>Ga0181612_148769_pt1 | contig 15283 bp, 6 predicted proteins | sample HoacroProtozoa21_FD_119630 | JGI IMG/M metagenome (GOLD analysis project Ga0181612, IMG submission 119630) | Hoatzin crop microbial communities from Cojedes, Venezuel. Combined Assembly of Gp0051906, Gp0051904, Gp0051908 | reverse complement strand
CTACTCCTGCTGGCCACACTATTCCTGACACAAGCCAGGATGCCATTGGCCTTCTTGACCACCTGGGCACACTGCTCCTGTTCAGCCAGCTGTCAACCAACACCCCAAGGTCCTTTTCCACCAGGCAGCTTTCCAGCCACTCCTCCCCAAGCCTGCAGCATAGCATTGGGTTGAGAAAGTTAGATCCACCTGCTTTGTATTCAGTGAGAAAATCAGATGCTGAAGAGATGGGGAGGCTTTGCAAGTGTTGCAATTAGTGCAAAGGAAAAATGGGCAGGAACAAAGAAAAAAAAGAAGTCAAACTATATAACGCTGACAGCTTAATGGAGGATACCTGTACCTCACAATAAGTCAGAGCAGCCTACTTCACTTGATCATTTGTAGCCCTGATTTCCAGGACTTCAGATCTTGTCAGTTCAGTCAAAAGTAGAGAATAGCTTTGACTTGCCTCTCAGAGTCCAAGGCATATAACAAACACATGCTGTTTGACGGGGGGGGTGTGAATTGGGCATTATAGCTTCATCTGGATGCTACAAACACACACCACACACACATATTTAGGCTTATAGGTATTTCTTGAGCCCTGTTTCTTCAGACTCTCACACAAAAGAAAAAAAATGTTGTTTGTGTAAAAGCCAGACAGATAAAGTGAAAGACTGATATGGTACCAGGAAAGTGGCTTAGGTAGTCATGACAACCACGTCACTGCTTATAAAACTTCCCTTCTTCATGATCTTTTTTGCAGTTTAGATAACGCAAATGCAAGCTCTAAAAAACTAATATCTGATCCACAGCAATAAAACAAACAGTAAAATACTCATAACATCCAAAATATTGGAAGCTGAGACACTGACAATTGTTTGATGTCATTAACAACAATAGTTTTGTCCAGCTTCTGTAGGGGCTACTCAATGTGTCCAGGCTTAAGAGAGACCGACAGCCTTACACCAGATTTGGGGGGAGTGGGGAAGGGAAGGAGGGAGAGGGTTAACTTTGCTTTTGAGGGAAGAAGGTCAGACACTAAACACACATAAGCATATCATAAATGTATTCCAATTCTCATGTACTTACTAATTCCTTCAGCACCTGATATCAGAAGGGCTCTGCTGCTCCATTTCGAACACAAGGGACACCTTCTGCATGATTTGTGGGTTCCCACAAACCATCCCTACTTTAGCAAGAATCAGCATCCATTTTTTTCTTTCATCCTTTTATGCTCATTACTTTTTCACTTCGTTTTCCATGTGGAAATTTAAAATCCCTCTCAGTCTTATCATTCACAGGTGGAAACCGAAGCACACCACAAATAAATATCCCTCTCTACCCCAGAGAGGAGTTAATGGAGTTGCTCCCAGCAAAAAGGGAGTGACGGCTGTCAATGAGACAAATCACCATCTTTCTAATCAAGTGATAGGCCCAAGAAAACTGCAAAGCTCTATATACCCAAGTCTGCCAAGCAGTCACATTTTGCTTCAAAGGAAAAAAAAAGTTTGGCATCTGGACTCTTTAACAACTGGATTTACTTTCGTGTACTATCGTTATAGCTAAGAAGTGTCATTTACTGAGGAAAAACATAAATAAGACTTTTCTTTCATAATAAAGTATCTGTGGTCAACATGTTCATTTTCTCTTCTTTCTCTCAGCTAAAAATAATTTACTGACATCCATAAGAATTCCCTAATTTTCTATGATACTGAACTTACAAGATCTCCACCACCAGTGTCGGAGAAAGAGCTCCATCTTCTGGGAAACAGCCCTTCAGTGGTGAGGGAGGGATGGGTTCTGACAGATCATCGTGTCTCTTCTCCAGGATCCCACAGTGAATATCAGGGTTGTATCAGATACGTTTGTTGGTGCAGGATAGTTTGTCTTAGAAATCAATGTCCTGCAAGCTGGTTTGTAGATGGCAGGACTGTTTATGCAAAGAAAGGCTGCGTAAGTGAAGAGTTACCAGCTAATCCACTGCAATAAAAGCATCTCAAAAAAATCAGTGAGAGCAGCAGAAGAAGCATTTTACTCAGAAGCTCATGCTGGTATAAAATACAAACATCATCCTTCGGATGATCTCTGTCACATCAATTTCCATAGTTCACATGATGAAAATGATGAGAAATGGCTCTAAACCTCCAAAATTAGTGATACCAAATATAAAAACATTTACCAAGTTTAATACAGCATAGTACATACCTGAGAAGGCATCTTTTCCAACAGGTAAACACTGGAAGTTAGCTACCAGTTCTACACACTTGAAAAAAAAAAAGTCTCATGATTTTGGGTACTGTCTTTAACAACATATATAAATGACGGTTTTGGATGGAAGCTTTGCATTTCTTTCCAAGTCAAAAGCATCCACATAGTGAATTTTCTTGTTCCCATTAATCACAAATACTGTTTTACAAAGGCTATGCGTACGTTCCACACATTAGTGATGCTAAGGAAACTTGTTAAGTAGAAATCAGAGACTTAAAGTTGTGTAATTTCATCAGATACGATTCTGCTTCAGCCATGTAGAATTTGACTGAAGTCAAATACCCAAATTGCCAAATCATCCTCCTATGAACATTAATACCAATTGTTGAGAATTTTCTGTTAGTTATATACAATATAGTTACTTTTAATGTTAGACATTCACTCATGTTTTATGTATCTGTCAACAGCAGTGGGATAACTGCTTTCATCTTTAGATTCCTGTCTACTTGCTCGTTAGCTATGGAAAGATCTTAAAACACCTTCAAGGGTAACTGATTTTATTAAATGTGTCCATCTTTTTTTTCCTGAAAATAATGAACTGGAACTAACACAATGAAAAGTTCTCTGGTTGATTCCAGGGAGCTGTGCATCATGCTCCTGGACCTACCTGGAGGGAAGCGGACTCCTATCAGGCAACCGTTGAGGACAGATAATCATTCTTAGAGGATGCTCATCTGTACCACCACCTACACCTAGTATCATTCAGAGGCAGGAGTTCTCTAAGGACACGAGTAAAAGAACATTTACTATTACTTCTGGGTTTTTTTGGTGTGGTTTTGGGGCTGGGTAGGGAGGGGCATGTTTTAGGGGATTTTTGTGTTTTTTCTTTACTGATACTGACTTTAAGTCTTTGATGTGTAGTTTCACTTTTAGCATATTGATTTACCTCATGGTGAAAAAAACCCAAGTTTCTTGTACAGCAAAGAACCTATTGAAAATGTTAGCTTTTTTTCCTGATTGCAGAATGTCTGTGAGTAGAACATAATGTCACCAGATTGATTTAATTGTGATTTTTCATGACTTTTCTGTTATGTGAATTGAATGAATTGTGTTGATCTCCTAAATCACACAGAATATTTTCTCTTAGTCGGAGCCAGAAGACAAATACTTCAAGAGCAACTATAAATCCCAGTTGGACTGAGACAGTTATAAAGAGAAGGTCTGTGATACGCCTAGTCTAGAATCCCTACTCAAAGCAAGAAATGAACAATAGAGCAGTTTTGCTCTGCAAAAGAATTTCCACTCTTCATAAAATGCTTTTACCATCTTTGTCCCTTTCCTTGTCTGCCTCTCCAGCTTATAGACAGAAACAGTGTCAGAGACTTATGTATAGTTAAAATGTTTTCTCTCCTAGCTCCTACTTGAACATTATTTTCATCTTTTGCTGAATTTGGTACAATGCATGTAATTTTTTGTGGCAGCTATCACCAGCTTTTAACACCTGCGCATCTCAGATTCTGCCTTTCTACAAGAGCTCCCCAATTTCTCTTTTGCCACAGCAACCACACTGTCCATGAAGTCTAACGGAGTCTGATTTATTAAATTGCAATGCTCTTCCCCCAACATTTCTTTACTCAAGGCCTTCAGAAAGAGGGAAAGCAAAAGGGAGATCTGCTTAGATGCTTGCACAGACTTCCCTCCCCATTTCTCCTCCTGATACTTGGGTATGGGAAGGTCAGTCTCAACAACTGTTCAGGAAGAATATGGGAGCTGCTCGCTCCATCCAGAGCTGTGGCAAGGGCAAGGAGGAAAAGGGCATCGAATATCTACCAGCCCCCTTGGAAATTGCAGCTCACTGTGAAAGGCTGTTGGCTTGTCATTGCTGAGATGCATGCCAAGTCATGAGAAATTGCCCTGGAGAGGAAAGGGAGGTCAAAGAAGAGGGGTAAGGGAAGGAGACACCTGGACAGTACATGCCGTGAGTGGCAAAGCACTGCCTGAGGCGTTGTCTCCCTCAGTAAGATGCCAGGAGCCAGCTGTTCTTGCAGACAATACCAAGCCACATCCATCTTTGCTCCAGAATTAGTTGCTGGGTACTTGCAACTGTATTTCACCCCACATCCTCCCTGCTTGCCATCCCAGCCTTACTTGGGAGGCAAAACACCATCACCATTTTCCATTTGTTACAAAATCAAGTGCTGTGTCAAACAAAAGCTTTGGATTTCTTTCAACTTTCTCCACAAAGTGAGGAGAGTTTGGAACTGCCTAGCTTGCCATGGGAGAATAATTTTTTGCCAAGATTTAATCAATGAACTCAAAAAGATTTGCTGATCCAGACTGTAAAATACAATTTTAGCTCCTCATCCACGGTGAGATCAGCTCTTTGTAATACCGATCAACAGGGAAACACCCACTCCAAGGACAACACAGTGTACATAAGTAGCAAAACCCCCTAACAAGTATTTTATTAGTGCTCCATAGTAACAGCGAAGTGTTTTTGCTGTGTTTCTAGAAGTCATATATTTGCATGAGAAGGGAACAGTTTGCTCTCTCTCTATTATGCATGTGGGCAAAGCAGATAAAGAAAAAAGAAAAATATCCCTGTCATTACTGGAGCAGCTACATTACTATGTTATAGGCTGAGTTGCAATATTTTCCTGTACCTTTTTACGACAACTTCTTGGACAATGCAACTCCTGAGATGTTGCATTTAATTTAACAGCCTGTGTAATGGTTGGGACAGTGTTACATAAACAGTGAACAGAAACAAAGCTTTTAAACTGACAAATCGCACTATTCCTAGGGCTTTAGGGCAGAACTCTTCTGCTCTCTAAGGCAAAAATCACTTTAATTAACTTTTTCTCCTTATTGATTTATGTAATTTGTTCTTGGTTAAGTGTTTTACGGTTGAGGACAGTGTTACCTCCCACCCAGGGCCATCACACACATGCAGTCACTTTAGAACAATGTGTACCGGGCCTGGTACCTTTTCCAGCCATGTCCCAAGGGAAACTTCGGCCTGCCCTGTGCCTGCAGGAGCCACGTCTGTTCCCTGCCAGGGGCCTCTCGGCAAGCTTTGCTGCCTATTTCCTAGATGGTGCACATGACTTGGAGCACACCGAAGCACTCGGCAGCCATGGGCTTGATGCTGTGAGGGAGCAAGCTCCTGCATGTTCAGCAGCAAACACGTCAGCAATGATGTTTTTGAGGAGAGCTGAGGTGATGCCCTGCTGAGACCGACCATACGTTTTTTTTCCATCAGCTTCTGCATCTCCTGTACTCAGCACGTTAAAGTCAGGTGACCAATTATAAAAAAGAAAAGTTAAAATATTTACCCTGCAATTGCAAGCTCTGCATGGGCCCGAGCATATAATTCTAAGATAAGAAATTAATGCTAAAATGAAAAAGGCAATACAGTATTGTTACTGTCGTGTCAGGCACCCACCAAATGCTGGGGCTTTGCTGTGGGAAGCGCCAGGTGTCCTGTAATACCTCAGCAAAAATAGCACATTGAGAAAAATAAAGGCGGCACCCCGTTGGCTTTAAGGTGTAGCTGACATATGGTATATATTGCCTTGTCTGTGAGTAATTTTATTGCCTGTTTTTGCCTAGCTGTTCTTTTTCCAATGTGGCTTCAGAAGAACGAAAATTATTTTTAAAATAACCATGGACTCCTTTTCAACTTTACCAGACTAACACGAGAGGCCCATACTGAAGTACATCCACTAGAGTCAAATATAATTAGGCACATTTTACTGCCTCCCTTTCCCACGTTCTAAAAAGGGTTTTCCTCAGAGGATGAAAAATTTAATGAAACGAAAGGTCCCAGATCACACGTAGGTTATTATTTCTTTTATAGTGCCACCTCTGCATTTCACATCCCACAGTGACAAGCAAAAGGCACTCATGCTTCTCAGAGTTTTCTTTTTATAAAGGCAACAGAAATGTGCTGAAAGGAGAAATCGAGGCATGGGGAGATGACTTGACCTGCCCCAGATGTAGCAACTGAACAGAACAAAGCACAGATTTTAAATCTTCTGGCCCTAGTGCCCTGCTAGCTTGCTTTCTCTGAATCTCTATGCAACTGAAGAGGGTGTAATAAATTGTTTTCCACTTCATCAAGGAAACACTTGACTTTAAACCTCTGCTAGTGTAGGACACATATCCCATGCTATTGCTCCCTTCAGGAAAAGTTGCCTGACCAAAACCTGAAGTGCATGAAATACTGTGATTTGGAATAGAAGTCTGAAGACTGAAATGCTCTGGGCCATGCCCTGACCATTAGGAAATACTGGAGAATTCATACCTACAACATGTTCCAAAACGTGGCTATTTTATTGACAATGTTGCAAAATCTAAGATTTTAAAACGTACGGGAATGCAACAGACCAATTCATCTTCATTTTAAAAGACTCTTAGAAAATTAGCTCCCTGAGCCATTAGATATACTGCTGAGCAGTGGGAATTAAGGTACAGAGGCAAACATGCACTGCAATCTGCAACCCCAACATTGGGTATTTAAGCTTTGCAAGAGATTGAGGCAGTGGTGCGTCCTATCCAAGAACTAAATGGGGAGAGATATACTGAGCAGGGGCTTCTTCTGAACAAGAACACCAGGTGAACAAGGCACCATACCGATGACACCAGCACCCAGGGCAGAATGGCCGAGTTCTCTGTGTCCAAGGAAATTTCAGCAACTGGGGAAGATGATATGTCAGCCAGGCTCACCAGTCCAGGAAACATGCTGCTGCTACCACGCTACCATGTGGGTAGAAAATTTTTAAGAATGCACATGTAAATATCCTCATGCTTTTCTCCCAGTTCCTGCAATCCAGTAATCCATTTATGTACATTGTCTTAAAATATATCTGCTGACCTGTAAGCTACTTCTCACCTGAGACATTATGCAATGAATGTTAAAACAGAGATGATGATCACACTGAAGTTCATGAAGATTCCCCCAGTGCCACCCTGCAAGAGCTAACTGTTAAACAACCCTCCTTTCCTGCTCACAGAAAGACATACCGCTCTGATTTAAAAATTCAGATCGTGGTGTGATTTAAAGTCAGAGGCAGACACAAGGTATTAAGTTTCCAGAAAAACATATGGCTGGGGTCATCCACTGCTCAGCACCTGTAACAGGATAAGGCATTTCCAATGCCAGTCTGTGTACAGTGGTCTGACAGCTCTCACTGCAACACTGGTGACTCTGGTCTGAAGTGCTTGTTTGCAGGACCTGATGCTGTGCTTTTAGATTGAGCATTATAAATTGAATCATGCACTGCCGAGATTGGAAAAAATATTATTACGCACTCAGGGCTACAGGGTCAGACCTTGCATCCAGTACCACTTCACCCACCTGGACAAGGTCCTGTGCAGCCTGCTGTAGGCGACCCTGCTTCGGCAGGGGGGTTGGCCTAGATGACCCAAATAGGCCCCTTCCAACCCCTGCCATTCTGTGATTCTGTGATTCTGTGATTCTGTGATCATGTACGGATGGAACCTTACCTTGCAGCCACGGCAATCAACAGTAAGCTCTTCGCTTTCTCCTCTACACCATTTCCCCATTAAAATTGATAACTATAGAACGATGGCTTTAGAAATCAAAATACAGGATCTTCTTTGTTGTGTGACAGAGAATGACAACACTGTGAGAGTGAGAGAAGCTATCACTTAAATTTATAAAAAGGCTATTTATAATCATTTGAGGTTGTTAGCAGGTTGGCATTACTGACTCATATAGGCTGCACTGCAGCCACCTCTCCATACTCCATTAAAATTATTTCATTTTGACAGAATTTAAACAAACTCTGGCCCAAACAATTATATGCTTTTCCATAGCAATTTTGAAATTCTGAAACACCTGGAGATAAGTGCAAAAACTGTCAGAAACGCTATTCTAGAGATTGAACAGCACTATCTTTTTTGCCATTTCTTTGAGATAAACCAGAGATGTACAACAATACAATGTGCACAGTATCAGAAAGAGCAAAAGCAAAGACTTCATGCTGAACAACTCCTTTTGGGCTATTGAAGTTCTGTGGGCTACTCAGGTTCCATGAAATTTAAATACCCACATATTTTTGCAGTTAAGAAAGTACATATTGTGTTTCTAGAGAGAATGCTCTCAGTCGGGTATAAGTGACACGCCAGAGGAAAAAATTAATCATGCACACTTGAATGCATTTCTTTAAAGGAAAAAGATGGCCATTGTACAACCCACACACAGTCCAGCTCCTTTTGTGCTCTTCTAATGAAATGAAGAACAGAAATGCCGTCAGCTTTCTGAGGGTGGAGGGGAGTGAACGTCATTCCCTGCCTCGCAGCAGCTCTCAGCAGAAGTTACCTGGGCACAGTCTGCTATATGTTATCCTCAGCATTTTCTCCCCTGCTTTTCCCATTTTTGAATCTACAGAATGTTTAAGTAAGGCTTGAGGAGAGTTTGCTGCCAAGCTCCAGGTATTTATTTGCAAATGTATTTGGGGCACTTCCCATAAAATGTTGCTGTGGAGACTAACCAAAAATATGTATCAAACCCTTCTTAAACGGTAGTGGCGAAAGGATCTGAAACCTGCTGACATCACAATAATACTTAGAAAAGAGAAGGAAAACGGGAACAACATTGCAGTTTGGTCACATCCCCTTGCTAAATATTCCTACCTGTTTGCTAAGTCATACTAAGAGAAGCAGGAACCACATTTGACAGCAAGATGCTATAAATAAAACACTTTCAAACACCGGTTGTTTCACTACCATTTTATGTGGAAGTCAAAGAGCTTGTAAAAAGTACCTTCAGTACTTTCATTGTGGATGTATGTAAACAAACTGCAGAGTGGCATGCTCTGAAGACTTCTGTAACTGGCATTATTGCTATCCTATTCAACATTTTAAGGGAGAAGAGACTTCCTCTCACTTTTTAAAGGTAACATAATTTGAGGGCCACATACCTCCCTCTGTAGCCTTTATCTGTACATACATTTCTCCAGGAAGGTATAAATCAAAATCTTTATGTGTCAGATAGCTTTGTGTCAAAAGACTAACGAGTCATACACTATAAACTATATAGAATCCCAGGAGCTTTGTGGAACTGGAGCAGTAGCAGCATGCAAATAATAAAGCATAACACCACCCAGAATGTGCTCTTCCTGCTCAACCGTTCATTTGAATTATTAAATGGCATCACTGCAGCTCTCATCTCCTTTTTGCATTCCCTTCTTATGAGTGCTCTGACAGAGAAGCTTTATTGTCAGACATGACGACCATTAAGTGAATATTGGAACAGATTTAGAAAAATTGCATTTCGCATGGTTGTAACATGTACTGGCAGTGGTCAGCCACTTGCAAACAATTTACAGAAGTGAAGGGTAGATCTGAAAAGTCAGTTTTCCGCTATACTTACTTATTTACCAAGTTCTACTTGAAAGGAAGCACTTTGGATTTGCATGGCCTGTAGCACTTGCTGAAGAGTCAACTGGGCTTTTAAGTTATTTTCATTCTTTATAGTGCTTTGGGTAAAAATGAGGAGACCCGGCACCATTGCTTTGACTTGTTACAAGACAACAATAAAACCACAAAGATAAGAACTGGATATGTTTCTCAGGTTACTATCTATGCTTACTGAGTGTGATTTTGACAAAGCATTTACATCAGGAGAGCTCTGTGTACCATGAGCACAATGCTGTAGTATTTTGCAGGAATAAACCATGGGTATTCACAGTAAGTAAACCAAAATTCCTATACCACTAATCCAAAAGTTACTCTGGGTTTTTAAAGATGTGAAAGGAACCATAACTATGCTAGACATAGCCTAGACAACCCGACGGACTATAGCTGCTGTTTCCAGGGAAATGCTAATCACAAGGGGTCGTTTCTGGACTAGAGTACAGTTTGACTTCTGTACATGTATGCTATAGCATACAAAAGCATCACAGACAAAACCACCTCAACAACGACGAGGAGTTACGCACAGGATTAAATGCAGTTTCTAAATACTTTACTTTTTTAAAAAATAGTACCGTCCTAGTCTGATGTTCTACAAATCTTACATAATCAATCATCCTCTAAGAATAAATGGCACTGGAAACATGTAAAAGCCAAAAATGTCAGTATACTAAGTTTCCCCAGGCAGTCTAAAAGGCCATTCTATTTTGAGACTGCTTGATTAACAAAGTTTTGATGTAACCAGAGACTTTGCATGAAAGCAAACTAAGAAATAAATGCATGTGGATCACAGTGGAAGCAGATAGTTAAGACTTGTGTCAACTTTTCAAAAACAATTTTTTTTTTAAAAAAGACGACTTTTCAAAACATCAGATTTCCACCCCCACCCCCTAGTTTGTCTTGTACCAAAGTGGTGAGGTCAGTTGCTTCAGCCACAAACACATTAGCTTCAGCAATGTGGGGAAATACCTGTGATCAATAATACAGACCCTCCAGGCACAAAATCCAGAAACTCCGCAATAACAGACTGGCTGTACCTGAAGCAAACAGGAAAGTGCCACAAATACTTTTAATAACTAGTAAAATGTTCTCACCAGCATGAAAGTAATGTTACTTAATGCTATGATTTAGGTTAAGTCTTAGGAAAGAGCAAAAAAAAAAGCTGTCCAACATTCTCACATTAGTGACATTAAAAACCACTAAGTGACAAATATGACCTCTGTGATAACAACACAGCAGAAACGCAGATGACTTAAACTGAAAATTCAAAGTCAAATGTTAATTTGTCTTTAAATAAATCGTGATTATATACTACTAAGTCAATTTGCAAACGAAGCTTGAAAAATGCATAATAAACAAGATGTCTGTTCCACCTTTATCTGTAAGAAAATATTTTTAGCTCTCCTGTGTATAACCTTTCCTATACCATGTCAGACATGCACTCCTTAACCTCACCTCAAAGGTCCTCTGCCCTTACCCTACCTCCTGAGCTCCCTGAACTATAAAGTTGACTCATGTCCTCTCCCAGCCAACAATACTAGTCTTGAACACATACTACTACTATATATCTAACCACAACCCCATATTTACATCGGTAGGCCCACATCTAATGCACTTGTGGATAGTAATGAGAAAAGATGCTCTTTGTGTCCCTCTGCTCATTTACCCAAAGGATGGCTAAGAAAAATACAAAGCTTCTAACATGTGAGATGCAAAAGAAAGATTTTTGCTCATAACGCAGCCGGGTTTGCAGTAGTAAGCAAAGACGTTTCTTTCAGATAGACTGTTACAGGAGAACACTGGAAAAAAATTTATTTTGCACTGATCATTGAGTCAATGACAGACAGACAAGCTGCCATCACTCAGCTAGAAAAGACTAAAAGATGAGAAAGGCTGTTGACTAGTGATGCTGGCTGTGTCGGGACGTGCTTCACCTCCTGCTTGCTCCTTTAGGAAATGCACTCTGACTTTTGCATGAAGCAATGCCCTGATGGCAAGTCCATTCACTGAGGAAGAAACATGGATCCACTGAAAAGTTCAGGCTGGACAGGACCTCAGCAGTCACACGGTCCTACATTCTCCTCCTGACAAATATCCCCACACCATTATAGGTGAGGCCTGTGTTTAGAAAAGGGACAACACTTAAAAATAAGATGCAGTGTTTCCTGTTCTGCAGTCTCTCAGTGTGGTTGTTAATTCAGCTTAATTTAATTGACTTCAGTGAAATCCTTGCAAAACATCACAGATGTAAGTAAAAGCCTAAGGATAGTAATATGCTGCAATGCTGGGAGGAAAAAAAAAATCTATCAATATAAGTGATTCTTTTTTTTTTAAACCCTGATATGGAAAAGTACTTCAAAGAATGAACTCTCTATAGAAGCTTCAAGTACATGATTATGTCTCATGAAAACCAGGGCAACGAAGGTTATACCTTATAATAGGCATGCTTTAAAGCACAAGAGTAAAGTTTTTTCCTGGAATTGGCTTTAGTCCCTCTTGCTTCTTTTCCTATTATAATTATCCGCAATTTTCCAGCTGTTGTCATTTTAGCCCCCTGCCTTCCAGGCTTGTCTTACAAATTCTCAGGAACACCTCTTTGTAACAGCACAGTGGACACTTATTTTTCCAGAAGTTTTCTTCTGCCTAAAAAATGTCCTTTTTTGTCCTCTGAGGAAAGCCAGAAAGATTGTGAAGCCTCCTATATACACTCACAAAAGTGACTTGTTAACCCCCTCCTTGCACAATGATGTCTGCAAATATGTGTGAGCTATCAGAATAGGTGCTGGTGGACTGGGGAAGCTTAGTGAGTCGTAACAGGTGGCAGGTGAAGAGAAGCAGATGAAGGGAGAAAGCTTTGAACATTGTGCGACTGCGAAGACTGCGTGACTGCATGTGCCAAGCCCACGCTGAAGTTACCACAGGTCTATGGTCCCTTGTTCTGCAAAGGCTTTTGAAAACTTTAATAATTGTTATGTTTGTGGAGGAAGATGAAAAAATCCCTATGAAATAAAGTGACATTTGGTTAATGACATGAAGACTTGCATCTCTCCTCTTGTGACCTGAATGTGTCATGTTTGGGTCCAAGGCTCTTACCACAGTTATATTACACAGATGGATGTCACCAATCACAGTCCCATTAATATTAACTTACCCTAGTAGAAATTAAAAGTCACCCAGATCCCATGGTTGACTCCCAAGATGTCCCAAATCAGAACGGCTCTAGCAACTCTAGCAGCCCCTAAATGCTCCAAGGTATGGCTTAAATTAGATTTCAGTAGCATATAGTGCTGACCTTCTACATGCAGGCATGATGAATGGTTACGCAGGCTGTTCACGGGCTGATCAGAAACAGAAAAACTATTCATTGTATTCAAATTATTCACCCAGTTTGCAACACAGAGATGCATAAAACTCCTGAGGAGGCTGTAGCAGGTAAAAACAAGTCCTCTGCCATACACACCTCTGTAATTGAGGGGTATAACTTTACGTCTTTTACTGGGAAATATAATTCCCCACAGACATGCAAATTCAATTTCAACAACAGCTTTTTGTTGTCTCAACCCAGTCGTGCAACCTCCTCTCTCTGCAAGCAGAGCTGTCAGCTTTGTGCACATATAATTTTCCTCTAATTTTTAATGGTCTTGAAAGATCAGTTTGTGACTAACAATTAAAGGCACAGTTCCAGAGGCTAATGTATGCTTAGTTCACAAACTAAACATTACAGCCACTTTTCCTGTTCTTATTCCTGTGAAGTCCATGAAATAAATAACAGCCATGTTCCACCTTCTTTGGGATAAACAAGAGATGATGATAAGACATGAAAAGTGCATTTATCATATTTAAAAAAAATATACACTTGCCAAGAAGTGTATACACTACTACTGCTATTCTACGTGCGAATGTTACAAAGTGTCTACAAGAATCAAAGTAATAAATTCATCCAGTTTAAGTCCACCAGATTTAAATTAAATTAAAATAGGTCAGCTGAGCTATTGAGCAAGACATCAGAACATTGAGCTACCTGGATCTGAAGAAAAGGAAGAGCATGTTCTTCACCCATCTAAAAATCCAATGGCCCCCTACACTTCCAGTTACATTTCAAAACCTCTTTGAAAGGTCGGTGCCACTTTGGAGATGGATACTCCAGGCCTGGTGTGGATGATCACTTCCACGCAGTATCTCTGCCATTTCTGCAGCGCAGTGTAATTCCAGCTTGTTGACAGGTTGAAAGAGCTACTGCAAGTATATGTTTGCACCTTTTTCTCAAGCCTTCTCTACCATTTTCCTGACTGTCAAAATGAATATATATTAGGAGTGTCAACAGGAAAAGTCCCAATTACTTCCAGCTGCTGCCCTTCCAGCCCTGGAAACCCGAAAGCTGCTGGAGCTGTGCGAGGTCCTGATGGCTCCTGTGGCCACACTCTGGCAGAGCTCCTAACTACCATCATGTTTATGATAGCGTCACAACCTTTACTATTTTAGAAATTGGATTATGGTTTATGCTACAAAAGTCCCACACTTCACCTGCTGGTAACTAGCTCCCCTGCCACATCCACATGGTTTTCTCATTCTTCAATTTATTCCTTATCATCTGCTAGTCAGATGCTCAAACTAAATAAAATTTTACTGTTCGAGTTCTCTTTGAAATATGCTACTTTGCCCTTTTGTAGCTCCTCTTATCCACCTCAAAGCATTTACTTTGCATGCAAACACCCAGCCTGTTATTCAGAGTGGTTGCTCTGATTTAACCGAATGCCACAGAGAAGTCCATGTATCTTTGACCGGAGAAGGGGAAACACAGGCAGTGTTTACATATGCTGTTGATCAAGTGTCCAATTCACAAACTTCAAAACCGCTAATATAACTGGCATTTCCTCCCCCCTCCACTGTGTTACCGAGCAAAGAAACACTCCTGGACATCATTGTTTCACCTTTAGATTTATTTTCACAGTGCAAAAAAAAACCTAGTTTACCTTTGGGAGAGAACTATCAACTGCTGCAACATCAGAGTTATCATTGCAACATATATAACACTGGTACCTAAATTTAGCCCTATGGGACACATCCTTAGCTGCTGGGTGCTACTCTTTCTCCTTTGATTTCAGTGGCCTGCACTGTTAAGTCACGTTCTTGCCAGAAGTACGCCCCAAAGAGCAGAACTGGCTCAAGTACAAGGACCACCTCTGAAGTCCTTTGTGGTTCATGGAGATTGCCCAAACATAAAGCAGCAGATTTTGGGGCTGACTACAAACAAGGAAAGTGACAGCGTTTTCTTAAATTACGGGGCCAAGTCCTGCTTTCACATATGCTGCTGTCACTTTTGTGCCGTGAGGAGGTTCTAGACTTGTACCACTGCAGAGAATGGTCTGATTTAATAGTGGATGCCTTTAAAGGGCTTCTCTGAGATCTAAGTATTCAACTTTTTTGAAAGGTGCCCATTCAGGCTGCACTTTAGATGCAGCATGAACTGAAAGCAACCAAAACATTAGCAACTGTCACAACTCCTCTGCCAAATCTGTAGGTTTCTCATGCAACTAATTTTCATGTACTCATTTCCACGCCATTGGCAAACTGAACCTAAAACCCACCCAGGAATGTTTACATTTTGCATCTTTGCTTGTTACATTCACTTCAAGTGATTAAAAATAACACT
>Ga0181612_163907_pt1 | contig 15284 bp, 19 predicted proteins | sample HoacroProtozoa21_FD_119630 | JGI IMG/M metagenome (GOLD analysis project Ga0181612, IMG submission 119630) | Hoatzin crop microbial communities from Cojedes, Venezuel. Combined Assembly of Gp0051906, Gp0051904, Gp0051908 | reverse complement strand
GACGACACAGCCGGAGGGAGAGGCGGGGTTTGGTGTCTTTTTTTTGGTGGGGTTGGGGTGGGGCGGGAGCGCAAAAGCCCGTGGGGGGGGGGGGGGGGGAGGAAATGGAAACTGCTATCCTTCCAGGCCCCTGAGAAATCAGACCACCAGAGCTGGCAACCTAGTGCGGAGTTCGGGTTTCACTGCTGACAGGATCATAAATCCCAGAAGTCTGGGATCTGTTTTTTTCAAACCCAGGAACAGAAATTTGGGTGGAGGACAGAGAACCGCTCTGGCAGCTCTTGTAGTAATTTCATTAGTGCCACAAGGTCAGTAATCACTTGCACTGCAGAAGATCCAGAGACAGCCCCTCTGCTTCCCCATTTACAGCCCTAGCGCATGCCTACAGAAATCCTTCACATACCATCTAGCTTTAATACCCTCTCCTATTCTTAGCCCAAGACAAGCTGCTCATAAACTAGTACTCAGCTATGCACTCCCTGGTTTTGGCTGTCCTACATCCCTCCCCTGGCCTCTGCCAGCCCCACGAGGCCAGCCAACTCCCCCTGTCTAGAAATTTCGGAGAAAAACAAGTAAGCGATCCACAGCACCGAGCTTACCAGGAACTGCTGGGACACGGAGAGCCAGGACAAGCCCCCTTCCCCTGGGCAAAATATCCCTTGGGCTTGTTTCTGCTGCTGACAGCAGCATCAGGCTCAGCCCCAGCTTGTACACCATGCTCACCTGGCAGAAGAGATGGAAAAAACAAGACAGCAGGGCTGGAGGCAGCTCTGGCATTTGTCCTTTCCCAAGAAAAAGCAGAAAACAGCTCCATCTCCAGGAACTGCTGCAAGGCAGGAAAGTTTTAGGAGCCTGTACCCACCTGCTGATATAAGGCATCATCCAGAGCAGCTCCACCTGAGCTGTGGGGCTGATGCCCACCACCTGCTCTCCTGGCCCACAGCTGTGCAGGGGCATTTTCTGGTTAAATTTGGGGTTGAAATGTTGTTCTTAATAAAGCAGAAAGTCCCACTTTAGGAAAGCCATTTGGTGTAAGGGCTGAGAGTCTTCCCCTCAGCTATAAGGGGGCTATAGGAGGCAGGGACATTTTGTAACACACACACCTACCTTATGATTTGAATCAGTGAGTAAAGATGAGTCTCTTCTCAATAACTTTGTGTTTCTGAAGCTGTTAAATAACAGGTCTTGTCTGATGTGAATTGTTGTTAAGTTTTTTAAATCCAGGCATTGCCACGGCTTTATCATTTGAAAACTGCTCCTGTTCACCTTACTCTTTTTTTTTCTTCTGCTTTTCTTTATGGTAGAAAAACAGAAAAGGACTTCAGGGCTGGCAGAGCCTGAGGATGGGTGGGAGTGAGAGCCAGGAAAAATCTTGACTGGGGGCCCTGGTGCCAGCCCCAGCGAGCATAGCTGCCACTAAACTCAGGTTTTTCAGCTTTAAATACTCATGGATTAGATGAGCAGTGCCCTCTCTTTAAATTGCCATCCCTCCTGTTACATAGGAGAAGTATTTCAACTCTGAAATGACCTCACAAAATCCCCTGAGAATTTAAATAGTCAGAAAATATCCAGACTGGGCAATATGCAACAGCAATATGATGCTCAGGTTATTTTTTCAGAGGGTGGAGGTGGCTTTTCCAGCAAAGACTAAGGATGTTGGTGTGAAGGAGAGATGGCCTGAGGACTCTGGGTAGGAGCAGTGGAATCCAGGCACAGGGACAGTGCCAGGGAGCAGCAGGGCATCAGCAACATTTTGGAGCACAGAGATTGCATTTATATTACATTTTTATTTTTAAGCTGCTAGGAAGCAGGGCTGTGCCCCTGCAGGCCGAGCTCTCGGGGCCGGGAGCGGTGCCAGCAGCTGTCTGTGCCATCGTCCCGTGGCCGTGCCTGTGGCCCTGGCCTCCTCTGTGCCTCGAGTTTGCCGTTCGTTGGCTGTGCACCCACTCAGCCCCTCTCAGAGACAGTGCCCAACCTCCCAGACCCCAAAAAGCATGCTGTGAGCCTGGCCTTAGAGGAAAACCCAAGAGAGCAAGTTCTCCAAGCACCAGGTTCAGGCTGTGATTTGCACCTATGGACTCTACCCTACGAGCAATCTGCAAACCCTCTCACTGATGGATCCAGACCGCTTCACCCCCACAGAACTGCTCTGTCCCCTTGGGAGAACGACGCAGCACCCTGAGCACCAGCACGCTCGCCGTAACGGTGTCTTTGTGCTGCAGACATCTGCTCCCGACGCCCCAGCCCAGCCGGCCCCACGCTGAACCGGTGACCTCGACGGGAAACACTCCGGCTCCCGTTTCCATCCCAGGAGAGCTCGAGCCTCCTGCGGCTGCATCCAGAGCTGATGGCAACTGCAGGGCGGCTTTGCCAGCAGCTGTGGGAACGGCCAAGCAAGCCACATGCTGGGAGGAGACAGCGGCGCTTCTCCATCCTCCCCGAGGGCTGTCCGGCAGCAGCGGAGCCCCGATTGCTGCTTCATTTCTGATCCTCAAAATGCGTAGTTTGAAGTAGTGAAGGGTGTATTGAACGCCTTTCCACAGGCTTTGTTTAATTTAACTGGACATCCCATTAGTGCGGGTCCCAGCACCACAGCAACCACATCAGCACAGCTGCAGGGCCACCAGTCCTTGTCAGCACAACAGGCTCCTTCGTTGGGCTGGAGAAGCCGTGGAAGCAGTGGTAGCCACGTCCCTGTCTCCTCTGATCCTTCAGGTGCAGCTTCTGGATAGTTCTTTTGTGGAGGAAGACAAAAAAAGAAAAAGGGAGAAAAAAGAGAGAGGGAGTCTTCCCTGAGATGCTGTACCTGGCCTCACCTCCAAGAGGAGCCCATCACATACTGACATCCATGCAGCCTCACCCCAGCAATCGCTACAAGCCATGTCTTCTTGACTCCAGAGGGGAGAGGAAGAAAAGCAAAGTGAGCCAAGGGAAAAATCTCATCTCCCGTGATGGCAACCCACAGCGCCCTGCGCTCGCAGCCCCTGCTCGGCCTGGCAGGAGAGGTGGGACGGGGACCTGCTTTGCGCAGAGCAGGACCAATGCAGTGGGAAGACCAGAGGCAGCTTTACTCAGCAGAGGCAGCTGCTGTGCCGGAGTTTTTTTGTTTGTATTCTTTTTTTTGAAGGATACTAAACAGTGTAATGGGAGGTTGCCGTTGAATCATGCCCTGTAAAATCACACTGTAGCACATCGTCCTGAAAATAGCTGCACCCTGTGAATGACTGGGACGATTTAGAAATGCAGACAGCAGAGAGGGAAACTCAAGGTGAACCTTCTTTTCTACCAGGAGGCAACTGTGTGCTTCTCCTGCCTTTCCCACTGTGCCACGGAGGGCATTGCATTATGCCTGGCCACACAGCAAACGCCCTGGCTGGCACCTGGGCCAGGGGAGCAGCCTTGGGTCTCCCGGTGACACTGCCTGCAGCTCCCTGCCTGCTGCTGCGTCTCCCCGGCCGCTGGCCCTGGCAGAAGCAGCAAGAGGTATTTCTGCAGGAGCTTTGCAGAGGCAAGGCAGAGAACAGTGTGTCCCAGTGGCTGCTGCCCATTTCTCTCCTTTAACACCCCGAGACAACACCAGACTGGAGGATCCTGGCCTCCCTGACATCTCTATTGCAGTTCCTAGCAGAGGTTCTCACTCACCATTTTCAAGGACTCTCAGATGCCCAAATTGTACTGTAGAAAATGGATTAGCAGTGAGAAAAAAACCCAAGAACATCCTCATGCTGCACTTGACCTTGCTTCTGTTTCTCCAAGCTCCCAGCAGAGGCATCAGGCGGAGGCTGACTGCAGCATCCCTCCTCCCTCCAGCCCCTTCTCCGCAGCACAGCCAGGTGTGACACAGTCACAAGCGAACGCGACACGTCTTGATCCCTCCCAAAACGCAAACCAACCTGAACCAGGAACTCCAAGCGCAGGAGTTCGCAGGCACGGCTTAGGCTGGGGTGATGGGTGCGACTGCATCTGGTTTGGCTGCACCCAGCCGGGCTGTTCCTTGCGTGGAGGTGCGGCTGCTGCCCGGCCTCAGCAGTGAGCACCTCGCTGCGGGTGGCAGGCTTGGTCTGGCGGAGGATGGGAGATCGCTGTGTAGGCAGCCAAGGTTTATTAGGGAATCGCTAAATTCAAATGACTCGGATACAAAGATAAGCTGCACTGCCTTCTGAAAGGCAAATGTGTTTCTGACCCGTAGAAACTGATAAAGGTTAGCGAGACATCAGTGACCATAGCAGGTTTAACAGTAAAATCATCACCTTGCAGTTAATCTTAGTGGAGTCAACATTTCTTTCTACCGAGTACATCCAATAGGATGTGTACATTGTGTCAGCATATAGCTACTGCCGCTCGCCTATAGCCTTGCTGCCTTTCCTCCGGGACGTTGCCGTCTGTCTCAGCGGCACCTCTTCTGCTCCCGTTCAATCACAGTAGCTCTCCCCTCCCTTGTCTGCCGTGTTTAAACATCCAAAGCAACATATCTCTATGGAACACTTCTAAATTCAATGTTAGGCTGCTCTCATCTTTCATTGGCTGGGGGAATAAAGAAGGTGCAGAACTCAAAATCTGTGATTAGACCTTTAAACTAGAATTAAAAAGAAAAGAAACAAAAACCACTGTTCATTTCTCATGGAGAATTCAAACTGTTCACCGGCATGTTCCCAGGAATGTTTTTCTGCTTGCAACAGTTGGCATCGCGGGGTTGTATCCAGCTCCCCTCGCTGCAGCACCACGGTGTTGTCTCATCTGTGGGATGAGATGTCATAGGGCTGCACACACCAGTGCTGCTGTCCACACGCTCGCCAGCACCAGGCTGGCCAACAGTCTGAGCACAGGGCAAGGCCGGAGGGACGGTGAGGCCGAGGTGCAGGAGCAGACCTCGTAGCCGTTTTCTGAGCGGCTCTCGTCGTGCTGCCCTGGTTTGGAGCGTGCCCCAGTCCTGCTGCTCCCGGCTGCTTCCGGGGAGTCGGACTGCATGTCGCTGCACACCAGCCAGTCTCTAGCGACAGACTGGGGATAGCCAGGCTGGGCCTCCAGGTCACTGTCCAGCACTTTCCAGTACTCCTTGCCCCTGAAGAAGTAGCTTGCACCTGTGAAGAGATGAAAACCCAAAGGCAAGGTGAGTGGCGATGGGCGCTCTCCCAGTGGAAAGGGCACAGGAGAGCTCGGAGCAGCAGAGGAGCAGCCGAGCCCCAGCTGAGCCCCGAGGAGTGGAAGCAGACGTGATACTACTGCGTGTTGCCGATACCCTCTCTCACTGCAGGAGCCGTGCGATGAGGCTGCTGGTGGGATGCTCGAAAAGATGATGTTACGGCCGGGATCTCTCATACCAGCCAGGAGCCACCAGACAGATGGGAGGCAGGTGGTGAGATATCGCGTTTTCTGCGGTGGGTCCTAGCGCAGATGCATCCCCCTAGTACTGAGGGTGTGCAGGGTAAAAACCCTACTAAATCTGCAGCTGGACCCACCATAAACTTCTCTCTGGCTGTTGGTGGACAGTCTTGTAACAGGGCATGGTAAGGCTGAAGAAGACCTCACCTACCTGTTAATGACCTGCGTGCTGCTATCCCCTGGCTCAGATAAATAACCTGAGCTTGGCAGGGCCCCAGGAACCTTCTGTTCTCGGGTGCCTTTTTTCCACTCTGAACTGCGAGGCTGTGAATTCTCTCAGCAAGTCGCATGCTCACGGAGGACTCCTACCCATGTGGGCAGCCAGTTGCTGTCAACAGCTTCAGGAATTCAGTTTGAAAAGCCTCTGGAAATGTCCCTCCCTTCTGCCTGGTTTATTGGCTGCTATTACACCGTTAGTTCACTGGTAAATAAAGCCTTTGTTGTGAGCGAATGGCTGGGTTTAAACATCTCCTGTGAGAAAATTTTTGTGGTCTTTTCAGGGAGAAGAAACCAATGAGAAATCTCATCCCCAGAAAAGAAGCCGTAACTCTGGGGAAAAACTCTCCTTTAAAAATATTTTCTGTGTGCATCCTCATACATCTAGCTAAAAACCCAATGACAACAAAGTCAGTGAGGAGCAAATCAGCACACATTAGGATAAAAATCACTGCAAAACAACATCAACGGTGCTCTTTTCATAAAATCAAATTATTAGGCCCCCGGGATATTTTTGTTGCCTGCTTGAAGTTACAAAGTCTTTCAGCAAGCAGTGCAGGGAGCTCTGGCTGGAAGCCTGACTCCCTCTGCAGCTCTCAGACACCGGGAACTGCCGTCCCATCTGAGGCTGAGCAGTTTATGTCGGCAGGCACGGCACAAGGGGCTGTAGCTCTAGTGCAAATGGAGCCCTGATTTTTTTTTTTCTTGCATTTTCTGAACTGGCATATGGACTCACCATCTGACCACCTCATGGCATCATCTAAAGGGCTTGGTATTCCCTTCCACGGGATGGTCTCTGAAGGGTACCCGGGATCCATCCTCCGCTCGTGGTCGTCGTAGCGCCAGTAGAGATTGTCCTTAAAGAAATAAGTCTTGTCATTGTGGGCCCAGGAGAAAGCGGCGTCGATTCCTCCCGGTGGCAGACCGAAGTCTGAGATGGGCCGCGGGTATCCTTCCTCCACGTTATTGTCTTTGAAGACCCAGTATCTGTCTCCTACGGAAAGGAAAGAAGCACAGAGTGAAATCACATTTGTTTCACAGCCGAAACCAGCATTCCGCAGCAGAGGAGCTGATGTTTCATTATCTGTTGCCGTGACAATCCTCAGGACTGAGCTCTTGACATTGAAGGATGGGGACGGGAAGGCAGCAGCCCAGTGGGGAACCTCCATCTTTGAATAGCTGCTTTTTTTGTGTCAAGTTCTCCATGGAGCACAGCCCTGCTTCCCTCCTGAACAGCTGCAGGCGTGACGGTCCCAGGAGACGAACACGCTGGCAGCGTTCATGCAGTCATCGCTTTTATGCATTTGGTGGCAGCATTTGGTTTTCTGCCCCTTTGATTTCTGTCTGATATCCAGCTGCAAGAAATAGAAAGCTATGTGCAGCTTTTGTGGGCAAACTGAGCACCACCTGCTTGCTATTCAGCTCCCGAGAAGCAAAGCGTAGTCCCACTTTGGAAGAGAAACCGCCAAGCATTTTAGAGCCAGCCAGGCTGAAGGATTTAAAGGGATGTAAGGAGGATGTACAGGGGCCGGACAAATCCCACCTGAGCAGCTCACTGCTCTTCAGGTGCCCTACACAGCCACAGCCCTGGCCCTACCCTGGGCAGGAGAGAACTGTCAATACGGGGTATTTTTTCTGATAAAAAAGAAGTGTGACATGACTGTCCCATGGTCTGTGGCAGAACGAGAAGACGAGCCCAGACCTCTCAATTCCTACCTAATCATCTAACAGCTAGGACGGTCTTTCTGTTTGTACAATGTCTCTTTGGAAACCTGCAGTGTCGTTTTGGGTATCACACAACCAATTTTAAAGACCAGGCTTTTTCCTCGCTCGGTTTTCTAGAAAATCTGAAGAGGCACTTAAATACATGCCCGTGTATCAACAGCAGGACCTTTGAGGCCGGGGTAATTTGTGTGCTTTGGTTTCTGTCCAGGGATCAATGAAACAGCACTGGAGGGAGAGAACGAGACAGTATTTTATAGCTGGAAAGAAAATCTTGAGTTTAATCTTAGGAGCTAGGCAGGACTAACACACACATCACACGCGGTCACACAGCCTGTGTCTTGCAGGAGCGAGAGCCCAGCTGTGGCACAGCTGGAATTCTGCCCTTACAAACCAAATCTGGGCAGCAGGCAGGAGGAGCCCCTGGAGCTGAGCTGCGGGAGATCTGTCCGTCCCCAGCAGGGAGAGAAGGAAAGAAGGGGCAGAAGTGAGCCCGTGCCGCTTGGTCTGCGGGCCGGACTGGCAGGGTCTGGTGCTGGGCACGAGGGCTACCGCGCTCCAGCTGGCCCCGTTCCCTGCGGATCAGTGGAAAGGCAGAGCAGGGTGGCTGCCCGAGGCAGCTCTCACTGTCCTGTTCCGGGGGAGATGCAGGGCTTGGTGTGGCTCTGCTGTGCTCAGTGCCCGGGCAGACTGGAAGGGCTTCGGCTGCGCTTGGAAACGCTTCTGAAAGCGTGGAGGTTTGCATGGGATGGAGCCCATTCCTACAGCTTGGCTGGAGGAATCAAAACCAAATTACTGCTTCCAGAAGTACTTGGTTCAGCATTTCCAAAACCGATAATTGCACCGTGCTCGCAGCAGAACAGTCAGGAGACAAAAAGCAATTTCCAGCTGGGGAGCACGGAGAGCTGGGATGTATTTAGCTCTTCAAGCACACAGCCTTTCTGAAACACAAGAACCGGTGCCCACTGGGATCTTGGGTGACCTTCAATGCATGGGTAACACCTAACCAGCACAGATGGATGGTTTGGGGGGGACTTGGACATTTGTGTGGGAACCACAAGCTAATCTCTTTCCTCTAGCTCTTCTGAAAAAAAGAGAGTATTATAACACTATTTTAAGAAAAAAAAAAAGGAACAGATATAATTAGCAAACTCATGCTCTTCAGGTTTTCGGTTTTGTCCCCTCTGCAGCTTCTTCACTTCTCAACCACAAATAATAAAAAGAAAAAAGGCCAAACAAGGAACACAAAACCTGCAACGTGTGTGCGTGAGTGGTTCCTGCTTTTATTCCATTCTTGAAGAGCAAAGATTTCAGTTAGGTTTGGCTGAAGTTCTTCTTCAATGACATTTCCCTTATTTTCTGGGGAACATGACTCCTACTTTTGGCCTGCCATCCCTACAAGATGGTTTCTCCTGGGCTCGTGCATGGATCACAGATCTTGGACCTGCCCTGGGAGATGCTCAATGGCTGACGCTGGTGTCTCCTGCCTGCAGAAGAGGTCAAAATGCTGCCAAGGTACCTCAGCACCAGGATCTACACTAGGGAGACACACGTGCACCCTCCAGCACCGTGTTCGCTCTCACCTTTGAAGAAGACAATCTTGTGATCGCTGATTCTCTCATAGACCGCGTCCAGGCTGTCCAGGTTGAGCGGCAAGCCCCGCCAGAAACGGTGGATCTGAGCCGGCTGGAGGGAGACCAAGTGCTTATTGCGAGTCAGTCTCCAGAAGTACTTGCCTGGAGGAACAGACTGGACATTACTGAACCACACTGCAACCCACCTTCGCCGGGGGAGATGAGCACCGGGCACGCGGCAGCAGCAGCAAGCAAAGCGCGTGAGATGGGAGCCATGAATTAGAGGCATCCTGCTTTCCAGCAGCAGCTGCTAGTGCTTTCTATTTCTGGCAGCCATCAGAAGAAATCCCCATTTTGGGATCAAAATAATCCTCCGGACACTGCACTGGAGTCGTTATACGCCCGGCCGTGGCGTGAAGCTGCACCGCTGAGCCGGAGCAGGTGAGAGGAGCCCTTCATCTCCTCGCTCGCTGCTCTGCGTGGGACCTCCTGGGAGGTGGTGGGACACCAGGCACCAGCAGCCTTCAGCAAGAGCCTCTGAAGAAACATCCCTATTTCTCCTCTCCCGGAGCACTCGCAGCTTCCTGCGCACGGGGTGCCCAGCTACTTTCAGATTTAGAAATGTGTGTGATGTTACAGTGAAACATGGAAATATCAAGAGGGGTTTTTTAAAATGAAGAAAGAGACTGAGAAAACAGAGGAGGAAGAAACTATATTAACAAAACAGGGAGGGCTGAGGGGAGGAAGGAGGCACAATCAAGGAGTTTGGTACCATCTAGAGACGCAGGGTAAGCAGAGGACCTTGGTCCTGTGCTGCTCCCAGGGGCCAACTGCACCAGCGGTGTAAGCAGACACACTGCCAGCACCTGGGAGTTTGGTTGGGGTGTTTCTGGAATGTTCTGGGTAGTGGAAAAGGAAACATGTTTGTCCTCTGCAGGAAGGATGCCAGACTTTCTCCTGCTGAAGGAGCCTGATGTGGGATTTCTGGAGGAGTCTTAATGATATTTAGGGACAACTCAAAACCTGATGCTCTGCACTGTCTCAGGGATCCTCAGCCCGAGTTTCTGCAGCATGCTTCGTGCTGCATTTCCCTCGGAGAGCTCCAGCAAGATCTGAGCCGGAGCAAGATGTCCAAGAGCCAGCTCTCAACTTTATCTCATATTCGTTATTGCCTGTTAGAAATTATTGCATGTTATTTACATCTGCTCTTGCACGGACTCCCAAGGGGGAATAGGCGACAGAAACCAAAGATGCGTCTTCAGATTTGTATTCACAACACTTAGTCCTTTCTCCAGAGCCAGCAGATTGTGACACCGTCTTTTAAAATTTTATGGAAATTGGATCTTAGCCTAATAATGCAGGAGGCCAAACTCGAACACTTAAACATCTGCAGAGAGGGGTTTTTATTCTAATTATAAGGATTTATATCATATTCTTGTTCTTCTGCTCCAGTTTGCATATTTGCTCTATCTGACTGAAACCCAAAAATGAATAATACATTCAAATGGAGTAGAAATTGCCATAATTACAGATTCTTTTTAAGAACATTAAAAAAAAATAGGATTCCAATTTGGTGGCCATTGTACATCGATGGAAACACATGTAATTAAATAAAGATGATCTCTGCATCTCTAATTAGCAAGACATTACACGAAGTCAGATTTTCACTTTTTTTAACAAGAAATATATCTCTACATAATTCCTTCTTTAGTAGATAAGTATCTGAACTTCAGAGTGCCCTGGGCTCATTTGAGACAAGGAGGGAAGCCCCAGTGCTTTTGACATTTCAACCCTTTGCCAGCGATGGGCTCAGCACAACTGCGGCAAGCAAGCTTTGAATCTACCCTCAAAGTCAGGCATATCCTGGGCTGTTGGTTAGCTTGGTGGGTTTTTTGATAAACTATCAGGAAAAAGCGAAAAAATATAACAATTAAGTAGCAAGGAGTTCTGAAAGCGACAGACCCAGTCTGCCCATGCTCATGCTTTGTCCTGGACAAGCCTGCTTGCCAAAGTGCTGTGGTCGCTTGGACGATCATCAGCCAAAGCTAAATCCATAGGGGAATTGCTGCCATTAGCATGCAGAAATAGAACTAAATAAAATAAAAAAATATCCTAACCCCGTGTTTGTTTAAAAAGCTTGATTTAAAACCACCCTCTGAGCCAGCAAGCTGAGCAGGATGAAAGGCAAGTGTAAAGTCCTGCTGTCCCGAGCGTCTCGTTTTATACGGATGATGGGTTGAAGCAATTTCTTTCTTTAATACTAGGTGATTTTGGTCCCAGCTGTGTACCACGCTCTCCGTACTTTGGCTGCCTCTGGCAAGATTGCTGCACGCGCTGTGCAGACACACACACAGGCCACAGTTGTTTTAAAAGTTCAGGAGTCTGTAGCGAGGCACCAAAATCAAAGCAAGCAGCATTTCCAGAATGCAGAGAGCCCACCGTTGCCTTCAATATGAGAAGCCTGGGAGTCCTGGGGAGCCTTGATCCTCATGTCTTCGCGGTGGGGGAACCAGCCAGACCAGCTCAGAACAAAATGTCCATCGATGGAGGGACCTCACCACTGGAGGTCATTAAAATCCTGCCCCAGAGGTGACGTTCCCGGCTCCTTGGTGCCTGGGATGGTTTGGTGGCAGTGATGGGGGCTCTGAGGGAGGTGCTGGGCTCCGGAGGCAGCCATGCAGCTGGCACCCACTGACACTGCGCTCTTTACATTTGCATTTTGGCCCACAATAAATATATCCAAAAATAGACACCAAGATGGATTTCTTTTTAGTTTTCATCTTTTTATTTCCCCCCTCTGAAAGACAGACAGTCATTTATCCTGGGCATCAGTTCTTGTCTCTTCTTTTCCCTTCTTCTCTGTGTTTTTTTGGAGCCGGCATCTGAGCAAATACCGCAGGGGAACAGCCTCTGTATTGTGCTCCCCCAGGGGCACAGACAATGTCAAATTCTCTGGAGCCCGTTTGCCATTCTTGCCTGCGGCCCGAGGCTCGCACTGTGACACCCAGATGGGTCACACGCGCCCGGACACTGCTGCTGATCCCTGAGGGAGATTCTTCTCCTTCCCTGCTGGATGGCTTTGGGGTGGCCAAATAGTGGCCAGGCGTGGAAAGAAGTGCCCAGTGGGCATTTTTCCACGTTGGAAAGATGGGAAAGAAAGCCCACAGGGTCCAGCCTACAGGGGCTCTGTACAGCTGAGAAGGCACTGGTGGGATCCTCATTGACAGCCGGGCACCCCGGGGACACGCTGCCAGCAAGTGTTTGCTGACATGAAAGCAGATGGCTCTGCAATCGTGCACACGTTGTCTTTGAGCGGTGCACAGCAAGCAGCATTAGGGAAGGTGAAGCGTGGGAGGAAAGGAAAGTTGGAAGCATCCAGGGAAAAAGCAGTGGAGAGCTGCTGTTGCTCTGCTCACCCTCCGTTCGACTCAGATTTCGACTCAGATAGTGCAAATATCAGATTTTAGTTCTTCACTGCGGCAGTGCGGTGTGATGGATCAGAGCATGGTACAAAGCACCGCGCTGGATCGTCACCGGCCCAGCCGCTTCATAGGGAAACGTTAAACGTAAAATGTGGACATGGGCCTGGCCTGGTGTTAGGACACATGTCCCTTGCGGTCACAGCACCGGCCACGCACCGTGGTGATGGGGCCTGGTGGGTTTGCCTCCACCGGTCTCTGCTTCCTAACCACGTGCCAGACCCCAGCCTGCCATCGGCTGCGTGGGCATCTCCTCCGCTGCGCGGAGAGGGACCGGGCGCGAGCCGGGCGGTTTCCTTCTGCACCAGAGGCAGGGTTCACCCTGACATGAAAATTTCCTTATCTTCCATTCTCAGCCTCAGTGAGCTGATGAAGGTCTAAGCCCTCTGATTTGAGTCAAAAGGAGTCAGTGGCATGTGAGACACCTGCCCAGGTCTGTGGGCAAACCCCGAGCCAGCGTGCCCTCATTGCCCGCCCCAGCCTGTCCAGCACTGCTGCTGCAGCCTTGCACTGTCACGCCGATGTCACCGCAGGGTGACGCACACAAAGACCGCTGGCAGCGGGCACTTACCTTTGAAGAAGAAAGCCTCTCCCCTGATCTGGGCCACCGCATCAAAGTGAGTGTTGCATCTGTTCGGCACGTCCCGCCTGACCCTGCAGAGAGATGCCCAGGTGAGCATGACCCCAGTGGGCAGCAAGGGCCCATGTCCCCCTGGCTGGCCACCGTCCCAATGACCACATCCCCCCTGTCCCCAGGACCCCAGCAGAAGACCACAGGCTGCGTTCATCTGTCATTCCTTACACTCAAACCCAGCCATGTTGCACTGACATTTCCACAACGAGCTTGGGCAACCCTCAGCCTGAAGACAGCTTTGTGGCAGACATGCTCCTAGGCCACTGGAGACCACTGCTGGGAGTCAAGTGAGGACACGCTCTACATCTACGAGCTAGCGTAACTGGTGAAGGCAGAGCTGGCCTCCCACTCCCCGGTGGCACAGTGCGGCTCGGCCGGCTGCCCCCGGGCAGCAGGACACATCAGGGATAAAAGCCAAGCAGCATCTTCCTCCAGCGGCTGGGGACGTTGCTGCTTTGAAATGCCAGGGAGAGGTGATGGGGCTGCAAAGCATAAAGCAGAGGAGACCAAAGGCAGGGAGACCATGCCACATGCGAGACGGTGCCATGTGATATCTGATGACAGCCAAAGCCACCTGGCAAGTCACAGCTGAGACACTGAGCTGCTTTTAACAAGGTGGGTGGGAAAGGCACAGAATATGAGGGACCAACAGCGCTAAAAAGCCCATGTGAGAAATGATGATTGGTGGAGGACAAGGAGAGGATGCTGGGAACATGCACAGAAAAGTTGCTGTGGGTGACAGGGAAACGTAAATTTAATTTGCTGATAGAAGAGTTGTGCTGGGCTGTCAGAGCCAGCTTCACAGCCCTCTTCAGGCACAAACCAACAGACGTGGAGGTGAGCCCCATCCACCCTCCCAGTCACACATGGGGCAGAAAGAAGGGGTTGGCAAGAACAAGTGTCCTGCTCCTCCTACTGCCAGTACGAGACGACGGTCTCCTACAGCAGCAGGGAGAAATGCTCTCATGTTTCTAGGTCAAAACAGAGCCATACAGAGCCTTGTGGACAAGCTCCGTTAGAAGCTACATGAGAAGAAAGATAACTAACGGCATTCAGCATGTTTAAGGAAAAGGGTCCCTTGGGACCCTCATAGCCTGTCTGCAGCCCCTGGCAGTTGAGACACCTCCACCAAGAGCCAGTGCCCAGCACCTCTGTACTGTGGGCGTCACACCAAGCAGGGCAAAGTGCGGTGAAGAAGGTGCTGAAGTGGGAAAAATAACTGCAGACAGGGATATTTTTTCAAGATTAGATTCTTCTCTGTCCCATTACTGTAGGAATAATCCATTTATTCATGCTTCAATGCTGTTATCTCCTCTTTGCAAAAGGGGCATTGAGGCACAGAGATGAGGTGACTTCTTCAAGATCACACCCCAGATGGGGGCAGACCAGGAGGTGGAGGTGACCTGCTCCATCCCTGCTGCTCTCACTTGGGGGGCTCCTGGTATCTGGCAAAAAGAAGTGTGACCTTGAACTCCTGCCTTTTTTTCAGTGTCTCTTCCTCTTCTAACTGTCCTGCTGCCCTGGTAGTAAAACAATTTGGTAACTCCAACGTTTATTAATGAGCTAGATCCAGAACTTCCCTTAATGAGGGCACGCTGGTTGCTTGATGACACTCAGCGTAAGCAGTCCTTTGCTAACGCAAACCTGCGTTGGAGTCAGGCTATCGGTCCACTTGTTCCAATATTCACCCCCACAGGCACATTTGGGAGTTGCTCTGTGTGGAAAGATTTAGGTAAGTTATGCTTGCACAATTCAGTATACTGCAGAGGAAATTTGATTAAAATTTCAGCAAGGATGAGTTCACCTAAGGGTGATGGGGACAAATTTCCATTAACATGAGTAAAATTTTGAGTCTTAGGGAAATGCAAAGCATTCCAAGATGATACAGAAATTCTGGACATGCCTTGAGTAATAAAAATTAGCTAAGGATACATAGCACCTGTAACTTGCTCCTGCTCTTAACCACTTCAGTTGTGGGCTGGCTGGCACATCTCCTCACATACTGCTTGAAACAAGCAGCAGTGTATGCAGGAGATGGTCAGGAGAGGTGAGGAAGCAGGGACACTCTGTGTTTGTGTATGTTTTCCAGAAGACAAGAGGTCCAGAGGGAAAAGCCAAAGACAGCGTGAGTAGGCAAAATACTGATGCTGAAGTGGAGCTTCACTACTACATGGCCTTTGCAGGAATATTAGCAAAGGCCAAAAAGAGACAAACTTGACTTACGGGACAGTGGAGCGGTTCTCTGGCAGCTCTGGCAGGACAGGATGGTCATCAGTT
>Ga0181612_149099_pt1 | contig 15285 bp, 8 predicted proteins | sample HoacroProtozoa21_FD_119630 | JGI IMG/M metagenome (GOLD analysis project Ga0181612, IMG submission 119630) | Hoatzin crop microbial communities from Cojedes, Venezuel. Combined Assembly of Gp0051906, Gp0051904, Gp0051908 | reverse complement strand
CAGTATATATTCTGGTTAGTGAGGGCTTCCCTTTTCTTTATGGAAGTTCCCTAACAGAAACACATTTCTGTCATCAAGCGCATGAGCATCCAGTGTAGTAAGGCTCACAGGACTAACTGCCCAAACTCTGTAGATTTGATCTGTACAAAACTGGTAGAAGTTTCTTTGGATTTTCTTCTTGTCAGACAGTCCAGGCAGAGTTGTACTATGGTAGTAACTGGGCTACTGGACACCTGGACACAGTCTCTGGGCAGAAATGTATGGAAGTATGGAACTCCTGAAACAGATATCGAAGTTAGGTGCATAGACTCTGTTAGGAAGCCTTCAGAGCATAATTGAGTGTGCCGATATTACTTCCCTGCATCAACTGCATAATTGCTAACCTCTGTGCTCCCTCTGGGTGCCTACATGAGGAAACTGTACCAAGTTTTTCATTAGCTAATTATATAAAGATAATGAGAAAAATATATATCATGTAGGCAAGCACTTAGGCAAATCTCTATCTACTCTTAAATTAGCCACTAACATTCTGAAACAGGAGTATCTACATAACCTCTTATATTGTTTAAAATCTCCTGAAGTTACATGAGAGTAGCTTTCCCTTGCAGAGAAACCGTGAATTTCGCATTGCGGTGTAGATGAGTTGCTTTGCACAATCTTTTGTTGCCACTGATTTGACATTTTTTCCTTTTCCAGGCCTTGAAAACTGCTTTTATTTCCTGATTTAGATTTTAAGGTCTTTGGGGCAGAAATTATGTTTGTGTGTGTTTGTACAGCAGAAGTGGGTCTTGCTGTATGACTATGGTTTGTAAACATTACCACAATATAAATAGTTCATTAATCATTAACTATACTGTTGATACACTGCTATGTCTTAAGTGGTGGCACTGTCTATGACTCCTTGGCTTCTCACAGAGATGAGGTCAAGACATTTCCATAATCAAAACATTTGTCTGAAGTCATGTTTGCCCCAGATCTTCCTGGAACAGATTCAGAAACAGAGATTGATTGTATTGTGAACTTCAGTTGCCTAAGGTAGCATCCATACCACAGATTGGCATATTTTGTGAAACTTCGGAAGATTAAAAATTATTAGTTATGTGCCTTAAGTCATGTGCATCTATACACAATCTGATGCATGTGAGAATCTCAGACTGCTTTGCAAATGTTATTTGTCTTCCTATAATGTACAAAAATGTAATAATCCCAATTTAACTCCAGGATAAACTAGTGTGTTTGGTCAGCACATTCACAAAACATAAGAAAGTGGGTAAATTTGTCCACTTCATGTGCATAAGAAATGGGTAAATGCTAGACTCCACAAATCAGGTGCACATATATTCCAATTTCTTGTGATAGCCAATGCCTAAAACATTGAGTTCACTGTTTTTAATCTGAATTGATTTGATGGCCAAGGTTGTGCTGAAAATCCATGGCAAAGCGAAAAAAAAGAAACCAGATCTCCTAACTCTCACTGAATTAGTTTCTGAATTACAGTAACTGACGGTGTGATCCGTAACAGCGTTTAACCACATAAAGAACAATTTAAGACAATTTTCCAGCTACTTGAGGAAAATAACTCAAATCTTATCTAATCCTAGAGACACATAGCTTGGACAGATCAGCAACACAAAATACCTAATCAACTGTGGCCTAGAAGAGGCAGGCCCTCCCCTCCTTCCTGAGTCCCCAGACACTATGGTGCATACTGTGAGCCCCTCTTGCCGTGTCACTCCTTGCCACATGACTATTGTAGTCCTGGGCCCTTATTCTCAAAAGGAGAGTAGGAGGTGTCCACCAGGAATGGCCAACACCTGCTGATGGGCTGTTCCACAGAAAGGTAGCCCTGGGTTCAATGCCCCTGAGGCTGAGGAGGGCCAGAAAGTGACTGTGCAAGAAGAATCCACTGGAACAGGCTGTTCTTCCACCTGAGTTGTCTGCATTCAAGTGCATGACTGAGATGTTGAAGCTCAGGAGCTGGTTTTTAGTTCTGCCTCACAAAAGCACCGAACTCTGTAATTGAGTTAAACTACCAAGCAAAGGCAAGAGAGACAACTTCAGACACATTGCTCTCCTCAGCATTTCCTTCTGCGTCGCTCAGTGCTCTGAATACTGGGATGCCTGTTGTCAGCCTCAACTTTAAATATCTGCCCATGTTTGTGCGATGTGTGGGACACCTCACTCAGCACCAGGGCTTCCCTTCCTGAAGGTGGGTACACACAGTTTAGGTACTGAGTATCACAGCTCTCTAAACCTTTTTAAAGTGTGTCTTCTGAGATTCCTCAGTAACTAGGCACCATATTTCAGGTGCCCACAATCCTGCTTTGATGTAGGCCATCTAGGAAGGACTAGATACACAGAGAAGATGTAGCACTTAATCATCGGGGCAAGCAGGAAGTCGCTATGGAAGAAATGGCTGGACTAGTGATCAGGGACTTAGAAAACCTTGATTCATGTTATTACTTCTTGCACAGCAAAGATATGTGCAAATGATGTCTCAACGCCTCAGTTCCTCCTCTGCAAAAGGAAGAAGAGTACTGGTGTGTCCTGTGTGAGAGCTGTGAGGATAAACTGAAGTGTGGAGACAGGATGGAAACAAAGGTCAAAGGCAGAAGTGATAGTCTGGGCGATTATAAGTCAAGTTACAAGAACTACTCACATGCATAGGGAGAAATTACTGTGAACAAGCCCCACCTTGGATGAGGCTTTTTAATTTGTCCAGGCATTGTCATGTTGTAGCAGTTTATCTGCTTCTGGGGACATACCTAGCAAAATGACTAAATTCTTTGAGCTTTACAGGAAATAAGAATCCCCACTTTTGAGCTCTGCCTGCCTGAGCCCTTCCTGTCTGACCGTTATGATCATCTGCTCCTATCTGAGTCCCAGTAATCCTACACATCTTCTTATTTAAGCTACGGTTCTGACCCACATCACCCTCAGGTTGCCTCCACATAAGGTATCTCTGTAGCAGAGAGGTCCGGGCTTTGTCAGATATAGCCATTTCACAGGTGATGTCAAAATGTTGATCAGCAGAAAATTAGGATGTGTATGAGTACTTATTTCCTTATCAGGCACATGTTTCCAAGTCTCTTGAAATCAAAGTGTAAGAGCAATTTCATTGTTTGTTCATTATTAGAAAGAAAACTCATCATTCAGTACAAATGCTTATGTTTCTCAGAAGAGATCAAGTGTGGCTCTGTTTCTGGAAGGGATATGCCTAAAGGTTAGATGTCAGACAGCCAGTGAAAGCGACAAAGTAAATGGAGGGAGGGGAAAGGTAGGACAAAGATGACATTTTTCATCTGGACAGATAGAGAAAGTGAATACCCAAGTACTTTTCTTCCACTTTAAAAGCTTGTATTTTGTTACAGAAACAAGGTTCTGGGAGAGGTCTGGAAGGAGAGACAACAGCCTTAGTCAGCAGAGAAGAGGGGAGGTGTTTCATGGTGAAAAAGGAAGCAGAAAGGTGAGGTCAGCAGAGTCTTTCCACCAGAGAGACTTCACTCACAGCATGCAGACTGCTGGCCTGCCCTTGCTGCTCATTTAGAGGAAACCACCAAACTTTAATAGCAGTCATCCGTTTTATAGGGGTGTCTTAAATGTATATGCTTATCACATTTTACAAATGTGCTAGAAGATAACTAACGAACTCTAATGAACCTTGGCACAGTCAAGTATTCTCTTTCAAGATTCAGCTGGGTAAAAGTCACCGATTCTGAAAAATTAAGTGCTTGATCTAATAAGGCCCTGCATCCCCTCTCATTCTGAAGTTGAACTTAAGTGATCCTCAGATATTTTTTACCTATCATTTATGTGAGATCAATTCTGTCCTGTTGTTTCTAGTGCCCTACTTCAGTTCAGTTCTGTTGCAGCATAATTTTCTACACAATATTCACCTTATTCCTCCAGACAAGTCTTTAAAATAGTATCTCTTTCTTCCACCATAAAATTGAAGTCCTGGAAGAATACGGTGCTCATTCTTGTAATTACGGGAAATCACAGTCACGTTACAGTAGCAGCAGAGCAGCAGCAGCATGCTGGCTGCCCTTGAAAGAGGGGCTCTAAGTGCACTTGGAATGAAGGAGATGAAGAATGTGATTAGTTCATCAATGGGAAAAAACTGGAAGACCAGAAGAGTACAGGCACAAAAGAAGTGCATGAAAGACAGAAGACTAGGATTATGTGTACAAGAATATCATGGGTTAGCCTGTTTTAAAGACGTTCAGACCTGAATTCTTTATCTGAGCTACTGGTGGACAGTCCAAGGATGTTTGATACTTACCCAGATGGAAACCCTGATTCATTCTGCCAGTCCCTGACAGGAGCCCTGCAACCCAGACACACACAGCAGATCTGGGAGGTCCACAGTCACTGGTGTCATCCTATTTGAACTACTGCCACACTTGCATGGGCTGTTGTGGGGTGTAGCTTAGTTTTCAAGTCATACAATAGTTATCCCGGCCAGTGCATATCACTGTCTCTTTAAGGGAATCAATATCAGCAACCCCAAATATTTCAACCCCCACTCCTATAAATAACAGAAGAATCACTTGGAGCTCACATAGCTTCCTTTATATTTAACTAGTTGCCATAGAGTCTCTGCTGTAAAACTCTGATAGCTGTGGCTACCGAGAGGATGTCTAACCTTTGTCAGTTGTGTTTCGCTCTCTGACTGGAAAAGAGAAATAAGGATATGAAATTAAGCTTCAAATAATTTTCTTGAAGCATAGCTAGGACTATCTGATGAGGTCCTGTGCCTTTTTAGAAAGTACCAAGTCAGAAAAATTCCACTTTATGAACACTAGGAATGAAAAATTAAAGTACATGTTCAGGCAACCTTTACCCTGCCTCGCTTGTGCAGCCTCTGCTCTGGGAATAGCTCCCATACCGGAGGGTGTCTTTGAACTGCGCAGGGGGGTGGCTACCCTCACCCCGCAGCCAAATTCCTGGCGCACCTCACCCCCAGAACACCAGATCTCTCACATTTGATAAGCCCTGTGCTTCTTTTTTATAGCCTCTTCGCCTTTATGCACTTGACTCACCTGCCATTAAGCTCATCATGCACAGACAGCTACAGGCCAGCTGTTGACATCCTTACTGACAGGACCGATTCAATGCAGTGCTCAAGTGAGGTGTATAGGAGCTCTTGAGGATACACAAAGCCCTCCTTTGGTCAAATGAGGGTTCTGTCAAGGAATTTGCTCGCCCATTCACAGATGGGAATGGTCCATCCAGATCACCTTTTAACATGAATCACAGCTCTGTTGAACTGCTGTGACTAATCCTTCTGGCTAATCACACCTGGCACAGGCAAGGCAGTTAGATCATTTGCACAGAATTCCAGTGCTATTGAAAGGGAAGGGCGAGTGTCAAGGTTTCACAGATATGTCCTTTAATCTTTTATTTCCTTTTTTTTCAGATGTGGGAGTTAAACCTGAAACATACATGAAGGGCATGAAATACCAGCAGTCAGCTTTAGCTCTGCATTAGTGATGCTTTTGCTCAGTCAATATAAGATCTGTCAATAAATTTACGAACTTCCCAGATGTGGGAGCTGGCCAAGGATCATGTCTCCCACTCTAGAAGTACTAACATGAAGCAGAAAGCTGACCTGGGAGACGCTAAATCATCAAAGCTTCATCTTTGTGATGCAAGGATTAGAAGACCAGGGGAACTCAGGATGCCCTTTGAACTAGATGTACACAGGAATTCGAATTAACATGGTCTGAGGGCAGAAAGATTCTTTTTCTATTTTTTTTTTTTAATGAAAAGACCTAATCCCCAATAAGTCTACGGCAAACCATTTCTCAGCACTACTGTCTCGGAAGGAGTGTTGAACCATTTGTCTCTTAAAAGTATGCATCAGTTTTTATGTAAAAATAAACCTTTGGATGGCTTTCATGATTTAATGAGAATGCAATACGAAAGAGGATGAAATGTACCTGTACTTATGACAGTCCTTCACTATTTTAGAGTTCACCCTGCTTTAGAAGAAACTGCATTTAAACCATATGAATGGTAGTTTAGGTTTTCTCTGTAGTACGTCAGTGAGCACTTTGGAAGCTCTGGGCTAAAGAAATTATAAATGAAACCAACTGTTCAGAACAGTAAAAATAGCCTCTTGCTCTGCTGTGTTTCCATCACCTGGCTGCTTGCTGTAGGCCTTTTTCTTATGAGTCACTGTGAGCAGGCAGTTTGCTCAGCTGAATTACCTACTAGAGCTCAGGTTGTGTTGTGAGCAACGTGTGTTATAAATGAAGTTATAGGCAATGTGATGCAACCAAATATTTGCATACCACTGAGGTATGTGCTCTATAAATACATAAAAGCAAATAGACATGATGTTTTCCCTGCGGTCACATTGGTTATTTACTGTAGCAGGTGTCAGCCTCTTGAGCAATTAAGATACCAACTAGGTTTAGAGATGGCTTGTATTTATTTATGTCTGTCAGGTATGCGGGTAATATTGAGAAGTACTTACTGTAAAAGGGCATTAGCCAGCATCGTCTTTTCCAAGCTAAGTTTGCTGTATGACAGCAACACCCCTCCTGAGCTGTTCTGATATTTCAGGTTTTTTATTAGCACAGAAGAGAACATTCAGGTGCTGTTACTATTTTCCAGCTTTTGCAGGCATATAACAAAAAGCAGGAAGAAAACTAAGATTATTACAGGGAAATTGTTAATGAAGTAATATAAACACCTTTTCAGAAAATACAGAAGTTTGAGGTTAGAGCAAAAGACAAAGAGCCAGGCCTCCTGGGCTTTGTTCTCTGGTCTGCTGCTAATGCCGAGCATCCTTGGACAAACCCCTTGCCAAGGTCCTAGGGCGAGCTCCTGAAAACACAGCCCTGCTTTTACATCCTCCTCTCTTCTGCCAGCAAGGGTGCATCTCAGAGACACAGAATAGATTATTCCTGGTATAATACTATGAGATCATCTGAAGAAAAGGACTGGATAAATGCAGTGTATTGTTAGAAAAGAAATACGTGCGTATGCTCACGACTTTGCTTCTTCGACATTCCCCCTCCAACACAATAAAGAAGCAACAAACACAACAGAACACTACAGACACTAAAATCATCTGAGGCAACTCTGAACACACTACAGAGTTATCAGCACTCACAATTTCTTTCCTATTTATCACATTTCAAAGTAGAATCACATTTTAAAGCACCACATGGAGCTGGTCAGTGGCTGAAGTACTTCGACTGATTAAGTTCTAATTGCATATTAACTCTCTAAAACACATTTTAATATCATAAAGGCTGATTGCAGACTTCATTTTAAGGACCTTCTAGCTAGTATCAGAACAGAAAGTAGAGCTGTTTTCCCAGCTCGCTCCATGGTAAGCAAAGGACAGTAAGAACCTGTTTGACTACTACACACTTTTAATCTGAGATTTTGGGGTGTATCTGGATGCCAGGCAATCTTTTTTCAAAACTGGATTGGTCCAACTTTTGTTCAGTCAAACTGAAAAAGAAAAGAAAGGGAGAAAATGACAATGCTCCCCAGCTAAGCTGCAGAGGTGACGTCCTGCAGAAATAATTCACTACCAGGTTGCATCTGCCCTGGGAAAGATTTAAGCTTCTCTTCTGAAGGATGTGTGCCAGCATCTTGTATTATTACAGTATAGAAAGATCTCCATAGGCTTAAGTAGGAGATAAAGTGGTTGCGCTAAGATGAAATTCTTCAGCTTGATTATAACAGAAGTTGAGCAAGGGAATTGCTACAATCTCTTCTGCCATCATTATCTATTAATTTATAAACATGGATTCCTCAAAACATTTTGTCTAATGCTTTTCAGCAGTAAACATTTAAATCCAAGGGAAGATGAAGCCTTTTGTGAGCAAAGTGGACAAAGAGAGATTCAAGCAGCAAAAGATTCACAGAAATCACTTTCCAACCCATTAGCTGGAGCACAAAACCTTCATGAATGAGTTAAAAGAGAATAAACATGGGCTTCCTAACATCTCATGGTGGCATCCATTCACAAGCTCTGTTGTGGCTGACAGCTGTCCCTCTTCCCTCAGGTTTCCTCTTGTACTACTTCATTAGGCCATACACTGACTTCCAAGCTGTGATCTACCACTCATGGCACTCTGATCAACACTTGGATTATCAGATATAACTTCAATGATATATAAATTAGTTGTATCTATTTCGTGTGTTCAATAGAGGGGCACACCTAAAACAAGACAGACCACCAGCGCCCTTTCCATTAACAGTACATGTTTGATCAAAGATCACAAAGCCTACATGACAGAGTAAGTTTGGTCTCTATTCATTCCCAGTGAGCTGAAGTTCAAAGCAGTCCATCGAGAGCAATAAAGTTTGCAGGGTTCCTTTGAGTTCTCCAGTCAGTGGCTTCTTCTCTGGGGCCTCCTTTGCAAACAGATTTTAACTTACCTCACAAAGCACAGTGGTTTCCTAACAGCAGTGTAAATTGCATGTGGCAGTTTTAGAAAGCTTTACGGAGTAGCTTTTAGATATCTTTCAGATCCTCCTTCTCTTCCCAAACAGAAAAGAAGGCAATTATCTTCTTTCACTAGAAGCAAGACAGAGCTTAAACTAGGCACTCTCTGGCAGACGGAAAGAGTTAACAAAGCAGGTCCTCATTTCCTACCAAGGCTAACTTGATACCTGAAGTGATGGTGGCATGTGGGAAAGGGGACTGCTGAGAACTCCACAGTGGCGGAGGCAGTGCTGATGATGCAAGAGTCTAGGAATACAGGAGAAACTTTGGATTTTTTAACACAGATGTGCAGTTTCCATAAGTGAATGCCATCTATGTCTGAATAAGGTATATATTGCCTGCATTTCTGTTTCAAAATACTTAGAAAGCTTTTTTCCTTCTGTTTCAAAATACCTATAAAACCTCCCTCAGCTCCCCTCTGTCTGTGCTGGGCTGGAGCAGTTCGCTCCTATCCTCACAGCCCAGAGCTGTGACTCTGACCGAGACAGGGCTGGAGCTGCCAGACCTGCTTCAGACCTCCAGGACCGGGAGCCAGCAGAGAAGTGTCTGGCAGTGACAGCGCAGCATTCAGCTGTGCAACACTCCTATTCTCCTAATGCATTTCACACTCAGCAGACTGAATTGCTTTGGTCTTCTCATTTATTTTTCTTCCAGTAAACAAAACAACTTTTTTCCCCCTTTTCCTTGACAAAGACTTTTGCCATATGCTCCAAATCAATTGCAACCTTTTTGATGCTTTGTTACCGCCCACATTTTGGGCTGCATTCAAAAAAAAAAAAAAAGGCAGCTTAAACGTTTCTGTTTCTGCTCCAACCAAACTAAAATTGAAACATTCTGTTCATTAATTCAAGGGTTAATGTGTCCTATCACTCCTCTCTTACTCTGCATATGAGCAACTTCTTAACTAGAACTGAACCAATTCCTTGCTGTAACATATCTATCTGACATATTTTTGTCTTTCTGTGTGGATAGTTGTCATGAACAGAAAGGAATTTTCTCATATTCATTCACAGACCAACATTATTTATTGATTTAAGATATATTTTCCCAATTATCTTCATTTGATTTAATGCTGCATGTCATGCAGTTCTGTCTCTTCCTATGTGGTGCTACTAGCCCTTGTGTACCCACACAGTCAGCTGCACCAGGGGCTGATCTGGGAAGAAACAAAACCTTGTTATTGGTAATACTCATTTTGAGCAGGGGCAGTTCCCATGTGAGCATCCCCTAGTGAGCATCACCGTGGCCCAAAGGACGGGCAGAGGAGGGGTGCCCTCTTCTTTCAGCAGCAGTGGGGTCTTAGATGAACTTCAGCTTCTGCATGATTGTGGCAAATAGTTTTTGGGCTATGTTATTCTAGGTGTTACTTAGGGCATAAGGCATCCGTATACTATACTAACTCCTAATGAGGACATATCTAAAGCAGTAGAACAGTCCTACATTCAGGTATGGCAAAATACCTATTAACTAACTGCACTGACAAAAGCGCTTTGTTTGGAGAATAAATACTTCAGGATGTGATTTATTTAGAGGGATAGGAATAAGAAGGCAAATATTCAGAGCATGAAAACTTCATTGCTTAGGTTTGACCCAAGTTTTCTATCATCTCCACTACCCCACTTCATTCCTTCCCCCTCTTCTTCCAAGGGTACAGGCCGCTGGGGACGTCACTCTGTACCTGGGGATGGGAAGCAGCGATGCCAGTGCATTCCCTCATGCTGTGTACCTTGGTGTACCATGAGTATTGCTTTGTATTTCCCAGCTGAAATGTGTTTTACAGGTAGCTGGCTACTATTTTTCAAACTGGTTTCACTGAAACCTTCCAGTTATTTGATATGTTTGAGTGTTTTCAGTCCCCGTCTGCAGTTGTTCCAGGAATGGAGAGTTGCATTTTCAAGTTCTATATCCATTTTTTGTTCATCTGATATTTGCTGCAAATTGACTTTGTTTCTATTAAACTACTTGAATTTGCTGGTAAGAATTTTCACGGAAAGCAAAAGAGAAGGGATGCAAGCCCAGAAGAAAGAATGAAAGATAAAATCACACCTCTATTGATATAGACACAGTTAAAACAGAACAGCAAAAAGCGGGGGGGGGGAAGAAAATTAATCCTTTGGGTCATCTAGTTTATTTAATTCAGTGAATTAGTTTACGCCCATAAGATATGTCTCCGTGAGGAAGACTGTCAGTATAGCTATCCTGGTATAATTATATTCATGGACAAAATCAATTTAAATGTCGAAATGACAAGCCAAAGCACATTTTTCCTCTACTGCTCCAGGCCTGCTTTTGCTTTATAAGAGCATGAGCAGCCAAAGTAACCTAACTTAGTTTAATTTACATCATGTGGTAGAAAAGTGTTTCTGTCACCTTTTAAATCATTGAAGTTTTTTAATAGCCTTAGTACTTGCCTTAGGTAAAATACATTAAATACTTTCCTTATGTTAGTCCTCAAAGACAGCACAGGAAAGTTATATGACTGCAAACAGAAGAAAGCAGTTCTGAAAGAAAGGAAAAAGTGAGCCATTCACTGGAAAATTTGAGAACAGCTGAATATGATAGATAACACCTCAGGAGGAGATGTGAATTCTCCCCACCTCTTCTCTTCAGCTCAACACCCGTCTTAGCCCTGTTGATCCCGTGGAGCTAAAGCCTACAAACCAGACTGATTATCTTTCTCTTGCTGTCTGGAGTGTTATGAGTTAGGTTATTGATGTTTGTATAGTATGTTAAATTCTGTAGACACAGGCCCCATAGAAGTATTACCACTTCAAAGAGGTCAGCATCTCAAAAAAAGGATGAGCTGAAATGACAGGAGGCAGTGGGGTGAATCTGCACTCATCTGAGTGAGCAAAGGCAGACAGTATTCGGATTCACTTCAGATTATTACATTTATAAGGCACAAAGCCCTGAGTGGCCATACTCATTGATTTCAGTTCAGTATTTGTTTCCAATGGCTGTTTCTATAAATCTGCAATTTACAGAAGGCAAAGACTAAATATTCAGTCTGATGGTTTCATGGCTTGAGGTTTAACTCAGTATTACAGCTCAGTCTCCTAAGGGCTTTATTCCACAAATGTCTCAAGAATGCACCATGTCCTTAAGGCAATTTGCACATTGTAAGTACAGATGCACTGCACAAGTGTAAAGAGGGAGCTACGCCAGTGTCAGATCATGCTTGCCATTTTCTGGATTCAAATTTAAAAAATTTGGTCTACCCTAGACAGGTTATAAATACATTGATCAGAGGTGCGATATCTTGTTTTTTACCAGGCAAATGCTTATGCCATTGGAAGCCCTAGATAAAGTTGCCTGACACTAATATAAACTATATTGCTTCTCAAGCCAAAATTAACTGTGCAGCACTTTCAGCTGATATCTTTATACTTGTGATAAAGTGTGGGGAAAGGTTGCTTGCTTTGACTATACACATACAGTAAAAGCTGCAAAACTTCCTAGCACCAAGAAGGCTTTGCTCGTTGAACCTCCTCTTCCTCAATGCTATGCTTGTTATTCTGGTGAGATTTATTTTCTTCAGTGTAGATAAGATTTTATCATCCTTCTCTTGAGTGCCAAATGGAGGGGCAATTGCAATTAACTCTTTGTTGGCTGAAGGCAGACACAGGGTGTGTCCCTACAATTTCCAATTTTTCATAAGCATGAAAGCTGCAGAAGGAAATGGGTCTGTTTGCCTGCTCTGTAAGCAATAACAAACATGGAAGAGGAATGTTGTTTATTTGGTGCAGCTGGAAAGAATGAAGATGATCTTCCTTTATCCCTTTCAGGAATTCCACTGTTAGGTAACAAGAAAACTATGCTAATAATTTTCCACCTAAGTAAGCAAGCATTTCACCACTGATGCTGCAGCTGGCTTCTCTATTGGTGCCAAGTTGCACAGGTAATGGATGAAGCTCCTACAGTGATCCCAGATCCACAGAGAAACTTGTCTGCCTAACTGCACTATAGACATTAAAGCATTGAAGATGCTGAGTAGAGGAATACTCAGCTCTCACTTTTTTTTTTAACAGGGCTAACATAATTCAAGTGTTTAGCTTTACGACTCGATCCATTGCTGGACTGTATTCCTGCTCTTGCTTAGACTACATTCCTTTTTACACAATTAGATACAAAACTTGCGTTTCTCCTCTTCAGGATGTGATTTTCAGAAGTAATGTTTTTAGGTTCTTTACTCAATTCTTCGGTTGCATTGGACTTGGGGACTTGGGGCTGGGTGTTGCTCTCAGTGTCAGGAGAGCTGGACATTAGAGACTACAGTATGAAGTAGCATTCTCTTTTGTAGATTTAGCCCTAGCCTGCTAGCAATGATGAACTTGTCTCTAGACATTTGGGTGCAGATGGTCCCCAAGCTGGCCTGCTTGCTCCCCAGCCTGCCTGGAGGTGAGCTGGTTCTGATGCAGAAGTAATGGCCTTAGCGTGGCACTTCTATCTGAGTACTGATCCTCTGCCTCTCAGCAAGGCATATGTGCTCAGGGGCAGGACCACGGTAACATGACTGCATGGTTTCTGGTTTGGATCTGGCAGCCAGGAGAGACCATGGGGATAGCAGATATGTGGATGTTTGCACTGGACTGAAGCTGTGCTTCAGTTTCATCAATAAAGGATTCAGTTTTGGAGACACCTGAGGAGACTAACAGAGGTAGTTTGGTTTCGGACAGATAGAGAGTGTTTTAGACCATGACTATGGAAAAGCTGTGGTGTGGGGTAATGCATTCAGTAGACCAACCCATGAGCTAGTCATGTGGGCACCCCTGTCATAAGACTGAGGTGTGGAAGTCTAATAGTGAGTTATGTGAGTACCACTGGAATTTCCAAAGGGATTTTAATAGAGGTCCTGAAGAAAAGGATCATTGTAGGCAGGAAACAGTGCTAATCATGAAAGGTTCTTTGTCACTGCAGAAGATGAAACAGCAATAAAGTTTCAGGAACCTGAGATATTCCTTATAGCTCTGTTGTGAATGGCTAAGGATGGAAGAGGGAAGCTGCAAGAGGAAATGCTGAGGGGCTCTGTCATTCACTTTAACATGCAAAAAACCTGGTTTGTGGCTCATAACCTTGGCTTGGTATTTCTGCAGTTGCAGGAATCCCTGTAAGACACCTCTCCTCCAAGAGACTCCACACGCCATCTGCTCCATGCCCTGCCACAGACCACAAATCTCTCTACCATACCAGATAGTAGAGTTCTGTAGGGAAAGCTACTACACAAACTGTGCCATAGGAAGACATCAGGGTATCAAAGGGTGTGACTAGTGCCCTGCATTATTGCCCTACAAAGGATACATTTGATAAATGATATGCAGAATATTTAGGAGTGTGGCCTTACGTTGCAGGAGAAGACTAGATAGATAGATAGATAGATAGACAGATAGATAAAACAGTTCTTGGCAAGTTGAACAGAGGGAAAGTTCCTTTCAGACCCCACATTTGGTAATTGATAGACCTTACTCACACAGTGGTGGCATTTGTATTTTCCAGTGCCAGTATCACTGGGAGTAACAGTGTATGCCAGCATCCACCTGGCCAAATTGGGGGTCGCCAGCAGACACAGCGACCTGCTCCAGCCAAGTGATAGAAAAGAGGAAAATTCTGAAATAAGAAAACTGAGCTATTATGTTTCATCCTTCAGGAGATGGCTTACCTCTCTGACATATGGGTAGAATTAAGGGCAAACACATTATTTTCCATCATGTCCTGTTGACTTTTGAAGAATTTGAAACAGGGCCCACCTCACTCTCTGCGTATAGCTGCTTGGCAAAATGGCATTCTGCTGCTTGTGCTACTGTAAGACAACTCTGTATCAGTACAGCCCTTAAAACACAAGCTGTACATTCCCCTCAGGACCTTTGTCTGGTGGATGGTCTCACTATCACGGGAATAGCCCACATCTTTTCCTTATCTCTCCTGAGTCAGCACGACCAGCCAGTAATTCAGCACTGACTGGCCAGACCTCGCCTTCAGCCGGGATTGGGTGTTGGTTCACTGGCACTATCTGCCCAGGCTGCACTGCCACGATATGGGGATTTCAGCAACGAATCGATTTGAGGAGATCCTGCCCCTGGCCCATCCGTCTCCAGCTGCTCACTCATACCAGCCCCTCCACTGTGTCAACACAACTGCTCGTGGGGCTGTACTGGGAACCACAGCGCTGAAATGAACCTCAGTAAAAACTGCTCTTTGGGGGAAGGGAGAGATGCACCTATTTGCAACTCATCTCTGTTCAGTGGTCTTGCTCATGGCATGGCCCCACGATAGTTATGTCAGCATGAGTGAGGGACCAGCCTCGGAGGTGTGGGGATGGTGCTTCCCAAATCACGACAGGGCAGGGCCACCTTCACCAGGTGCTGTTGCCAGAGTGCTTACACTGCTGTGTGACAGCCTCTGCTTGCACTCCTGTTTCTTCCAAATACAAGAGGAAGAGGAGGAAGGAAATTGCTAACAGTCATCTCGTCAGCATGTGCAAATTTGTAAGAAAGAGGAAAAGACTTATCAAGGAACTCTTACGTACTGTTAATTACTTCTTTTCGGCTGACTATAAATAGCCTAAACTCCCATTACCAGGTTGAGAATAATCTTGCGTTTTGTTCTAAAAGGGAGAACTTTGCTCATAATTTTATGTGGAGGGTTTCATTAAACATGGGCTGAAGTGGAAGGCAAGAAAAAAATAATGAATCTGGGTGTGAGAGTGGGAAGGCAATAGCAAGCTCTAAACAGGAAGGTGTATCAGTTTAACAAATAGTCCAGCGCTGCACAGATTTAGTTAAATAGTGGGATTCTGTATAAGGACATTCTGACAT
>Ga0181612_124091_pt1 | contig 15285 bp, 4 predicted proteins | sample HoacroProtozoa21_FD_119630 | JGI IMG/M metagenome (GOLD analysis project Ga0181612, IMG submission 119630) | Hoatzin crop microbial communities from Cojedes, Venezuel. Combined Assembly of Gp0051906, Gp0051904, Gp0051908 | reverse complement strand
CTGGATTGCGCACATGTCCCCAGTCCTTTAATGCTTCATCCTCCACAATTAACTCACTACTGGGAAAATAAGGCAGAAATTAAAAAAAAGCCCCATTGATACTCCTGTAGCGCAACCTTCTCTTTAGCAGATTCTCACTACAGACAGATACAGAAAATTACTCCAGAGCTATACACAATAGAAAACCAAGGGTCAGAAAACGAAAGAAGAAAATATAAGTCACAACATGCAATGGAAGCCATGAAATGAATGACAGTGTAATTAACATGACAGAGAGAAGATGGAAACTTGTCAGAAATTTCTGCTTGGATGCTCAGATTTGATAGGAGTGTGGAATTGATTTCTTCACACTATCTATGAGAAAAAGATTTCAATCAAAAAGTGAGGGAATGAAAGATGAGTCGTGTATGCACTTATCTCTGTGTGTGTGTGTGAGTCTTTGTACAGACACTGATAACAGAGGCAGGAGCTCAGCAAAGCTGCTAGATCATGCAGGTGATGAATAAATGTTCTACTGTTGAGACCACGAAAAGCAATAATTACAGGAATGCAGTAATGAGGAGTTTGGACTGGCTTTTGGCTGTTGGAAAATTATTTTTAATGGGATTATAAAGAAGTTAGACAACCATTCCGGAGTCAACAGGATAAAAGGGTCTTTGGACATCAGGAAATTTAACTGAAGAGAGATGTATCAATAACAATTCACTCTGCGACTGCTGTGAAGAAACCAGGCCTAATAGATCCCGCAAGGATGGAGATGGGAAGTTGCTTTTGCCTGTGTTGTGAATCTGACAGAAGATGCTAGCCACTCTGCTGAAACATTCTCTTGTGAAATAAATTAAGTTGCTGCATTTTCCATTGTGAAAAGTGCTATTTCTAACTCACTGAAAGTGCCTACTGAAAGCCTTCAGGAAACACACAGCAAAAACCCGTAACCGAGCAACTTGAGACATTTGGTAGAACATCTCTACTGAAGTTTCATCGGGTTGAAGATGTGTATTAAAAGAAAGGGGAAAAATTTTTTTCAAAGAACTCATCAGTATGAACTGAACTTCTACAGCCTTCAATCTCTATCAGTTCAGACAAAATGCATAAAGGCAAAGCTCACTGGAGTAAAACTCACTCTCTTATTATCCAACTTACAGGGGAATGAACGACCATTTCACATTGTGACTAGAAGCAATACTGACTGTAGTCAACAAGAATCATCTTCTCCTGACTGTCTAATCTGTACCAGGTCGGCTGTAAAAGAGGAGGCAACGTAGTCTCCAAGAGTGTCTGGTCGCTGAAAGAGAAAGACTACTCATTAAATGAGAAAATACTGAGCCCACTAGTTCTTCATGGAATCCACTGCTCAATGCTGTGAACTGAAGAAGAGGGGAAAAGGGAGAGAAATGAATGTATGATTTAATACATATTTCTACTTTTAACCTTGGGGCAAAGAGGTTCACTGTTTTCCCATAAAAATTGAAGAGATATGTATCTTTCAGATTTAAAAAACTATCCTAATTTAGGGTTAGGAAGAATAAGGATTGGAAATAGATGCCAGCTGATGTCGTATAGATGCCATCAGAGCTCCATTTTGTCGTGCAGACAGGGTGCATAGGATGACAATACTTGCTTAAAAGATCCCAGATGTAAATAATTTGATGTGATTAAGCAGTTCATTTTTTTTTAACAAAAAATAAAAACCAGAAAGAAACAAGACCTTCCTCACATTAAGATGCAAAAATAATGGTTGGGTATGAGCAAATTTTTTAAAAATTTCACTCAGTATTACCTTAACACCAGCTTGTCTTTTTTCCCATGCTCACTTTCAGTTCATTGTGGTTTTGGTTTTGCTTCAGGGCTTTTTGTGTTTTTTGTTTTTTTCCTATGTAGCAGAAAATGCATGTTACACTGTGCTGTGAATTATTATGCTCAGAATGGTTCAACTCCACCTAAATGGCACCAGGTTTCGACAAAGGAAATAAATTGCTGTTTCTCCTGTTCTTTCCAGGAAGAAAGTAAGCAGCTACTGAAGTGTTTGCTTACACTTTCTGAAGCAGGCAACATGCTCCTGGTCTGTTCCTGCTCTTGCTCATTTTATATTTTGCAGAAAACACACTTTTGCACTAAAAGGAATTTTAACAGAAAACATCTAGTGCATTTGTTACTGGTTTAGATCTGTGTTTACTAACGTTTTTTATGAAGTTGTACTGTTGAGGTCTAGACTTCATGAGGAGATGGGCTAACTTATTCCTGCTAGTAGGATTGTTAGAATCCAAGAAATGACCATAAACAATTAAACGTATATAAGAAGGGCTGAATGATTATGGTAACCGGGATGTCTTAATATCTCCCTCAAGAGTTGTCTAATTTGTTGACAAAACCCTGTATATCCTACATAATTATAACCATTAGATACAACAATTGAGATTAAAACATGTTTTTCATAACCATTTAAAACATAGCCTATTTTAAGTGTTTTAATTAATTTAGTGGAAAGATGTAATTGCCTGCATAATTTACTCTTAAAATCCTTTGAGGTGAAGAACTGACTGACACACATGAGAATATCCTAAAGAAGCCTGCTTTAATTCATTTGAATTCATAAGTAAATTTATAGGTTCACCACTAAATGCTCAGAAAAAGTAATACGTGAGCCAAATGTCTTACTGGGAAATAATTTTTTAATAGAAATTGAATAGTTGTGAAGTTTTTTTCAAATAGACTTAAAGTTTTTTCAAATAAATCTGAAGTTTTACCATAAAGGGGGTTTGGCTTTCTTTGGTTTTGGTTTTGTTTTGTTGTCTTTGCAACATATGGGACAGTTACAGAAAAAAAATAAAGTGATGCATAGTAGGGCTGTCGCCAGCATTATTACACATTAGAAGTTTCATGATTGAAATAACAACAGGAAAATGATGGAAGTACTGACTTTACCAAAAATTGTTTGCAGAAACCTTAAATCCAAGTAAGGCTACATTGCAAAATACTCCTTCTTCAAAGGCTGAAACAATTAAGTATCTGTTTCCCTAAGATTAAGCAAGATGTAAAGTTGCAGGTGTAAAGTCAAGTACATTGGATTTTCTCAATCCAAAAAAGTAAAGCAAAAATCTTTTCCAGATCTATATTATGCCACTAATCAATCACAGAGCTGATCTATAAAAATATTCAAGCTATCATTTCCTTTACACATAAGAGATATTGCTGGGGTTGTTCTGTCTTTTTCTCTCAAGACAACCCTATTGGCGTGATCATGTGTCCTTTAGCTTTGCTGAAACAAGCTAAGGGGTGAAGGTGTGGTGGTGTATGAAGTGAGATGCAGAAGCACACATTTGTTCCAGCCATTTGTTTGGATCACATTTTCATCAGATGCAATTTTCAGTTGCTTTTTCTATATGAAACATAAAAATGCCAGATTTAAAACTTTTTTTGCTGCGGATTATGAAGAGTGAGTCATAAAATATGATGATAATCCCTCATTAAAGCTAGAGGTAGTGTTATTTTGCACTGCGCTTGGAAGGCAAAAAAGTATATGACAAAGTTGAAAAATCAATAGAGCTAACGCAAATAGCATGTCACCGTAATGGATACCTGACAATTGTCTGATATGTTACCAAAATTATCCTTCAAGTTTGATGTTTAACAGTTACAGGATTCCTTTGGGCATCTCAGATTATGTTAGAGCAGAGATGGATTTAATTATCTGGTTTTGGTTCTTGGATTTCCTGGTGCTACAAAAGAAGATGTACATCTCACATGCTGAATGTTTGTATTTTCTGAGCAGACTTCATTGTGCTATGTTGGGGATTTCCACCCTCTACGTTGAGAGTTCTGAAGGCTAAGTTTTACTCTGCATTAGGTCTTAGTGATGATGCAAGACCTTACCCATCCTGTAAACTTGTAAGTGTAATAAATTGCTCCAGTAATGCGTAAAAGAGTAGATGCTGTCCCTGCACCACAGTTGCACACCACATAACAGTGAAAGACTGACACTTAAGAGGCAAAGAAAATAAATATATACAAGTCACTTCTGTCATTTGAAAAAGATATATTTACAAAACACTGCTTCCAGATTTATACCTCTGCTGTTTCAGCAGATTCAGATGTAGTTCAAAATGAACAAGTGCAGGAAGAACATTATCACCTCTCATTTTCATCATCAACAAAAAGACTTTATGGAGTCTTGCAACTCTTCTCATATATGTGGTCTAAGATATACCAATCACTCAAATAGCTACGGCCTTTTTGGTTCATATGCTATCCCAAATAGGGTCAGGACTGACCTGAATATTCAATCTGACCCTTCACAGAGTGTCACAAACCTGGTCCCAAGCAAATGTTATTCCTCCAAACAGTTTTTACAGGTCAAATGTGCAGCAAGTTCATATGACACGTGTGAAAGTGTGGTGTGAAGACTAGCTAAGATTACAGTGCAGTGGTGTTCAGCCTTTGGGATGAAGGCCTCCAGCAGACATCCAGTTGATAAAAGGTGGCCTCAAGGTCAGCTGTGCTCAAATGATGTATATTTCATTACCAATTGTAAGCGTGCTTTCTGAGCTAAGGCTTGGATTTTTTCAGCCGAAATGTTGAATTCAGATCAAGACAGTAGTTATGATCAGAAGTAGGGAACATCATCTGCCCAACTACCACCCATTTTTCCTCTAGAGGTCATTAAAAATGTAACCTTTGATTAGACATCCCTTCTCTTATGCAGGTGTTCATCTACCACTCGATGGATGCACCAGAGAGACCAAGTCTTGCTTTTTGCCAACTGCCATGTTGCACAGCAGGACAGGCAGAACTGGACTTCTTTCCTATCTATCAGACCTTAACAGTCATTCCCATTACAGCTTCTCTCTCTAAAGGAGAGAAACGGAAAGTCTAAGAACCAAGAATCAGCATCAGCTCTTCATTTAAAGGATGCAGAGAATATCTCTAACTTGTGAAATACCCGTGTTCCCCGAACGACTACAGACTATCTCGTTCTTGCAGCACTAGCACCTTACAGGGTTTCATTGCAACAGTTGTGTACACTGCTCTGTGCCTTTTGAGGATTTCTCCAACACAGAGATGGTGTACCCTGCTGTCTCTGAGTCTTCTCTCTTGCATACATGCTTTTGAAAATTTTTCAAGGAAACTTTTGACTTCCAAGCTGTAAGGGTTTTATATAACTATTCTCAGTTTGGTAGCTTTTTGGGAAATAATGTGTTCAGGAAAGACTGGATTCAGGAAAATAAAGTGTATACTCCATCTCCTGGTCTAGTGTTTTGACCATCTAGCCTGAAGAAATCCTGTGATCTCACAGGCTGTAACGTAATGGTGGATAATAATTTGGCCTAAGGGTTAGACAAGGAATAAAACCTCCATCACTGAAGAATATAAGCAATCAGATTTTTTACATCAGACTTATATGTATTTAATTTGTGACAAAAAAAACCAGCTGAAAAATCCCTTGCATTTTATTTAAATAGAAACTCCTGGGAAGGAACTGCTGGCTAAAAGAAAACTCACCTAAAACCTTACATTAAATTAAAATGCCTGGTTTCAAACTTTTCATAATACAACAGTTTTTGGGCAGGTAAGGCTAGCATAACTTTTCAAAGAAAAAATTCTGATAATTATTCTTGATAATTAATAAGTTAAGACAAAAAGCTTTCAGTTTTATCCACAAAAAACCCCACCCAAACACTTTGAACAGCTGGAATTTTTCAAAACCACAGAAAGTCACACTTCTTTATTTCTCAACAAATGAAATGAAAATGTGATATGCCTTTTTGTGTTCTTGCAGAGTTCCTTAAGACTATATTTTGAGCTGAATAGAGAAGAGAGATTAAAAATTGGTAGCACCATTTTAAAATACAGGTTAACATAGATATATCAGTAGCAGAATTTTCCAAAGAAGAATTTCATTCTGAAGTTTACCCTTAAGCTGAGCTTGGTGTTCATTGCAGCTTGATATTGGAAATCTCCAGAGAACACCCAGGTCCAGCATTGTGGATATGCATGGCAATTTACAGCAAATTGTTTTAAAAAAATGACAAACAAAGAGAATACCAGATGTTTTAAATCAATTGCCTTTTGAGACTTTGTGTTAATAAAAGTCCAAAGCTCAAGGTAGTATTTGAAGTTAGAATTATGCTAAGAGAAAGCAATGCTTTGTTTTTAATAAAGTATTCTGTTCTATAAGAATACTGTATAAAGAAAATTAAGAGATTCTTATTTCCTTATCTATCAAGGTATCTTTGTTTCACTAGGCTTTAGATAATTAGAAGTAATTAGAGGTTCTCAAGTTCCACTGTGTATTATTTGGACATTTCTGAGTAGGTCATTATTTCATATAAGTGAATACTGTGTCTACACTGCACTTTCACTTTCTAACACAAGCAAATGGGAAGCAGTAGAATATCAGTGCTTTAGAGGGAAAAGCGGTAAATGAAACAAACAGACTGATGCTTCTTTTTCATTCTAGAAGAAGCTCCAATCTGTGAGCTAATGCAATACAAAACCAGAAAGCAACCTCACATTTTATTACAAATTCTAACAGCATCTTCCTCTACCCACTGGGCCCAAATCATAGGTTTAGTCTTACGCAGAAGGAGATGTCATCTCTTTCACAGACTGTAACTGTAATCAAGGTTTTATCAGAGAAGTTTTAGGTTCTTTATATTGTAAATGAGCTTCTTAATCCATTAGGCTGATTATGCAAAGCCAGTCTTTCAAAATTCATTGTATAAATGGAACATGGCTATCTCACTTTTAAAGATTTCTGAAAAACTATTGCTAATTCCACACATTTGGGTGCATCTCTGATGGGAAATGTAAATGGAGTTGATAATGACTGCAGAATGACGGGAAACTGCATGAGGCTTTTTGTTAACTTTGATAAGTTATACTACATGCAGATGGGCCAGTGTGCTAGCTTCATCCTGTTTTAACCTTGGGAAAAAAAAAAAAGAAGCTGTTTGAGGCCAGACGCATGGATGGATTTTTCCATATAAACAACAACAACAACCCCAAAACCAAGAAAACCACTCTCCTTAGGCTTTCATTTATGATCTTTTCAGACTTTCTCACTATGAAGTTAACTTTCAGAGCAGTGATGATGGCAAGGATACTTAATATAAAGAATAGGGATGCAATTTAAAAAGTTCTGTGCTCTTAGATCTGTATTAAAAAAAAGTGTGAAATATGTTTGCTTTAAGTGGAATACTCCTTCTGAAGTACTTTGAAGACATACTGTGCCACTCTTCTCCTTTTTCCCATCATACATGAAATACAATAAACTACATACAGACCACCCATTCACAGGAAGGGTGTGAGTGTATAGGAACAATAAAAATCCTTCTGTGCAACAACATGAGCATAGATTTCTATTCATTTTGCATGAAGAAGATGTTTTGAAATTGAAAGTTGATTCCTGTGGTAAGATTATTCTGCCAAAATTGCACAAAAATTCTACTAAAGATATCCAATTGTTTCACTGTTGTATTTTTGTGTAATATCGTTTCAGACATTTTGAGTGTAAAAGAATCTAAAGTTTGGGAAGTGAAATAAGCAAAATAAGTATTCTGAGTGAACTTACAGAGATAATTTTATCCTTCACCATGTCAAATCTTGCCACTGGTATATTCAGAAGAGCTGGTATAAAATATACTTACACATACATTTATCAGATCAGAAGGACAGATATCACAAGCATCAAGGACATTGCCCAGGGCCATAGTTCAAATTATGAAGACATGTAAATGGGACTAATTCAGTTCCTAAAGATCAGATTGCACTAGTGCCTCAGGTGGGATACTGGGAAAAAAATATTTCCATTCTTCCTTAAAGAAAATTGATAGCTTCTTTTTCATCCACTTCTAACTCTGCTACTGAATGTAAGTAAGAGTAGACTGTGCGAGAGTTTCAAGCATGAAGCAAAGTTGTGCTTTTGTGATCAGCTACTGCTTTCTGTATGTTTCCAGCAATATGAAGGATCCAGATTTTCTAAATTAACTCCCTCCCAAATGGAAATTAAAACAGAGCAGCATACTCAAAAGTGTCTCTGGTACTGCTTCTTTCATTTAATTTGTATCCTTTGCATTCGTGTGGCTGGAAAGCCTCAGTGCTTCTCTGAATTATGTTTTTTTTCAGAAAGACCTCTTCAGCAGCCTTAGATGCATGATTAGTGCAAGATCAGGCAGTCCTACATCCTTCTTTCCCCTCATTAAGTTCCTCCTTCTTTCCAGAACATTTTGGTCAGTATTCAGTTTAATCTTACAAGCACAAAAGTACATCAGTGACTTGGTATGCCTCCTGTCTCTCCTGTATGTTGAGCTAGTTTGTGAGTCTTCCAGCTACAGGACTTTCATATTTTGTCTGGAAGAAAAATTTTGGAAATGAGATACAGGATGCACATACAAACCTGGCACTTGACTCCACTTCCTATTGCTAGCTGTGAGTCCTTTAGCTCTATATTAAAGGTGTTTTTTTTTTTTTTGTCTGTAATAGTGCATGTATTCCTAGTGAAGTGATTCAGTCACATCATATATTCCTGAGGTCACCGACATCAGGGAAGTTATGACAGCAGATAATTTGGTTCACTATCTGCATGGGACTATATATAAATAAGACAATGCTCGGCATGAACCTGACTATCAGGCTCCAACTAGGAAAGAACTTAGCTGAAAACCTGTATATTATTTGCTGTCTGTGTCACTGTCCAGTTTCTCTGTGAGGAAGCTGTAGCAGCAGCTCCAGTTCACTCCATTTGTTTAGCCATCATACATTCTGGTTTTCTTGGAGAAATTATTTTGCTCTGTATAGCACCCAGCTCCTCTTTTTAGCAAACAATGAGCATTTTAACAGTGGTCAAAAGGTAAGCTGGAAAGTCAGGTTTATGAAGGTCCAAAACATTTCAGTGAAATATCAGTTTGATGAAGCTTCCAACAGACCCATGGATACAGGTACGTGTGTCTATGTTTGTAGTACAAGCACCCTCCTCCCCCTGAACAGACAGCACAAGCATCATACTGTGAATAGGGCCAACAAGTTTATTGACCACACTCTGCTACTGTTTCAGCCCACACCAGCTAAAACTTTTGGACGCAATGTCGATAGATGATTTGGGAGACGTATATTCTAGGGACCAATATAACAGGTGCTATGGACTAATTTCAACACTTTTATTGCTCTCCAATTTGTGTGGCTCTCCATCGCTATTCCATAGTATATTTTGCAGTTTCAAACATACTCTTTTGAATGCCCCAAGGCATGCAATGCAGACATTCAGATTAATGCTGTATAAAACCAGACCTACTCCACTCTGGTGGGCTGCAGTACTGCTCGCATTACTTCATACAGTAAGAAATTTAAAACTTTAAAAAAAAACACATTATCTTGGGTCACCATATGTGTCCCAGGGGAAGTCCAGAGACAAGAATTAGTTATCGTGAATGCAGTCAGCATATGTCCCTGTAGACTCAAGTCCACAGAACATTCCCTGGTACTTTATGTTTAAAGGTGCTTATATGCATATAATTACAGTTAGAGCTTAAGATCTAAGATCAGAGCTCTGAGGCAGGGCATGGTTTCTTTCAGGATTTCCAAGCTCTCCATCAAAGATCCGGAAAACAGCAAAGGCTTTCCGGCCTTCTGAGCTTCCTGTCACAAATGGAAATATACAAAAATGAAATCTTATTTTCTGAAACATCTTTTCAAGTAAAATATTCTATTCTTTTCCCTGTTCAGGAATTTCTCAAATTCTGCATTACATTCCAAAACAGTTCTTTTTTTTTCCCCAAAAAAATTAGTTCTAATGAGTCTGTATATCTTATTATTACACATCAAAGTATGCCATGGCTGGGCATCTTGTCTTTGCATTTTTATCTTTATGTCTCTTTGTCTTCCCTTCCATGTTCCAAGGCATATATATATCTACTTCCACATAATCTAAAGTCAGTTTTTAACTGGAAATAACAAGGCATATTTCACTGTGTAGTTATAATATTATTAATTTTTCTTTGACAATCATTTCTGTATTTCTGTGTGTTGGTGGGTTGTTATTAAACCAATGAGTGGTGCCACAAAAAATCCTTACAGCATGTATCATAGCATCATTTCCTTTCCACTGCTCCTTTCCACTTTTGTCCATTAACTAAAAATGCAAATATTTGCCATTATTTCTTTGATTCAATAAGATTTATGTAAGGCTTCAGCACTGATGACTGAACTAAGTACTGCAGCTGTTCAAACTCCCATTGCAAATTTTTCAACTCAATGAGATAAACATGGACTCTATTATGTTACTTGCACATAATGCTGTAGCAATTTTAGTGTTCATCACGTTAGCCTTTTCAGTAATTTGTCAGCACAGGCAACTACTGATATTGTAGGTAAATGCTGGTTTGGAGAACTATGTAGACCATCTGCAAAGTTTAAATCATAACACACTGGGGGCTAGAAAACACATGACACAAGGGGACGACAAACAAGCAAGCAAAAACATTAACTACTGAGCCTTAGTAGTTACTCCTGGCCAGGTATTGGCAGAAGGTTCCAGGCCATCCCTGCTGAGAGGTAACTGTGAGGCCTGGGCCTGATGGCTGGGAGGGAGCTGGGTGGGAGCGGGCTGTGAGGAGCCCCCTCAGGGCTCCCCCCTAGCCTGGGGCTCCTTTAAGCTCAGCCCTTGATCCTGGCCAGAAACGCTTCCATGGCTCAGTGTTGAAGGGCTGTGGCCTGGGGGCAAGCACCTCGTGTTATCCTTAAGAAATAATAAAGTCATGAAAGAATGAGCAGCATTAATGCAACGTCTTGGACTTTTTTTCTTTTAATTCTTCATGCAGCATCACATTTCTTAGTATTCACGAGCTCTTATTATGTAAGGCATTAGCATGTCCCAACAGGTGGAGCAAATGTACCAGAAGTCAGGCAGCAGAAGATAAAGTTTTTTCCCTCCATTTATTCACAATCACGTTAATAAATTTTCACTTATTCATTGCATTGCAGATATATACTTTCAAGGGGACTTCTGGAAGTCACCCAGTCCACCCCTCCTTGTCCTAAGGGAAGAATATTTATATTCAGGGTTGTTTTAATCTGGTTTATGAGCCTCCACAGAGACAGATTCTGTAGGCCTCCTAGACAGCCTAGCCCAATTCTTTGTTTTCCTTTTCCTGGTTTTGCTTTGCTGGCCTTGTGTTCAGGATATTAACACACTAAACATTCTAGGTTATGAATATTCTAAATTATTCTGCTGTCCTACCATGTTTCCATCAAGCTGAGCTTTTAATTTTCGTGTCCTACTCCAATACCAGTCCTTCACTCTCTTTGTCTTTTCCACCATAAATGGTTTTTACCATTTTATTCTTGTGATATTTAGTTAGCTAGGGTAAACCAGGCCAAGTCCTTCAACTATTCCCCATCGATCTCTCGCTTTAAGCCTCCTAGTATTGTTCTCCTTCCCTTTTTTCATAAGCTGTTTGCATTTTACAGAAACCTTAATGTCTCAAACAGGATGCACTACTCAAGACTGCCTCAACAAGTACAGGTAGTGACTCAAAGTAGACAAGAAATTTTTTTCTTTCAATTGTTTGCCCTTCTCTCTGAGGTTTAGTCAGCCAGGTCTAGGATGCATAAGTATACCCATTTTCTTTCTCGTTCCACATCTATTTATTTTTGCCTGGATTTCAAGTAGGAACAATCATTTTTTTCGCATATGGGTTTTTTTTATCTACTGTGTAAAACTTGAAGAAACCCTGTTTTAGCCATGTGGATTTGAATTTACACCAGAAGAGATGTCCCAGCACGTAATCTGGGATTTTGAATGCTCTGCATGGAAGTGTGAAGTTACAGCCTCTCTGGAAGCTTTCTGAAGCAAATCCAAAACTCTGTGTCTCTCCTGAGAGATTTAAGAGGTCCAGACATGTCAGAGTATTTGAAATCTCACATGAAAGGCAAAATACACAAATATTATTGCAAAGCAGGATATCTAGGGAAAAAATAACCCAAACACCAAACAGAAAAAAAAAAACCACAGAATAAACCTTTAAAATGTGAATTTGTACTTCGCAAAAAAGCAACAATAATAATTGAATATCCAACTTGGATCAGGCTATGAAAGTATTATTGGCAGGGTCGTACCAAACTGATCTTTGAAGAAGCTGAGATTATGACTTGATGTCTCTGGTGAACAGGGACGGAAGCACCAGTTGCATCAGTAAGTACCTACCTGCTACAGGACAGTTCAATAAAACACAACCCAGACTGCAATACCAAAACTGTAGGCAGATTCAGACTCAGAAGCCCTAATGTGTGCATGACTGTGCATGACTTCTGTAGTTTTCAGCAATCTCTTCTTCACAAATACACTGCAAATATTCAGGGAAACCACGCTTTCTGGGTGGGGTTTTCGTGGTTGTTTTTTTTTTATTTATTTATTAAGGAAATCTACATAAATGTTAGCTAACACATTACAGAAAACATATGGATTTATCACAAAAAGTATCCAAAAAAAATAGTTGTGGATACTCTAATGATTTGAGTATAATGCTGACTGGAGAAAGATACTTTTATCTGCAGAATTTGAAATATAGCTTGATGACCTGGCTTTTCTCACACTGAAAGAAACCTTTTTTCCCCCTCTTTATTTCTCTCCTATCACCCATAACTTGAAGTATAATCTTTATTAGCTGAATTGGTATTTAGATGTAGCACTGGCATCAGCAAAAATTGAGAATTCCTCATTTTTAGCTGTTGAGCTTTAGCCAGTTTCTTTGCATAGCAGAATTATGGATCAGAAACCCATGGTCTCTAAATAGAAATCCAGTGGGAGGCAGAGACTAGTTCTTTCTGATATTTCAAAGGCATTGCTGACTAGAACTGATTGAATTTTATACAACATACATACTCATTATTCAGCATCCGTATCATTCTGGGTTTCATCAGACTGTATACTCAGTAAATTTTTGGCACTCTTTACTCAACTCTATCATTTATAGAAGAATATTCAATCAATAACTCTTTCAGTGATTGATGATTGAAATTACCTATGAGCTACTTTTAAAAGTAATATACCTGCACGTTCAGTGACTAGAATGTCCTGTTAGACTGTTTAAAACAACTCCTCCTGTTTGGTTACTGCATGTGAACAAAAAAATACCAAGAAGGGATGTTTAGCAGACCTTCTAGAAGTCCCTATCAATATAGGTTTAATGCATATAGTAAGATGCTAAACCAGCACCAGAGGGATCACTATCAAAACAGAAGTCCTAGCTGCCGAGATCTGAAAGGCACAGCTTGTGGGAACTGCTGCATCAGAATGGAGAGCAAATTGTGACTGATGGAATTACTGAGGGTATGGTTTGCTGCACAAAGCTCTGGGGAGGAAGAACCAACTCTGTATCTGGTAACATGTACTTCTAAGACCACAGTGATCTAGCATAGCTTTGAATTGCTTAGTGAAAAGAAACATACACACACATGCACACACATACACTTCTCTATGACTTTGCACTTCTAAGAGTGCAGAGAAAAAGAGGGCTTGTTCAGTCTTGACAGGACTCAGCCTGTGTTTCCATTACACGTCCGACAACAAAAATTAGAAAGTCAGATGAAATACAAAAGAAGGAAATGAATTTGGTAAGCTGGCTCCCTTCCATCAGAAGGAAAAAGGGACAAGAGCACGTTCAATTGCTCTAAGTGACAAGAAGATTAAATATCCAGCAGGAACAAGCAAGGGCAAAAACTGCTGACTGACCAAAGGAATCATCAGCCAACACATTAATTTCTGAGGGAACTGCAGAGTGGGAGGGAGAAAACAAGTTTCTGACTGTGACCAGAGCTATAACCTTACATTTCTAGATACACACCTGGGAAAGGATTTGGAAACAATGCATAAGCAGTTTGTCCCTAGAAGAATGGAAAAATGCAACTAAGTCTAGAATAAGGTACTGATTTTTTTTTTTTTCCTCCTGCTGGAGATGGCAAACTGAGTCTCCATTTCACGTTGGGAGAATTGTTATGTAAGATTGTTAGTACCATTTACTGGGAGCTACCTGGTTTTCATCAGCCACATAAAAGAATCTTAAAGATACTTGTGCCATTTTTAAGGAGGTTTTGGTTATATACTTAAACAGGCAGGAAAATACAGCTCCTCTACCCTTGCAACCATATGCACAGATTACCTCCTGAAAGAATGAGCTGTACTAACATGTATGCTCAAATATTTCCACATCTTGGCACAAATGCCCTGATGCTTAAATAGTGTAAATTCCCCTGGCATTACTCAAGATAACGTTCAGGCACTGCAAAGCTCATTTCAGGCAGCAAGAAAATTCGGGCAGGTGATAGTGATATCCCATGCTGTAGAAGACAGAATGTTTAAGGAATGAGGGCTGGAGTAGCTTTGTCCATATTGGGTAATGCGAATCTTCCTGAAATTCAGGAGTGGAGGCTTGGATCAGAAACACTGTGGGGCTCCCCAGGAGCTGTGGGGAGTAAAGCAGAGGATGTCCCTCTCTGATCCTCTCAACTGAGCTACGGACTCTGCATCTTCTTGTCTCTGCTGTCAGGAATCTTGGTTTTCCTTGTCAGATTATGTTATCCTGTCCATGTTCTTGGTTTCCATCGCATGACTTGATGAAGATTCCCCAATTATTTTTAAAGCTAATTATTTTATCATGAAGCATGTCCTAAAAAATACTTTATACCTTGAATAGGGAATTATTAAGTTTCAGTATCATCTGAGGGACTTTCAAAAATACTGCCAAATTTACAAGCATATAAATAAATGTAGCTTGTAAGTATGCTAAGGTTTCAGCCACTATATTACCTGTCTCAAAAATTTTGATTGTTCTTTTATTAGAGACTCAAACCGGGCCATCTCTGTGTTGAAACAACTTTTAAATAATATTACAAAATATTCGCATTTCTGGAGACAATATTCAAAGGCATAGTTTAAAATGAATTTATTTCCAATTTACGAACACACAATTGGGTAATATCCCTCTCTCTGTCTGCCTCTCAATATACATACGCTTCTCTGTGTGTGCACACATATTGCATATGTTGCAACTCTAATCTGATCCAACAAAAAATGCTTCACAATCTTTAAGATAAACATGTGAATAACCTCAATGAAACTTGTGCTTCAAGGACTAAAATATGTGATTGGGTTCTGAACTAGAGTATCTGTAGGTAATTTGCATGATAAAGACTATTTTCAGATCTACAAAGTCCACGAGCATCACTGTGGGCAGACTACTGCTGGGTAATGAAAAGCTCTTCAAGTTGTTATCAAGTTATGACCTGCCATCT
>Ga0181612_140085_pt1 | contig 15287 bp, 9 predicted proteins | sample HoacroProtozoa21_FD_119630 | JGI IMG/M metagenome (GOLD analysis project Ga0181612, IMG submission 119630) | Hoatzin crop microbial communities from Cojedes, Venezuel. Combined Assembly of Gp0051906, Gp0051904, Gp0051908 | reverse complement strand
TGAACAGTCCCAGATCTCTCAACCTTTCCTTATGGGAGAGGTGTTCCACTCCCTTGATGATCTTTGTGGCCCTTTGCTGGACTCTCTCCAGTATGCCCGTGTCTCTCTTGTACTGGGGAGCCCAGAACTGGACGCAGTGTTCCAGATGTGGCCCCACCAGTGCTGAGCAGAGGGGAAGGATCACTTCTGCTGACCCGCTGGCCATGCTTTGCCTAATGCAGTCCAGGATACCATTTTCCTTCTTTGTGGCAAGGGCGTGTTGCTGGCTCATGTTCATCTTGGTGTCCACCAGAACCCCAGGTCCTTTTCTGCCAAGCTCCTTTCAGCTGGGTGGCCCCAGCTTATACTGGCGTATGGGTTCCACTGAACAAAAGGCCGGTGTTAGGAACTTGAGCAGATGACTGGAAACCAGGACTTCCATGTAAAAGGTGCAGAGTATAAAACTTCATGAATTTCATGACTTGGAGAAATCCTGAGAGATCTTTGTATTGTGTTTTGATTGTTCTGTTCCTCTCTGCAGCAGAACAAGTCCAATCCCATAAATGAAAACTTAATATTAGTTTGACGGTCCCTGTTGCTTTGGTTAGAAGTATTTCTGTGATACAAAACCAAACACTTTAAGGTGAAATTGTAGAGGGAATGAAATTGTGAGTTTAAAATGTATAGGAATTACACTAAAAACTAATTTGTGCTATCTTACATAGCTGTATAGTTCTTTCACATGATAATTCTGGAATAGTGACTTCAAGCAACTCTACATTAGGCAACGTTTGATGCATTTGAAGGTTGAAAAGATGTCACAACAGGATCTGATAGTCACAATGTTTTCCATTCGTGAAGAGATCTTACAGACTTTTTTCCTTATTTTACAGCAAGACCCTTATATAGCATCTATGGAACATCACACAGATTGGGTAAATGATATTGTGCTCTGCTGCAGTGGTAAAACATGTAAGTACTTAAATGTTTGAAAATGACAATATTCAGAAATTATGTATAAAAGTATATTATCTACTGCTTTAATTATTTTCCGTCTTCTTAGCTCGTAAAATTAATTTGTGTAATGTGTATTTTAAGTTTGGTAAGTAGTGTAAGGAGGTGTTTTACTGACAATTTAAATGTGTTTAGATATGCTTCTTTTAATCTTTTTGAAAAGGAAATTAGAGCAGTACAAATATGCTCTAAAGTAATATGTAAGCCACTAAAGCTTACTCTTTATTCTTTCCAATTTAGTGATATCTGCTTCTTCAGATACTACTGTTAAAGTGTGGAATGCACATAAGGGATTTTGCATGTCAACGCTAAGGACACATAAGGTGAAAAACATTATCTGTAAATACTGTGTGTTTTCATTGACAGTCTTTTAAACATTAACATGTAGACCTCAAATGGATAATATTGTTGATTTGTGTTGTTATATTTACTTTATTGTAGGATTATGTGAAAGCCTTAGCGTATGCAAAAGATAAAGAACTGGTAGCATCTGCTGGACTGGACAGACAGATATTCCTCTGGGATGTGAATACTCTAACAGCACTGACTGCCTCAAATAACACCGTAACAAGTAGGTACCCTAGGGAGGGGAGGCAAATGCAATGCATTTTATTGAGTAGCGTAATCTGTGAGATCAATTTAAGACTGTAGATACCAGTTTCTGTGCGTACATGGAAAATGTGCAAGAAATTTCAAGGTGGTTTTAGTGTGTACTCAGTCCATTTGTTGCATTATATAATAGCTGAAAATCTAGATCAGCCAACAGTTGTGGAATTTAGAATAGGGACAGGTTTCTTTGAACATTTTCTCCTGCAATGTAATGTGCTGGTGTTCTCTGAACAAGTACAGCCTTGTGCTGGCAGGTCTGTGTAGCCTTCAGAAGAGAGATTGCTTCTAGTGAGTTCTGTTGGACTGCAGGATAGTGTTGGGATGGCACGTGACTGCATGTAACCGAGTAGATTTACCTTCTATTTCTCAGACATCTTCTTTCACTGAAAATATAATTATTTTATCACCAAACTTTACTGATAACTGTAAGTTATGCTATCTTCTGGTTGAACAGGGTGTTTTTTGAAGGAAGAATTTATTTGCTGGCTCACAGGAAAATTCAGTTATGGGAGGGGAAAAAAAAAAGGATTTCTTGAACACCATGGAAGTGATATAGAACCTAAGTGATTCAAGTGAGTCATAATTGGAAGATGGGGAGTAATGAGGAACTGATGCTTGTTTTGAGCTCAAGATCAAACAGAAGCGGAGGCATTACCTCTGAGATGATAGAAATAAATTTGCATTTCTGGAGGTAGAACAGTAATGCTTCATAAGGGGGAGGAAGGGGAAGCGGGGGAGTTGTTTTTCTTTCTTTCTAGTGCTCCCAACTAACAGTGTTTCTGTTGGGAAGAACACGGTATGTGTCCTTAAAGCAGCTGGTTTTCCTCAGTCCTTTCTAACAATATTGCTTTTTCAGAGTGCAAATGATTTTTTTTTTTTTTTTTTTGGTGCATTAATTTCTGATGTGATTACAGGAAGCAATGTACGCAAGCATTAAAAAGGACGTCTGTTTTTAAGGAGTCTCTCAGCCAGCATAGCCATAAGTTAAGTTAGGTAGAAAGATTTTGCTTTTGAGAGGTAGTCCCTTCCAGAAGAGGGTGAAGTTGAGCTTTGCTTTTGTTCTGGCATAAATTTTGCTTCTGTACACTTCAGAGTCTCTCTTCCATTCCTGGCGTCCAGCTTGTGATAGCTGTACCTTATCCTTTCACCAGTTATTATGGTTGTTTGACAGTGTGCTGACCTTGAGGAGTTTTCAGTCCTTTTCACCTTCAAGCATTCTGTGGGGACAGTGGAAGACTATCGCTTTATTTTGTCTACAAATAATAGATTTCATTTGAAAGTTTACATTTGGGTAGCCATGGCTAGTGGTTAGGAGGACCCTGAAGTAAAGCTGCATAATTCTTCCACTGTGACAAAATGCTTATGATACTGGGTTGCAAATGCTGTGTTAGAAACTTATATCCGTATTGTACGTAAATCATTAGGTAGTTTCCTGTTTTTGCGAGCGAGACAGTTTGTTGCTATTCTCAGCCTTTTTGGTGTACATTAAATGCCTCATGGTGCTCTCTAAATAGACGATTCTCCTTCGCTGTGTCTGTGCTTTTCCCCGTTGAGGGACTGGTACTTTAATCTGTCCAAAAGTAGATCAGGCTAGATGGTGCAGAATTCCTCAACTCTGATGGTAGTTGTGATGCTAAGGAGTTGCCATATGGTCTTCCCAAACACAGAGGTAGCATCCGTTCCCAAGTAACACATTTCAGCACTGCAGTGTAGCTTCAGTAATGCATCTCTGCTGAGTTAAGAGGAAAGCCTTTAATATATAATGTAGAATTTTACTGCTACTTGGCTTGGAAAAAAATCTCTGTAAATCCAAATGCTGCGTATAAGATCACATAGAAGTGTTGTTCGCTAATAAAGTGGTTTTGAAGAGCAAGACCACCTTGATGGTCATGGCTGTGAGTTGTGGTGCCAAAAGAGCACCAGGATTCTGAAGACCTTAAGTTTTATGCAGCAGTAGATTAAGAATTGGGATGGGGTTTTCCTAGCAATATGCTGTCTATAGTCTTTCTTTTTTTTAAAGCAACTCTATATATGGGGTAGAGTGGTACTACTTTCATGGATCAGAGGGTATTAAAGTATCCAAAAATACCATTTTTGAGTGAATAAGTATGTTTTTCAGATGACAGTGTTAAAATTGAAAATGTAATTCTTGTTTTCAAATAGCTTCTTCCCTGAGTGGGAACAAAGATTCTATCTACAGCCTCGCAATGAATCAAATGGGAACAGTTATTGTATCGGGGTCCACTGAAAAGGTAAGCAAAAATCTGGTAAGGCTTATTTCATGTTTCACTTCAGTTCAAAGTTTAGTGTAAAGAGAGAATTTTGTTAATTTTCAATGTCATGTCTGTAGCAGCTTTTGTGTTTTTAATAGTGAGGGTAGACACTGTTGTGTGTTGTTTTTTTTTTAAGCGGGTGTGTAAGTGTAGAATACAAATACCAGCCTCACTCCGAAGATGTGTATATATCCATATAGCGGTAACAGACAGAAGAGACAAACAGACCATCTTGTGTGACCCTCTCTATATTAGACATCATTACGTTTCACCCCAAGGGCTCTGATTTTGCGGGGCACATTACTCAGATGATTATAAAAGCTGAAGCAGTTGCCACAGACAAGAAAGAAGTGATGCCAGCAATTTGTAAGACCCCTGCAGGAGGTGGGAAATGAAGTGAGCTAATGAAATACAAGTGTTCCCAAGAGATAGTTCATGTTCCTTGTTGTAAAGGAAGCTGAAACACCCAGAAGTCCACTGCAGGTTGTTTTTTCTAACATTGCAAAAATTTTATTTCCAAGTCAATGTAAAAATAAAAATAGGATACACCAGCTAAGCATCTGAGAGGATTCTCAGAATCTTTTTTTTTACCCACATAACTCTATCCTGTTTCCAGCCACTTCTATTCTTTAATTTCTTAAGAAGACAGAAAAAGCCAGAACAAATGCAATTAAAATCAAGCGAGAAAATCACATCTGATTATTAGAGGTGCATAAGATCTAGTTATGTCTATCTTTTTCTAATGAAGTATGTTTTTGGTGATGCATGTATGCATGTTCAGAATACGGGTCAGTTTATTCTGAAAAGCTTATTTTTCTGTAGAGAAAATGCATTGGTGGGAAGGATGGTGTTAATGCCAGTTACCCAATGTCTACTTCCATAGGTTCTAAGGGTGTGGGATCCGAGAACTTGTGCAAAACTAATGAAACTCAAAGGGCACACGGACAATGTAAAAGCTTTGTTGTTGAACAGAGATGGCACCCAGGTATGTGCTTTAACTTGAGACAAAGGCATTTTACAGAACACAGAAATGTCTTTAGTTTTTTTCAATAGGATAACTGTTTTATGTCATAGATTGCAGAAGGTAGCTTAACAAGTATTTGACAGATATTTAGTGGTTAAGGGAAGGATGCTGGTGGGCGAAAGCTCTATTTTATTACAGGTGCACGTAGGTATGGGGGGCTGGTTTACATAAGGTATCTGGAAATTCTGACTGGAGCTGTTAAGTGCCAGTATTCATTTAGCCCCATCTTGATGGAAAAATTTAACCATAAGAATTATGAAAGCTCTTTATGGAAAAAATTATTTTAAAAAATTGAAATACCTGCTTGATTTAAGTATGATGGTTGTTGCTCAGTGTCTTTCAGGCAGCTCTGATGGGACTATCCGCCTGTGGTCCCTTGGGCAGCAGAGATGTATAGCCACATACCGAGTCCATGATGAAGGTGTTTGGGCTCTGCAGGTCAATGAAGCCTTCACTCATGTTTACTCAGGAGGAAGAGACAGGAAGATTTATTGTACAGATTTACGAAATCCTGATATCCGTGTGCTTATCTGTGAAGAAAAGGCACCAGTTCTTAAGGTAATTGATTTTAATTCTGAGAATCACGTAATGGTTGAGGTGAGAAGAGATCTCTGGGGGTCATCTGGTCCAATATCCCTGGTCAAGGGGGTACACCTAGAGCTGATTGCCCAGGACCGTGTCCAGATGGCTTTTGAATATCTCCAAAGATGGCAACTTCACAACCTCTCTGGGCAACCTGTGCCACTGCTCAGTCACCCTCACAGTAAAAATGTAATTGTGTTGCGTGCTGTCTAACGAAATAGTGGCTGGAGGTATAAGTAGGTAAAAGAATGTGTATTGGGTAACAAGTGTTTACTACACCGCATCTTCAGTATATTGGCTTTGTCTTCTAAATTACATCTGAAACTTATTTGTTTGACAAAGATAAATGCCTGGCAGCTTCCTAAAATATGCAAATTGAGATATTACTGAAAATGAATGTGCTTCAAACATGAAAAGTGGTTTTTACCTGACTCTAGTACGGTTTTAGGAAACTAAGCTGGCATTGACAAGGCTTTAGACAAAAATGGATGTTTCTTCACAGCAATACATATGCACAGGACTGTGTTAGAATATGTTGCATACCCGTGGAAACCAGGAGTAAAATTTGTTGTGGATTTTTTTGAACACCTGAACATGATGTTTTCTGAACTGGAGGAAACTGCATGCACAAGTCTGAGTCTTTTGAAGAGACTGCTGTGTGGATTTTTTTTTGCTGTCTGTAACTTTAGATGCCATGACCTTGAAACATGTGGGGGTGTGAGGAGTGTGCGATTGAAACAGATACCAGTATATAAGCAATCTGGCTTTCATTGTGAGTGAACTCTGTTGGCTTAGTATGTTCAGATAAAATCCTGGATATGCTAATGTAGTTTTGAAAAAGTCAGAATCTGAGAAATTTCGTTCAAAATGGAAAACGAAGGCTATGGTCACCTGTACAAAGAAGGGGTCTCTAGTGTCTTAGCTACAGTGATTCGTTATTTTCCAAGAAACGTAACAGCAGAGCCAAACGTATAAAGTTCTGCTGGTGCAGAACTTCTTACATTCTCTTTTTAACCATGTGAAATATTGGAATGCAAAGTAATTCAGAAAATATTGCACTTGTCAAACTGTCCACTGGGCAAGATTGCATCATGCTAGAAACAACTTTAAATACTGGTTGTTTAGACATGTTGCATCTACTGCTGTCCGTGCCCAGAACTTATGTGTTGAATATATGAAACAATTTCTCTGGAGTTTCAAAAAATGCAGCTTAGTTATTTTTCATTTAAACTTTGTATTTCTTTAGTTAACTGCAAGTAATGCTGTTTCTGAGATACACTGAAGTATGGTAGCAGGTCCACACAAAACAAATATTAATTGAACAAAGGAAAATTAAGTTAAGCATGCCTAACAATATCTGTGGTTTCATTATGTAGATGGAACTTGATAGATCAGCTGATCCTCCTCCAGCACTTTGGGTTGCAACAACTAAATCCTCTGTCAATAAATGGGTAAGTGATATATTTTACACTCCCTGAGTTCAGTTAAGTAGTCATGGGATTTGCAGTCTTGGTTTAGGAACTGTTGGACTGTTTCTTGCTATGATCTGTAAGCTTTCTTTAAAAAAAAGATAAAATACTGATATTGAAATAGATCAAAAGAGACTAAGCTTTGAATTACTTCCTTTGCTATCTATTTATGTTGCTTTTAAAAATAAATTATCTTACTCAGAACTGGACGGTTAACATCTAAATGGCAGCATGAAGTGGCTGTTGTTACTCACAGATAAAAACCAAGCTTATAGGCTGTTGTGAATGTGTCATTATTTTGTTTCTTCAGACTTTGAAGGGAATTCATAATTTTAGAGCATCTGGAGATTATGATAATGATTGTACCAATCCTATACCACCCCTGTGCACACAGCCTGACCAAGTTATAAAAGGTAAACAGCTGTTTTCTAGAGTATGTTATAAAATCTGTTGTCATTAGCAGAAATGGTGGATCTTTAAGACTGGCTCAAGTTTTTAGGTAGTTGATACTATGATTTTAACTGAAACAAGACTGTGGTTATCATCTGCCTAGTATTCAAATAGTGTTTAAACCTTGGTGATATCGAAGCCTTACAGAAAATAGTGAAACCAAAGAATAATCACACATGTCATGTTATACAGTTGAATTTAATGTATTATTAGGAAAAAAAATCACTGTAGTGACTTTAATTCTTGTTTGCTTGCTAGGGGGTGCTAGTATTATTCAGTGCCACATTCTTAATGACAAGAGACACATATTAACCAAAGACACAAATAATAACGTGGCATACTGGGATGTCTTGAAGGTAAGTATATAATTTCAGGTTAAGCATCTACTGTTGGATGATTAATTATTTTGTACCTTTTTTATATATTTTTTTAGCCCATGAGATTCCTGTTATAGAAAGTAAGTCATCTTTCTGTCCCAAGATGTAATGCAAATACTGCTTTTGAAAGGGGAGGGGACATTTCTGAGCTTTTCTGTGTCTTTGCCGGACATGAGGCTGACCTGCTCATTCACCTGGATTCAATGAAGTATTGACATCTTCATTCACCTGAAATTCAGACCCTTGAATTCTCTCCTGAAAATAGTAATGTTTTTTTTGATTGGGTTTTGTTTCACAGAAGGCTCGTAGACGCCCATGGGCATGTCTGCCCAGTGCAGTACGGAATAGCATGAGAAAGCTTAGCCTGCAAAAGGGAAACCTGTGCTTCAGGTCCTGCTACAAACCCACTGATCCCAAGCAAATGTGCTGACTAGTAGTCTGTGGATTATTCTGGCAGTGTGAAATCACCACCTCCTTCCTTAGCTGGCAAGACAGCAGGCAGGAAGGCAGGACTGGAAGGAGAGTTAGCAGAAGGAAGTGTGGCTCCCACCAGGTGTTACTTGCTCCTGTGAGAAGAGACAGACTTGGTGTGGCATTTCTTGACTTGCTTTATCCAGTGATTGGTCAGAGGAGAGGGAAAGGACTGGAATCCCAGATCAGTGAGATGGTCAGCAATTTCTTCTCTTCCAAAATCCTGTTTGAAATTCTAAGTCTTTTTTTTCATCTTGAACTATGTAGCGCTTCAGCCAAGATTCAGTACTGAACTAAAGCATGCTCAGTTAACTCACCGAGTAGCTGACTGAAGTGAGAAAGAAGGGAATTAAGTTGGAGAATGTAGATTTCTACTAAAAATTATCTAGATGACTTTTCTGGAAAATCGAATAGTTTTTTTTTTCTTTCCATTTACAGTTGGTATGCATTTAAGTACAGCATTAGATCTCAGGACCAAAGTCAAATGCTATTGTACTTTCATTCAATTCTCCTTCTCTTTTTTCAGTAAGGGTTTCAGAAGCATCTCTTAGATATGTTTAAATACATACCCGCTTTAGAGACAGGGTTACTTACCAGGCCAAAGTGTCATCTTATGTGTAGGATCACTGCACTCTAAAGCTGAGACTCTTTACTGAGGATGCTGGAAGAGAGGAGGTTTTCTTACCCTAGCTACACCCTTCAATCTTTGCTTCCTGTAACTTTTCCTGGATTTTGAGGAAATAAGTCCTTAGAGTTTGCTTAAAGTACGTTTCGGGACTCTGCAAGTGGATGACAAGAATTTGGCTGTTAACAGACTCACTTGAGGAACTTTAAAAGTATAAAATAAAACAGATAGGTAAACTAATACAGGAAAAAAGAATTTGCACACAAATTCAGTCACTGCTGTTCCCATTGCAGTAGTTCAGCTGAATTTGTTGCTCGATTTGCAACAAATATTTGTGTTTGGTGGAGAGTTGTACTGAAATATTGATAATGATGGGGAAAAGAATAACAGAGGATGCTAGAAGACACCTATCTGCACAGTGATAGGGAAAATTTGTTTTATTAATATGAAGTAATACTTCTATACCGCTCCACAGGCTTGATGCCGCTAACTCGGAAATAAATACTAAATAAAAAATAAAAATTACTTACCACATCAACTATTGTTCAATTTTTTTTTTTTAAACATTTGAACCTGTAACTTGTGTGTTTCTGGACTATAGTACTCATGAAAAAATCATAAGTCGTAATCATTCAAAGTGTATACAGAAGTCAAGTAAAAGATTTGGGGTGTTGATATAACTGAATTCTTGGAATTTAAAACCTTGTGTATTTCTTTTGGTGTACAGGCATGTAAAGTTGAAGATCTTGGGAAAGTAGATTTTGAAGAAGAAATTAAGAAGAGATTTAAAATGGTGTATGTGCCAAACTGGTTCTCAGTAGACTTGAAAACTGGGGTGAGATACAACTATATCTGTTGTTTTAATCTCATATTTCATGTGTTTTCATATACTGTTTGTTCACAAAGTTTTTAGTGTGTCATAAGTTTAAAGAACGATCATCATTTATCTGATGGGTTAGGTTTATTTTGAAGCAAACCAGCAAATTTTACCTCTGTTCTTAATAATCTGAATAACAGATTTTTTTTTCCTCATGTTATGGTCAGTTTAAATCCACTTGTACCAATTATGAATTAATACAGTATGGTAAACAAAATGTGCTATCATGCATTTAGAAATTCTTTGTTTTGTATTCCCAGCTAAGTATGAATGAATTTATAGACTTGTTTAATACAAAACAGCTATTGCATTCCTCTTCCTGGTGGTCTTTTTCCAACAGATGTTGACAATTACTCTGGATGAAAGTGACTGCTTTGCAGCGTGGGTTTCAGCAAAGGATGCTGGATTTAGCAGTCCAGATGGTTCTGATCCAAAATGTAAGTTTTAACTAATATTGGTGTTTTACTGAAACAAACCAATATGTATGTTTCAAAGTATTCCAGTGCCACATATATCAGCAATTGATTGGATTTTAAGGCTTGTTTTCTTGAGACTAAATTCTGCAGAGAATTCTCAGGTGATAGTGTTTGCTTTTTTCAGAAACATTTTGGTAATGTTCAGGTTTTCTATTTAACTTGGTTTTAAACCTTCAAGAAGCAAAACAGAAAAAGTAATATTGCTAACCTTGGATCTATTCCCTAATGTAAAGAATGTTACAGCATGTGAGTGATCCAGCAGTAGTGATTCTAAAACCAGCTTTTTCTGAAAGATTGTAACGTGCAGCTCTGTGATAAACAGATTCCTGTGCCTATAAATAGTTTGTTTTGCGAACAGAACTGCTCAAACTTTTGGGAAAGTTTTCAGCTGTGGATCAGATGTTAGAATATTGTGATGCCAAGGGTTTGGCGTAACGGAAGTTCTACCTTGCTATGTCTTGACAGTAAACCTGGGAGGGCTTCTGCTACAAGCACTTCTGGAGTATTGGCCTAGAACACATATCAATCCAATGGATGAAGAAGAAAATGAAATAAATCATGGTTAGTATTTTAATATTTTCCTTTTTTAGGGTTTGTTCATACATTCTGTTTGTTTATATTTTTGTTTCTTTAACAGATACAACTTGATTTGCTGTCTTGTCTCTGTCTCTGTAATGCATTATAGACTAATGTTTTTTAATGCTTTTGAATTTGCTTCACAGTAAAATTTGCTGAGTAGCTTTCTTCTTCTGAAAGTGTCAGCAAATATCTTAAGAACTCTAGTCTGTAAAAAAAGTAGGCGAATAGATTATTCTGAAGTTACAGAAACATGCCTTGATGAAAAACAATTACTGGCAAAACTAAGGCTTGACATGGAAAAGAAACAGCCTAGATAATGACAGCAAAGAGCAATCGTTCAGTTAGGCAACATTAGCCAGTATTCTCTTGATATAATTCCAATTTGCTTCTAGGTATTATGAGCAATATAAAAGAAAGATTTATCAGGAAAAAAATGTTCAATGGATATTAGAATAATACATGAGTAGGTTTATACAAAACCACCTTAGAGTGGTGTTTTAAGGTGATAATGGTAAGTCTAATCAGGCATGAGATAACAAGCGCAGCTATCTAAAATGTGACATAGTGGCTGAATTTCACAGAAGAAGCGACTGTGTAACTCTTTAAGTTTGTGGATTATTTTGAAATTAATTCAACCCAGATCAGAGTTGACTGAAAAGTTTCGTCTTTGGCATTTAAGAAATTGCTTTCTACAGATAATGCAATTAAGAAAACTGGATGTTCATCAAGATATTCCATTTTGTGACAAAGATTGTGCCAAGAGTTAGCTTCTTTCTTCTTTCAAAAATGACCTGCGTAGAGGGTTAAAGCACTTGGCAGGCTTTTCTGGATAAAGTTGCTGATTCCCTTGTGTATTGGCAGTCTACAGCTTGAAAGTCAGACAGTATATGAGAAGTGTAACCAAGGCTTTTGTATTGTTGGAACACGGATGCTGCACTACTTCTTTTGTGAATAGCTGTGGGTTAGTGGAATGTTTAGGATATTCAGAATTGGTCTTCATTTTTCTGTTTGAAAATAACAGTTAAGAAACTGACACTGAACAGCTACTGAAGAAGATAAAGTGCACCTGTTTGACACTGCAATTCGTGCAAGGAGACAAGAACTTAAATGTATATATGTTTATGTGCAGTATTGTTCCTCTCATTAACAGAACTGTTACAAAGAAATCTTTCAAATGTAGGATTTTTCACTTTAATTTCAGTAGCATTCATTCCTTCTATTAGAGAATAGGTTTTCTTTTTTTGGTTTCTTTGCTTGATATGGTTTTTGACCTTTCTTTCACTACATATGTTGCTGGTCAGAAAGCTGAGGAATTAGTTATCTCATGAGACTATGCCATTTAAATTTCTTGTGTTGCTTGAATTCAACATCGCATTCAAATTCAGTAATTAGATGCTGCAGTGTAATCAAGATGATCTTTCTCAGGTGAAAGAAAGCCAGCTAAGTACTTCTATGCAATGTTTCAAGATAACTGAATGACTAGAAGCTGTGCTCTTCAAGAGGTGCATAAATAGTGTTGATTTTTCGTTAATTGTATCCTGAATATCTGATGTGAAATCAGGTTTTTCAGTGTTTGAAGACCATACTATATATGGTCTTATAACTAGCTAAAAATAAATTGAGTTTAGAATGCAGTAACTTCAAGGCAACGTGAGTCTGAGCTTTACTAGTAAACTGCTTTGACATCTGGCAAATCCAGGTAGAAGAGCAAAGGTAACACCCTGCAGAGTTCTATACTGTCAGTGTAGGGGTGGGGGAATAGTCTCGTCTCAGCAGAATCTCTTTAGTTGGTTTCTAATATTAGTGTTGTGCAGTTTGACAAATCCTCAGAATTCTGTTAAGGAACCAGAGAAAACTAATAATCAGGTTTTGGCTCATGAGCTCTGTTGCTCTTTTCTTAAAGGCTTTTGAAACAGGCCTTCTACAAACCTGTGTTGATCCTGTTACTCTCTAGTGTTCCTTTCGATATACTTGCGATGTGTTGGAAATGGGGATTTTCTTGTTTTTCGTGAAGCTTATGATTTTGTTAATTTATGAAATACGTTAGCTATTAGGTGGAGAAGACGCTTTTTGGTCTATTTATACTCAGTTTTAAGGCCTAGTGCAGTCTCACTGTTGTGTATATTTTTTTCCTACAGTGAATGGTGAACAGGAGAACAGAGTCCAGAAAGGAAATGGATACTTCCAAGTGCCACCACATACACCAGTTATTTTTGGTGAGGCTGGAGGACGCACTTTGTTCAGGTATAAAAACTCAAGAGTGTAAATTCAGTGGCTAAACAATCACTTCCTTTGTGCAAGCAAAAGTGTTCTCAAAATGTAATACTTGCATCCGTTTTGTACTGTACATTCAAGACATGCCCTTAACAGGCAAAGTAGGCAGCTGGCAATGGTAATTTTGCGTTGTCCAACAGAGTATGAGGTTTGAACCTCAACAAAGTGTGGGCTTTTACAATGGTAAGAGTTGGATATTGTTCTTGGTTGTATGTTATAGCTTTGAGATCTCTTTGAGTGCCCTCTTCCTGCAAATTGATTAACTATATTTTGTTTTAGAATGCATTCGTGCTACTTTAGATTCCTGTAGAACTTCTCTTACAGGTCTGTTGTGCTGGTCTTTGAGCATTAATGACTCAGACTGGAGATCCTACTCAAGAGTTGGTTTCAGCTCCCAAAATTATAGTTTATGAGCCATTAGAAGGTCCTGAGCTCTGGCAGGCAGGAGCACAGGTTCCGTATTGTAATGTGTATATACTGATTTATTTCTTTTTGTTGTACATTGAAAAGCCTAACTGTGATACATGAAACGTCAAGATACAGTTTAATAGTGCTGCCAAACAAATGCCAACTGTGAAGCGTTTCGTATTTACGGACGTGGTGGATTTTAGGGGTGGTGGATGTTTGATTCATTGTTTTTATTTCCCAGGCTGAATAGACCCAAAAACTATGTAACTTTCAGTCTATGAATTGTTCAGTAAAACAGGGTGACCTTTTTCAGCTTTGAAAAGTGATTTTTTTTTTTTTTTCTGCAGTGTCAATGTGTTTACATTGTAGCTGGGGCTTAACATTTGCATCCATTCTCTACTGGTGGATTTTACATCTTATATAGTTTGTTCTGAAGAGAACACTGAAAAGACACCACTGAAGGGAGCAAGCCATGCTTATTGGACCTAAAAGGTGGCTTGCAGGACTCTCTTGACAAAGCACTTAACTGGAATTTATTACATTATGCGTGGCTTTGTTTCACCATTGTATGTGAGCATTTCTTAAAGTTGGTTTTATTCTTTCCATTTGGTGAGGGCTTACCAGACGCTTCACATACAAAGCTCACTTTTCCCAAGCAGAAGAGAATTGCTTTATGCCAGGTGCCTTTCCCCTTCTCCTGACAGCTCCGTATTTCAGCACACGAACATATGCAATCCACGAGCAAAACAGTTTTTTCAATTTCTCTCTGCCGTAGCCTACAATGTCCTGAGATACTTCTCCCTGTTTCTGCTCTAGGGATCCGTCATCTTCCTGCAGCTACATTTTCTGGTCTTTACCAAAAATACATGATCACTTCCCCAATAAGTTTGATAATGTGAAGGGCCGGCTAACCAAGTTCAAGCTCCCTGCCTGTTAAAAGGACAGGTCCTTTCCTGAAAGCTTTTTAATGCATATTACAATAATTGTTTTCATTCACAGAGGTTATTTCTGTATGTCTTAGGTTATTATGTCGGGATTCAGGTGGTGAAACAGAATCTATGCTTCTTAATGAAACTGTGCCACAATGGGTAATTGACATCACTGTGGATGTAAGTAGCACATATATAGACTTTGCTTTTTTTGTTGTATTTTTTTAAGGTGAACTACAGTTTGTTTTTTTAACTGTACAGGATCTGAAATGACATTTTAAATTTTTGCTCTGTTTAAAGTAAGTGGACTTGAGGTCTGTATTCAAGACCCCTTGAGATTCATTATTTTTGATATATCTAGATATGGTATTTTTGCTCACTTTCTTTTGACAGAAAGTCCTAGAAAAAGAACTCAAAGCACTGTGCATAATTGGTATCCTTTTCAAGTGTGGAGCTTAGGAACAGAGAATACTCTTCATATTGCTTGGTCTTTTAGTACTACCTAATTTCCTTTGAAATACATGATAATTTATATTCAAAACGAGATATAATATGTGTATCATCTAAATTGAAGCATCTCAGGAGTATGAGTAATTTGGAAGTTGGCTGTGGTGGTTATGTTGATTAAGAATCTCTTGAGTTTTGGTAATTAGTAGCTGAATATACTTAACATACCAGCTGGTGGAAATAGGAGTTGGTAACAATTCGTCCTAAATTAACACTTTTCAAATTGGTTTCCTTCTAGAAAAATATGCCCAAATTCAATAAGATTCCCTTCTACCTCCAACCTCATTCATCATCAGGGGCAAAAACTCTAAAAAAGTAAGTAATGCATATTTGACTCTGAAAACTGTAGAAACAGAAAGGGAAC
>Ga0181612_110915_pt1 | contig 15287 bp, 16 predicted proteins | sample HoacroProtozoa21_FD_119630 | JGI IMG/M metagenome (GOLD analysis project Ga0181612, IMG submission 119630) | Hoatzin crop microbial communities from Cojedes, Venezuel. Combined Assembly of Gp0051906, Gp0051904, Gp0051908 | reverse complement strand
CTACACTCTTTCCCTACACGACGCTCTTCCGATCTGAGTGGAGAGGAGAGGAGAGGAGAGGAGAGGAGAGGAGACAGGGCAATAAATTCTAGTTCAGTACCAACGCCCCGGACACGCATCCCATACTCTGCCAGATGTCCAGCAGCTGGGGAATGGTGACCAGCATTTCTAGTCCCTGAGGATACTCTGGTGTGACAGACCCTATGTGTGGCACTGGTCTAGGCACTGGGACCCATGGCCCACACTGCAGAGCACAGAGTATCTGCTCTTGCCCTCCAAAGCTGTTTTTATTCTGACTATGTGCGTTTCGGAGTAGTGGCTGTCCTGCAGACGCTGTTGGTTTCTTTCTGTTTGTTCATTTGTTTTCCTGGCAACAGACATTGTGGGGAGGTGACTTCTGTGGCTCAACAAGTGTCCTGGGACCACAGATCCAAACCTTGCAAATCCATGAATGGAAGAGAAGAAATGCAAGGGATGTGAGAACAGGCCTTTTTTCTCAGTTTGTGAGTTTTCCAGATGCCAGAACAGGCCTGGTTGACTTCTGTCTACCAATGGCATTGATTGACGAAATCCCCGCGGGATGCAAGGGGAAGGACGTTATTTATCTCTGGCGTGGCTCCACCAACAGAACTGAAGGTGGGCCGGGGGGTGGCACTCCTCTGTCTCTGCTCCTAAGGAGATGTAGCCCCAGGTAACAGCATTCCTGGCTTCCCAGGCAAATTTGAGAGCACTTAGTCCTCCCCAGGAGAGGCCACCTCGCTGAAGGGTAAACTTCATCTCAACAGCTCATTCAGGCTTGGCTTTGTTGCCAAAACAACCCACAAGCAGGACTGGGAAAGGGGGAAGTGGTGGGACAGGGACAATTAGAGCCAACTGCGGTGGAGGGATTTTGAGTTGATCTCTTTTTTCCCCTTTTAATAGCACTGTATTATAAATATCACAAAACCACATGTTATCAGACAGAATGAAACAATTATGCTCAACTTCACAACTATGGGGGTATGTGCCTTCGATGGGGCCTTGCGCTCTCTGATGTGGACACCTGCTCTCTAGAAATTTGATGGGCGAGCAGCAACTTGACCAGGATGTGGGGCCCAAGAAAACCCCGTAAGTCAGAGCAAATTTTAGTCATGACCAATTGGGTGCTACTGAAGGAAGGAGTCATCCCAGTTGCTGAGTCATTTTAATCACTCGCAGCTAACGACCTTCTGGGCTGGGGGAGCAGAGAGCCTGCGTGTGCTCTTGCAGACGGTTCTGATTTCTTCCGAGGACGCAGAGAGCCCTGGTAGGTACAATGGATATCCAGGCAGCTGGGGCTTCACTCCGACTCTCCTGAGCAGGTTCTGCTCGAAATAAAGTCGGTGACTTTTCTGCCCCATTTGCTTTGTGCAGTTGTGGTTTTGCATTCATTTACTTACACAGCCCACTTTGGGTCCCCCCACCCCACCACACGTGCATAGTTTCTCTCTCTTCCCTTCCGATGTCAGGAAGATTTTCCTTGAGAAGGGCTGCTCGCAGGCATCCCCCCATCCTCGGCCCGTTATTTATAGGGTACCTTTCTGCAGAGCACAATGCTGGGAGGTGAGTGAGTTATTGTTCCGGGTGACATCATGGAGTGGACTTCATAAGGGGGCTCAGCGGATGGTCTCTGAAGACAGCTGCGAGAAAGGCAGCCCTGAAGGATATGATGGAGTGGGTGAGACATAAATTTCTTAGGACAGGCAGTGAAAAAACGTTTACAGCCCTTCTTTCCTGAGTCTGGTTTCAATCAGAGTCCCAGCCGTTTCATTGATGCTTCGCACTAAGCACTCACTCAGACATATGCTTTATGCGCTCAACCTGCCTTATTTATTTTATTTTATTCCCTTTTTTACTGTTTTTAAAATGCACTGGTACAGGATGGCTTACAGATCCTCAGGCAGCCAGCTCCCATGTAAAGTAGCCACAGACAGAGGCTATCTGCCTGGATATGAATCTGGCTTGCAGACGGGAATCAACTAAGAATAATATTGATAACGATAATGAAGGAATGGGTTTATAAAACCATCACATTGCAGTCTCAGCCTACAACAAATGTGGTATTAACTTTGACATTCATTAAGGCAGCTTGCCATTTCTTCCAGGCTTAATGGAAAATCTGTCTGTTTAGCAGTGTTTGTTGCAACTGCAGAGGTTAGGGCAATGGATAGGTTGCTGATTAGAAAAGCCCTGAGCACATGGCTACCCCAAAGGGCATTTTAAGTTCATTCTTGAGCTTCTTGTTCCTATTTTTAATTTATGTCGTGTCTTGGGGCAACTGCTTTCTAAGTTTGCTGGATCTGGCCTTGGGTACACAGCAAGATGGGCTGTCCCCGTCGCAGCCATCAAAGCCTGTCGAAACTGCTCCTGGAGACTGCTGGGACAAAGCCTCCACCACTGCCCTGGTGTGGAGTCACCTTACCAGTCTGGAGAAAGCCTTACTTGCTGTGAACCCAAATATTCTTTGCTACAGCTTCAGCCCATGACTTCTTGTCTTCCTCGCAGACATGGAGAACAGGCTCCTTCTGTATTCTTGCTGCCCAGTTCTATAGATCCAAAGACTCTGTCGAGCCTGCCTCTCCCCAGCCTGTGCTGCTGTTAATTAAAGAAGCCGGTCCATTCAGCCTCTTCGGTGGGACTTGAATTTCTCCAGTGAGCGATGGCAAGCCCTACAGCTTGGGTGAATATAAGCACCAAGCACCTTCCCTCTGATCAGCAGGTCTCACCTTCGCCAAGCGCCCAGTTCCTCTCTCATAGGCTTGACAGTCAAAATAGCTGTGCCTGTTTTTTGTGTGAGGAGACATGATTTTCACCCAAATCCCTGCTATATTCCCAGGGATCCTCCAGTAATATTAGTAAAGGTTTACTGGGAGTGACAGGAAGGAGGGCTGTGGCTGAAGCCCTGCTTGCATGGATGCTGTGGGCCAAGCGATGCAGAGCCCTTCCATCTCCATTTACCAGAACCCTGGATGCTGCCCAGAAGTGTCTCATTTCCAGCAGGAGCCCCCTCCTCCCTGCAGCAAGGTTACACAGACTTTTCACCATCCTGAGCTTTGCAAAGCTTCTGCTGCACCAATCCTGGAAGCACGAGGGTGTGAGAGGAGGTGGCACATTTCCCAATGCCACCTTGAAGGCAGAATCGGCGTTTTCGCAGGCTGTGCCATCTGGACGAGCCTTTTGGTATCTCTGCACATCCCAGAGCTCTCGATCTTAATCGAAAGAATAGACTTTCAGTCAGTACAGTGAGTTAATCTCTATCTGCCTCTCCCTGTAACTAGCCAGTATTTATCAGCATTCTGTATTTTACATATATGTGCGAGGGATTTAATAAAACCCAGACCGAGGAGATGAAAGATTTATCCTTTTGCCCTGAGAGATGTCCCTTGCGAGGGCAACTTGGGACTTGGGAGCGGAAACCTGGATTGTTTTTTATGGCAGCTGCGTGAAGAGATACAGAGCCTTTGAAGTCATCCCAGCCTCGCTTCCCCCCGCCTGCCCCCTGTGCCACCGGCTGGGTGCAGTGGGCTCCCCCCTTCCCCAGCCCCAGTACGGTGGGGTCACGTCCCAGCCAGGCGAGACCGCACTGGGGTTAGAGCATGGGGCGATGCACAGAGGAGGAGGAAGAGGAGGCCAGGCTAGCCACCATACCATGGGCAGAGCTGGCTTCACCTGCTCCACGCAGCCCCAAACGCCCTTAGCAAGCCCTTCTGTTAGAGCAATTTCCAGCATAAACCCATAGCATGGGAACAACCGACTGCCCAGAAGGTGACAGCAGTTAGAGGAGAAGAGCCAGCCCTCCACCATGCTGACACACTGCCGGAGCCCAAAGGCTGTTTCGGCTCGCATGGGACAGCCCATAACGGGGCGGCTGGTGTGCGTGGCCATCAGGTCATCTCCCTCCCGCCCCCCGCTCGCTTGGCTCTCAAATCCTCTTCAGCAAAGCATCTCAGGCCCCAGATGCTCGGCAGCACAGCAAACCACCCCGGACCTCCCGGCAGTAATGCCAAGCTGCCTGCCAGCAGGCTGAGTGATTCAGGCTGTGGGAAGGAAAAAGATGCTTCCCATTAGGAGCGGAGCGGTGACATTTCCCCCGTAGTCCCCCAGGTGCCCATCTGCAGAAGGGCAGGGAGGTGTCGGGCAGGTGCCAGCCCAAATAAATATGAGATGAGTGGTCCCCAGGGACCCATCGGGGCTCTGCTAGCAACGCTGGCTGGCCCCAAGGACAGAGTTGGGAGGAGGGGCACTCTTGGTGCCGTGGTTACTAATGAACAATTTTAATTTCTTCCATAAACAGCTAATAAAGCTCATTGCTCTCTCCTTCTCTCTAATGCACCATTTATTTCTCACTTTGAAAGGCGATCAAGGAAATTCACGCAGAAGAATGGGAGGGAGGGTTTGATGCTAAATGTCAGCGCTGCCTGATGAAGCCTAATTCTCCCTCCGAGCAGCTGCAGCAGCATCTTCACGAGTAGGGCTCTAAATGAGACAGAGCCCATGGCTTCTGGTGGCCAGGGGAGACGACGGCATCAGCCCCTGCCCTGGGATGCTTCCAGAGTGGATGGTCCACCCCGGGCAGCAATCTTATTCACAGCGATTATTAGAAAGACTTTCAGGACGGGCATTGCTCGTTACTTTAGAGAAGGACTGGGGACTTGCTACTTTATGGGGACAGGGGAGGAGCGATGGCCATCCTTTGCCCTCTCACCAGCTCAGCAGCTCCTGGCCCTCGCGTGTTGTGTTCTCCCCGAGCAGGCTGGCGTGCCCGTCACCCCCCGGTCCCTCTCTGCGAGTCCGCTGCCTTTTCCACTCTCAGCCAACTGTGAGCTTTTCACACACCATTGAAAGACTCACGAAAATTACTTGTCCTCGTGGATTATGATTATCTTTAAAGTTACTGAAGGATAATTATCATGATGTTGAGAGGCTGATGATAATCTCATGACACCATACTCACTAGTGGTGGAGAGGAAAAACACGGAGCTAATTACCCAGGAATGACTACACAGTGTTGAAGCTGCTGTCTCTAGGTGTGCAGGACAGAACGAGGTTTCCGAAGCCTCTGTAGCTTTGTATTGCAGGACCGAAAGAAAGCAGTTTTGCATGTCAGCGGCTGACCAGTGGACATAATGGAAATGCAAGTGTCCTGCTAAGAAACCTGTGCGGCCCGTGATCCATGTGTGAAACGCAGTGCTATATGCACACGGGATATTTTGAAATATCAAAGAGAGATCCCTTTTCATCTCTGAGGTTTGCCTTGGGAAGAGACATTCGACAAATATTTGCACCATTTAATCTCGGTGGTGAATTCAAAGCACGAGCTGGACAGAGGAAGGAGACATGTTAAGAGGGTGTGGGAGGAGATCTGGAGCTTCAGACCCATCCGGCATCTGAGTGTCCAGGAGGGCACCACCAGCGCAAACGATACAGCAATGTGGGGGCTGGAAGATCTAAGCCCGGGGAAGTGTTATGGCTTAAAGGACTTGGCAGGCTGTGCTGACGGTGCAAGTGCTCATTTCGGGTCAGCGCAGTGGAGGAGTTGCACTGGGAAAAGGCCAACACCGAGCACGAGGCTTAGCAAAGTCCAAGGAAAGGCTGAAAAAACAGCGAGTACTTAGCTGCCAGTGAGGGTGATTAAGAAGTATTTAAACCAGCTAGGGGTTATTACGAAGTTAAGCTTGCAGATCTGCCAGGGAGCAGCTGGAGGAGGCACCGAAGGCGATGGGGCTGCGGTGGGGGGGTCTCACGGCCGAGGGGTTGCAGGAGCTGCTGGTTCAGCCTGCCACCTCGCATCTGTACTCTTGCTCACAGCGATGCACAGCATTCCTCTTCTGGGCTGATATTGTCATTATTTGGGCTGCTTCTAAGGCCTTTTCAATTGTTTTACTGGGGAAAGGAAGTGATGCTGATTGCCAACAGCTGAATATCCCTCCCTGTGACACTCATGGTAGATGTATCTAACGTCCATCAAACATTGTAAGTCTGGTCTTGCTCACTCTATAGAAAGAACTATAGATGAGATATAGATTTCCATAGATCTTTCATGTAGAAAGATCGAGGGTATTCACAAGACCAGAGCTACCTGAACGGCTAAATTCTTGTTCTGCACAAGTGTGCAACCACTTTTTAAATCCATGAGGCCCCATCAAGCCTAATGCAAATTAGTTTAAAGACATCAGAAAACTGTGGATCAGATCTGTGGCAGTCTTAAGCGGCCTTAGATTATATAAAGTAAAAAACTGTCATTCACCAGTTAGTTGTTTCATGGTGCATGTACCATGAAGAGCTGGGGCATAGTTGCTTTGTAATATTCAAGACAGAAATGACAAAGCTGAGAGAAGCTTGCAAATAGTTTTCCGCTAGTATTAGCTCAAAAGTTTTAAATGGTTCCTCCAGATGCACCTGAGCTCCGTTTTTGGGAACATGCAGACTGCCTTCACTGCCATGGACTAAATCCTAAGGTGTCCCACCAATGTTTATGTCTGAAACACACACGCACACACACATGCACACACAGAACCAGGGTTTACAGGCTTGTACACATGTCCCATCTGACCCAGCACTGTTAACGAGTGCACGGGTAACTCCCGGGACAGACAAGACCATCCTAAACCTGCCTGCCCCGTGCTCTCATGGAAACAGCGTCCTGCCTGCAGACATCCCATAGACCGGCAAGGAGGCAAAATTTGTCAGGTGAATTTGTCAAGCAGTGGTGATAATCGTTCGTTTAGCCTGTAATGACATGGCACTTACTATGTAATAACCTGGATATTGCATGGAAATTACCATGTAATCCAATGCTCAGTAGTTGCCATATTGTCAGGGGCTGCATGGTAATTTGTACCCTCTCATTTAAGCCCTGGAACTGCTATTATTATGGCAACAAAGCAGCAGATTCACAGTTTGCCAAAAGGAGAATCTCCAGAGGGATGTTATGAATAATTAGGCAGCCACGGTGGTTTTGGATAACATCTTTACTGTAACTCCATTAACTAACAATTGATCGCTTTCCTAGCTCTGACTTGCCTCCAGTCCTTCCTACCCAGAACTCTGGGATCCCAACAGTAAAGGCACAGCTCTGCGAAGGCAAGCAGATCCACAGCAGGGGAACTGCTCCAAAAGTACGAGCCTGAGAAGCAGCATCCTGACAGAGGCCAGCAGCTCAAGCTGGCCAACCTTGACTGAGGTGCAAAAACTTCTGCAGAAATTTGAGGTCGCTGTTCAGCTGGCACAAACTGATGCACTCCCCTGATTTTGGAGGAACTCCTCCAGCTGGTTCTAGTGAAGAACCTGGTGGAAGGTTCAATGGGCGTTAAGGACACCCAAGTGCAAATCCCTTTGGTACAAGCATCACATACACGTCAAGTGGGTTCAAAATCGAGGCAACCTTCTTGGGGCCAATATCCAGGTTCAAACATCATCCTCAGACCTCTCTGTCCCCAAAAAGCTCTTTTACAGCTTCCAGGCGATCACTGAGTATGGTCCAAAATTGACCCTTGTCACCCGTAAATGCACATCCTCAACTTTGCCTTTGGTGTGATAAATTGTAACTGACTGTAGTCATCGTTGCACTGATAATGTGATATTTTTAGATGGACAAAGTATAAGGTCAGAGTTAATGTTTTGCATTTGTCAACAGGAGGAAGACATGGCCCTCACTGCCCTCCTGCACTCTCACTCATCCCCTGCCCCTCGTAATCCCCATGACCCACTGGTAACCCCCTCCCACAGACACCTCCTCCAGGCAGCTTGCCCTGCTCCCGGAGACGCCTTGCTTGCCGAGGGGCTGGGCAGCGGCTCCCACCTCTCCCCTCTGCCTGCTCCCCTGCCCCTTCCTGGGCAGCTCCTCTTCCTCACCTCCGCTCTGGCTCCCAGAGCCAGCACAGTCGTCTTCGACTTTCCTTTGGAGGTTATGATATATGGAGGGAGCAGCTCTTCTCGTGTTGTTGTTTGCTATATAAACTTTTAAAATGGCCTGAGCCTGCGACGTGAGAGGGATGAATGTGTGTGGGAGGTTTGCAGTTTCTAGTGATTGAGATTCTTTGGTTGGAGAAGCCTAAACAAACACCATAACCTCAGGGGAAATTCTGCAAAGTTTTAGTTTTAAGTGTTTCCTCTAACAAAATAACTGTTCGACCTAGAAAGCTACCAGAGAGCATTCCTTTGGCTGGCGGAGGCTTCGTGAGCTGAGCCTGGAGATGCAACTCAGGCTTTAAAGCCTGAATGCAGAGAACTTTCTCTCTACTTTGAGCGCAAATTGGATAGCACTTCTCACTAGGACTCATCTTCCTTTTACTTTCCATCAGAGTGAGTCAAGGAAAATCCATCTGGCACTATTTCCCCTATTGGAGGACATCGGATTCTATAGGATCACACCTATAAATGTCCCAGGTTAGCGTAAGGAGGGGGTGAGCCAGCCTGAAAAGGGGAGACCCTTGAACGTCAGTGCTCGTCCGTTGTGCAGCCGGACTCTGCCTCACCTGGTGACGGAAGGGGCGTCCCCAAGACCCATTGCTTGTCTCAGACTTTTTAAAATTCTCTCATCCACGGTTTAACTTCTTTTTCAGAAAAAAACATTGCTGACCTGCTTAAATATCTTTAAAACTACCACTTTTAGAGCAAAAAAAAAAAGCTTTAGTGAGTAGCAGATGTGCCAAAATGGAGAAGTAAGCGAAAGTATGCTTTTAACCTCAAAACTGTTTACTGTGTAAGATGAGAATGAAACCTCAAAGTGGGCTCTAGCTCTGCATCCACCCTGTGCACCCACCCCTTGGCCTCCCCACTGGTGCTGAGCGGGGCTGAGCCTCCCAGCTGGGAGGAACCCGGCCACTCTCATGTGCAAGGAGCACCAGAAAAAAATGTCCCCGTTTGAGGAGCAGGATGCAGGAGCTGGAACCATGCAGGAGCAGACCTTCTCAAGTTCCCAGCAAAAGTGTAGGAAAACCCCTTGGTTCCTTTGCTGGGCTTGGACCCAGGAATCACAGCATCTCCTCTCGGGCCTGTGGCTTTTTCAGCAAGAACCGATTCTGCACCCAGATTGGCTTCTCTTAGAGTAAGCTCCGCAACCAGCAGTAATTGTATTTTGTCAGGTGGTTTTAGAAAAGCAATCCTCATCTATTAGCCATCTGGATTAGACAAATGATGTTCTTGATTGTAACTGCCAGCTTAGCCGAGCCATTTTCAAAGAACAGAATAACTTCTCACATTCCTCCCTTTCCACGCCATGAAGAAGCGTTTGTTTCCCTTGCACATTTTATTTACTTCTGTTTGTTGTATGTCTCTCAGACAAACCACTGCCGAATTCAGACTGGCCATCTGACTCCAGGTTACAGCATCAGATATGGTTCTCCCCGGTGCTGTCCTTTCCTCATGTCCTTACAGAAAGACGAAGAAACTGAGACATGCACAGTCAACATGAATATTACAAAATCACCTCAAGCTAATAGGGAAAGCTCATTAGAGAAAGGAAGGGGGGTCCTGTCTATCGTATATCATTACTTGGTCCTCCTCCCACCCCTTTTCACAGCCCTAGTCTGGAGACAGGAATCTTCCTCTTTACTTTGATTGTATTAATCTACTTCATTTTTCATTCTGTCAGCCAACCAGCAGGAACACAGAGAGCTCTGTAGACAACGTGCACAACACAGACAGAATTCTCTGTGTTTTAGCTGTAGACTTTTGTTGTCGCAGCTACGTTACTGCAAAGCGGAGGGGCTCCTGTGCCCCTCCCCACCCCTCTCATCTCTGCAATACACTGGGCCTTCCTCAAGCTTGGGAATCTGCTGCAGTACTCCTCTGGCCATTCCCAGAGCCAACTTCCTCAGGAGCTGGGACGCTGATGGGTCCCATGAAGACACCTGCCTCCATGAGTGCTTCCTGGGCACAACGACCCGCGTTTGATTGCTCCGTGAGCCAGGTTACTAGGGATCTGCTCTTCACTCCACCAAAACCCATACTTATTTCCATTCCCACGGGGTTTTCCCTTAATTGAGCTGCTGACTGCATTAACCTGGGGAATGGAGTATTGATTCAACAGCCACTGAGATGAAGGAGCTGAGCTCAGGACTTTGCTATTTAGAGACGTGCACCATGGTAGGAACTTTCCAAAGCCAGGACACACATGAGCTCACTGGGATCGTTACTTCCTTGGAGGGTGAAGAGAAACCCTCCCATCTTCCCGTGACACCTGGAGTAAGGCAGACCCCCTAACTGCGGTTCATGGCTTTGCCTCCCTCCTTCCACCTGCGTTCACACGCATCTCCAGCACCTAACAGCGCTCGTAGCAGCACCGCGGCTGAGGGGAAGGGAGATGTCATTTCTCGCTGACATCCCTCGCAGTTGCCTGGTCCCTGACACCCAGAGGGCTGGGTCACATCTGGAGAAGCAGCTGCAGGACAGCTCGGACCTGGCAGCAGCCCCGCTGCCGGCGCTGCCCGCTGTGCGAGACCCACCTGGAGGGAGCACCCGTCTCTGAGGCTGCCTTGGCAGCTCAGCAGAGTTTTCTACATCATTTGAACAAAACTCTTGAAATTATTAAGTCCAGGCAATTGCTAGAAACCAGCAGAGAAGGGAAATTTGAAAATAAACAAAGTCTTCCAAAGCTAAATAAAAAAGATGCAAGCACATGTGAGGGCTCAAGCCGATGGGGGTATTCCTACAAGTAAAGTTATTCTTAATCAGGCGCTTCTTATAATGCTTCTAAAGGAACAGCTGATAGATCATTCCTTCAGAAACAGTAGCCTAGCACGCAAAACGTTGACATTTGCAGGTTGTCCAGCAGCGGCCCTGGAGCCAGGAGTCCCCACCCATCAGAAAGGGAGACTTTGTCACAACAAAGCAGCTGCATGAGACACAGCTCCTGCACCGGACAGGATGGCTGCCGCGTTCCGACTGCAGCTCCCACGGGCTGCATTTCTAAATTAAACCATTGCCATGAGTAAGCTTTTCCCAGTATGTCTTGCTTTTCAAGGGGGAAGAGGGAGGAAGGAAGGAGGAACCCGTGCACTTTGCAACCAGCCCTAATGGCCACATGTCACCATTTACTGCCTCGAGTACATTCACACACGCGCAGACAGACACCCCTGCAGAGCTGCCCTCAGACCTGCTCCTTTCCCTCGTTAAGGCTGGGACCTGCTCTGCGAGCATCACCGGGAGCAGCAACGGGTGAGCCACAGATCACCTGCAGCATCGCTTCAGACACTTCAGTCACTGCAAATATTTGGAAGTCATCTGGATAATATTCTCTTTCCACAACCCTGGGCTCTGAAAACTTAGTCTAGAAATTCTGTTCTAGCTTTCTTTGGGAAAGTTGAAAGATTTCTCATTTATCTTCTCTTTGGAGGAAAATAAGACAAGACTATTAGAGCTGGCTGCGATACAAAATTCCCATTCAGCCAAAAATATCACTGTTTCAGAGTTCTCTTTCATCCCGTATTTGAGCAACAGTGTTAGCAGCTCCAAATTTCCAATGAAATAAAAATTCCAAACTCCTACTATAAACACTGAAAAGCCTTCTCTAAATATTTTGCTTCAGTGAGGCTAAAGCATTTCGCTCAGCTTTATCATTTAATAAGCTCCAGCATATCAGAAGACGTTCAATGATCTTGTTGCTCAGTGACAAAGCCAGAACATGACGCTGCGGCTGAGGGACCTGGCATGCTCCCATGGGGTGTCACAGAGACCGTGAGACTCCCAGCGCTTTCTGACTTCTCCGTTGGCTTTTGGTCCTTTGCTTCTGAACTTTTACACAGGGTTTTCATTTCCTCCAGGGAGACGGAAAGGCACCTTTGGCTCTGGGGGTGGGTGAAGTAGGTGCTTGCAGACCCTTCCAATTCAAGGCACACTGCAGGGCTGCACGCTGTCAAGGCAGTAGATCTAAAGACCCAGGAGCCCAGCCCAGTCCTACAATGATTTGGGGGGAGAAAAGCGTCCCACTGCAAATGCTCTGCCTTCCTCTGGGAACAGCTCTTGCGAATGTCTGAATGAGTCATATTGTGAGGAATGGGGCAGGCAGAGAGCAGATAATTGGGAATGTTTCCCATGAGGCAGATGCCTGAAATGTGTGCAGAGTGCATGCACTGTGCAGGCACAGAATCTGTAGCAAAAACGAGAATGAAGTTGGCTGTATTATCTTGAAAACAGTTTCATTTCCATTTCAATTCCAGGTGAGGGAGGAAAGTCAGCACCTTTCTCATTTCAGCCAGCCTGGGTCTTGTCTCACTTCTGAAAGTTAAAGTTCATCCATCACCCATGCCCTGCGGGCCGTGTGCCAGACCAATTACTCATACTTAGCAATGACTTGCGCCGTGGAGAGCCCCGGAGAAGCCAGTGGGGTGGCTCACAGAACAAGGCACCGCGCAAGCCGAGGGAGAGCAGCAGGCTCTGCCCTTCCGTTTATTCTGCTAATTCCCCCAGCTTGCCCATTGATTTGCACGAGCGTTCCTCCAGCCCCCAGCTTGCCCATTGATTTCCACGAGCGTTCCTCCAGCCCGAGGATCTCGGAGTGGGGCTGCTCTGTGTGCATGTTTGTGTGTGCTGAGTCTGCGTGGCTCTGTTTACTCATCAGGCTTCCCATTCTCAATTTTTCACTGCTATCACTAATCCTGCTTAACTGAGGTTTCCTGTGATCAATGAGGACAAGCGTGGGGTGTTGGCAGAGTCGAAGGGCAGCCAGTCCTTCTGCGAGCACGTGGAAACCCCGGTCCCAGCAGGGAGAGACAGATCCTGCCAAACCCCTCGAAGTAATCTGGTAACAGAAAAAATTTCGATGCAAGAAAACTTCAGAAGCTGCAGAGCAGCAGGATACCACCCAGGGGATGCTGCGCTGTCCCTGACCTCCTTTCAAACCCCACGTTTGGGATAAAGCCTGAGGAAAGGCGTGGGAGAAAGCTACCTCACGTGGCTGTGAAGCCACACGTCCAGCAAACCGTCCTGTCAGCCCCGACGGGCTCTCACAGGTTCCAAACCCGGCATAAGCGATGTCCTCGGCAAAACGCCGTCCTGCTGGGCGAGCGCCTGCCAGCCGTGCTCTGCTCTGCTGACTCAGCGCCTGCGCCCGCAGAGGCCGGAGCAGAGCTGGTGCCTCCCCCCTGCACCGACGTCGGCCGTGGGCACATGGGAGCTGCTCCCAGGCACGGTTCCTGCCAGGGACCTCGAGGAGAGGCTCTGCTCTCTGCTTCAACCCCATGGCCCTTGTGCGTGGGGCTGTCACCCTGCATTTGCACGGAGCTCTGACGCCGGGCGGTCAGTGCCATGCGGAGCTACGGGGTGTAAAACTAACCCAGCCGGAGGTGCTGAACTGGGCGACAGAGCTCACACGCTCACATTGACCGGAAAAATCTCACCAGAGTTGTGACTGCCTAACAGCCTGCTCTGCTGCACATGTGGGTGACACCTCTGCCTGCCTGCTCTGCTGTCCAACAGCACCATTCCACGATTCTATTATTATCCCAAAACCAAGCCCTCACATTTATCCAAAGCACTGTAATTTCCCCGCAGCTGCCCAGAAAGTCGTATTAATTATTATTGTTGTTTTCAGCTGCTTTATGGTAGCACGCAGCCACATCATGACCAGGACGGCATTGACCCGGGGGCTGCCCAAAGCAAACAGCGGCTGATACCTCCAGATTATTCCCCTCGAAGTATGAGGCAGGAGGGCGTAGATGGAGAGCAAGAAAGGGAGCAAGGGGAGAATGTTACTTCCCCAGCCAGGCAGCAGTCAGAGACACCCAAGCCCACGTCCCGTACAGGCAGTGCAGCAGAGGAGCCTTTTCACGAGGGACATGCAGAAGCACTATCAGATATCTCCCTGAACCTTCTCCATCTAAGGGAAGATGAAGAAATACAGGGTTGTTTAAAAATGTAGGTCGTGAATGATAAAAGCTGATTATCGCAGGTTGGAAGAGGCAGAGCTGACCCTGCACTTCTGTCTGAGAGAGTGATGGGGGGGAGTTGGCTCTAGGAGGGACTGAGAGATGAAGACAAACACCTTTGTGGATGGGAGTCAAAAGGTGGATTCAGTGCGGAAAAGGAAAGCTATGGTTGGCTGCAGTCCCAGTGAAGGGCCAGAAAAATGATCTTGGTAACAGCCTTCTGGATGGATATTAGCAGGCTACCCTCCCATTTGTTAAAGGCTTGAGAGAAGGATGTGTCAAGAAACAAGCCATGAAAAGATAACAGCCTGGAAGCCTCAGCTGTGGATGGACAGGCAAGGTCATACCCTGGAGTTATGAGGTGAGACGCAGAGGTACGCTGGGTGCACAGACCTGAACCAGGGGCTGAGTCAGAGACGATGCCCAAGTAATGAGGGTGAGCGCTGGAACAAAGGCTCAGGTGGTGGACACCTCCTGCTTCTGGGAGCAGAGAGGCAAAAAGTGCCTTTATGGACTGGTAGGTCACTGATGAGAAGAAAAACCCATTATCAGGCAAACTTTCAGTCTACTGAGAACTTACGAAGGTCTTCACGGGCCATATGCTGAATGTCTGACTTCCTCTCACCTTCCTCACCATACTCCGGTCTCCAGCCGGGTCCTCACCATCTGCGCATCTCCAGCCCGCCTTCATCTCCTCACCCTCCCCATCCCGCTGAGCCCCACGCTCCTCTCTCCTTACTTCTCCCCCCCCCGCCTCCTTAAGCCCCTTCCTCATGCCACCCACTGCGCGTGGAAACTCCCCTCTTTCTTCTCTCCTGAAAACAACCGTAGGCGAAGCTGTGAGCCAGAGACAACCTGAGAGGTTGCTTCCCACCGAGAAAAATACCTGTCCCAGCGGGAGCCTGACCCCTTCAAAGCGCCTGCAGATTTCTGCTTGGTGTGAAGCAGACTGAGAAGACACTGAGTGAGAATCTGGCTCCTCTGAAGTCAGGAGTAAAATCCATTTTGACTTCAGCAGGGATGGATGTTTACCTGGAAGGAATATTTCTTCCTTCTCTGAGTTTTGCATGGCACTCATCAACCCTGAAGCACAGGGTAAATAACAAATAATAATCACAGGGATTTTTTTTGCTTTTCTTTTTTTTTTTTTTTTAAATCTCTGCTTGGCTTCATTGAGAGCTTTGCTATAGGCACAGCGAAAACCAGACTCATGCCAAAGGTGGGAGATTTTGTTGTGCTGGCTGAACAGCAAGACACCACCACCTCGGCTCCCCCCTGTCCCCCCCCCCATCCTGACCCACCCTGGAACGGGGGAAGGCAGAAGGGTTCTCTGTTCCCCCCCGAGAGGTCACCGGCGGCGGGTGGATTGTGTCACGCCGCGATAGTGGGGGTCGACAGAGG
>Ga0181612_146677_pt1 | contig 15288 bp, 9 predicted proteins | sample HoacroProtozoa21_FD_119630 | JGI IMG/M metagenome (GOLD analysis project Ga0181612, IMG submission 119630) | Hoatzin crop microbial communities from Cojedes, Venezuel. Combined Assembly of Gp0051906, Gp0051904, Gp0051908 | reverse complement strand
TTTTTCCGGCTGACATACCTGTAGAAGCCCTTCTTGTTATTTTTCGCATCCCTTGCCAAGTTCAGCTCCAGCTGTGCCTTGGCCTTCCTGACCCCATCCCTACACAACCGGGCAGCTTCCCTATACTCTTCCCAGGAAGCCTCATGCTAGCAGCCACAACAGTTCTTAAGGCATTGAGAAGATTTTCAAGATATGCATAAAGAGAGGTGATTGTGAGTTAGACTGCTGGGATTTTAATTTATGGCCATATTGAAGGGAAAGTATCCTCAGCTTGAAGTCATTCTAATTAGTGTCAGGTCAGTCCGTCCTCAGAATCTAAAGTAATAAAATAGTTGCTAAAAATGTGGATGCATTGCAATGGGGAAAAATCTTGAGAGGCTGAGCATTTGTGGAGCTGTGATTGTAGCTATAATCAAGAATCGATTTTTTAATTGCTGATTGTAGGTAAATCTTTGTAAGATTTCAGATCGCTTGCATTCCTCCAACAGAGCTGGTAATGGATGGGGCTGGGTACGTAGTTCAGAAGTTCAACTTGTAAATTGTTTTCTTATACTGGACTGGGTTGTGAAAATGTTACATGAAGAGTTATAAATGTGGAGGCTTTCTTTTTAGCAAATATCACTGGATGTCAAGCAAACATATCAAATTTAATTGACTTCTTAAACATATAAAATGTTTTGGAACTATGCCATGGTCTTACCTGTTGGTTGCCAGTCTTACCTGTTGGCCCTGGTTCTGTTCAGGATCTGTGTGCTGCTGGCAGAGACTGGGCAATCTGGGCTCTGGCTGGTTCTTGGGGTGATTTTGTTTGAAGCCAGATGTTGACTCTTGGGAATTAATGTAACCTTCTGTGTTTAAATGCCAATGTATTACCCTCATTTGCTTTTGTTTTTTATGTGCCAACCCCACTGCACAGATGTTTGTAAAATAACTTATTTTTATCACTGATTCTCAGTGACAATTGATGTCATTAAACTTTTTGTGTCATAGGTGTAAACTGACATAAAGACTTGGAAAGCTGGAGGTGGCAAAACAGTTTCCTCACTCCTAGGAAATTAAGCAACTATAATATGGGATAATTTGTAGAGAGGAAGAGAATGTGGAAAGCAAAATTTTATTTAGAAGGCTTCTTTTCACTTCTCTCACTATCCAGTATTACTTCCTCACTAAATAACTTTAATGCGCAGATCAAGTGCATAGAGTTGCACTGATCGTTACTTAAACAGAGGATAGTATGGAAAAGTAATTATCCTTAAATAACAAATTGTTGCGCTGCGCCAGGCGGTTTTGCTTTATACTTCGTATGCTGTAAATGTAAGTTATCTTAATATCATTATGAATTCATGAAACTGTTAACTCAGGTTCCCGTGTTCTCTCAAGTTCTTGAAATATTGTTCCTTCGCTCCTAGTGCTGGTCAGTTCGTGTGCAGCCACGGGAGATTAAAAGTCACATAAAAGTCAACGAACCGCTGCAGAGGAATAAAACCTTTTCCAGTCGCAGGACTCCAACGCAAGCAGCGTATTGCTTTGGTTTCGTCCGCTGGCTGCAGGTGGTTGCGTGCGGGAGCCGGCAGCGTGGTGGTGCGGCGCGGACACGGTACGCGTGGTGCTGCCGCGACAGCGCAACCCTGCTTCGGCATGAAGTTGGACTGGGTGACCCACAGAGGTCCCTGCCCACCCCGAACACTCTGTGATTCTGTGAAAAAAAAAAAGAGAAGAAGAAAAAAGTGAGATGCTAAAGTGAGATCTTGTAGCACACACCAACGATGACGTTATGCTGCAGTGCAGAGACAGAAGCCCTCAGTATTCCCGCTTGAGCCACCCAACACCCCGAAGAGCGAGCAGACGCCCTTCCCGTCACGCTTCGTGACTCTGCGAACCGAGGGCGGCGCAAGCGGGTCTGCTGTTGAAAGGACAGCGAGTTCTTCCTTGTAGCAAAATGGATAGCGCTGCTGTGTCTGTCTGTCTTCTGGAGGAGCGCGTGGGCCAAAGCGTTGGCCGAGAGCAGACAGTGCTGTGGCGATGGTGACGCTGGGGCGCGTTAGGGACGGTAGCTGCCTGTTGGCTTCTAGTTCCCTGCTTCTCTGTTCTACTCCTGGCATCGCACAGAGAAGCTCGAGGGCTTGTTTTTTGCTGGTTATGAGCGGTCCTCAGGGAACTGAGATTGCTAGAACATAGCGTGCTCTGAGCAGACTTTCCAAATCCTTTCTTCCGTCTTCCAAAGGGCTGCAGAAAAGGGCCGGAACCGTAGTCAGACTTCACCATGCTGAGAAATGTCTTACTGGAGGAGTTACAAGTAGGAGGTTCTTCCGTTGCTCAGGCTGAGTGATGGAGGGAGAGAAACAAAGCAAACGGGCTTGGAAGATGCGTGCTGAAGGTGCAGCTTCCCCGTATGATTTCCCGTGTGGGACTTGAGCTTTTTAATGAGAAGGTTTTTGTGCCCAAACATTATGTATGTAAGGGTTTACGGATGATTTTGGCCTTCCTCTTGTCTCCTAATTCTAAAATAGAGTGACATATGCCAAGTGAGAAGTGTTGAACTTGAAAGTAAGTACAGCCTTCTTTCGTTTTTAATTTTCAGGGATTGCTTTGGTGTGTTGGACTGCGAGTGGTGTATGGTGGACAGCGATGGGAAGACCCATCTGGACAAGTCCTATTGCGCCCCGCAGAAGGAGTGCTTCGGGGGCATTGTGGGAGCGAAGAGCCCGTACGTGGATGACTTGGGAGCAATAGGTAACCCCGCCTTTCTGAACAGACGCTGCGTTTAACGGTTTGCACTCGGGAAGGGGCATGGTTCACAGAACACGCTTATCGTTTATGCTAGTGGTAGCATAACTAGTGTATCAAGTAGTGCCAGGCCTGTTGTGGGCATTACATTTTTGAAAGTCGTGATGCATGCTGAGTGTACTGCACATTCCTGTCCTTCAGACGTGCCCTCTCTGAACAACTTCTCCTATTTAAGGTGTGCTGTCCCGCGTGTGCGCAGTTGAGTGCCTAGAAAGCCTTCCAGATCTTCTCTAATCTGCAGAGAGGTTGTTTTAAGCCTTTCTGCAGAGCATTTATGATGTTTTTTTCTTCTGTTTTGTCCCTTTTGATTTAGGAGATGAGGTGATCACTCTGAACATGATCAAAAGTGCACCGGTTGGCCCAGTGGCTGGAGGCATTATGGGCTGCATCATGGTGCTTGTCCTAGCCGTATACGCGTATCGCCACCAGATACATCGGAGGAGTCACCAGCACATGTCACCTTTGGCTGCCCAGGGTGAGCCGATAACTCCTGAGAGAGAAATAGTAGGGTGGGAATTAAAAAAAACGATCAAAACCAAAAAAACCCAAACCAAAAACGAAACAGAAAAAAACCCCCACAAAGCCAACCAACCAACCAACAAATCAAAAAAACCCAAGCCCGTTTCCTTGGTTTTGTGTCAGTGCGTCACCCCACGTATTTCCCTTTTGCCAACCCTTCTGAAAGTGGGGTCTCGTCCAGGGTGCTTGTGCATTGCTGCCCTCTCCTGGGTGCAGCCAGAGCCGCTGCCGCCCGAGGAGTCTGCCCAAAAACCTTGGCGAGCAGTTCTTGTCAGGAAGCTGAAGTTATGCTTTTTCTCAAGCTAGAACGGCAAGCCCAGCTTCGCAGCTTCCCGGACCTTGTCACAGCAGACCGGTGGCATATATTTATTTCTGCACGAGAGTGGTGCTTTGGGGAGCGTTACAGTTTTCACACCCTTTCTGCTTGGGCTGTGTGGGACATTTTTTGACTTGTGTTTCCTGCCTCTGGTCCATGTGATGGTCATGGAATACCTATAGAGAGATAGGTAACACCACTGAACTCCGAGAGACACAACTGTGTTTGGGAGAGAGATGCAGAGGTGAGAAGTGTGGTCAGGGCTAATTACCTCTATATTTGATTATACCCCAGCTCTCTTTTGCATCGGTTCACTTTCTGCAAACAGGTTAAAGCCTGATCCTTTCAGGGGGAGGCGGGGTGTATTGCTTCCCTAGTCCCATTTATCTTGGAACAGGAGCACGCCAAGTCAGGCCGCATCTCTTCACACGGTAACGCAAAGTGCTTCCGCTGTATTACCAGGGCGACAGCCGTTAGTAAGATGATCCAAAATTTTTCTCTTTAACAGTTGCATTTTTCTGTTTGTAATGGTGTGTAGAAATGTCAGTGCGTATGTCGAACCTGGAAAATGATAGGGACGAGAGAGACGATGACAGCCATGAAGACAGAGGAATCAGTAAGTACCAAATCACTTTGCTGTAAAACAATGTTGGGTTAAATGAGCCATTTGTTTCCTTAATATGCTAGAATTAAAAATCCATGAACAAGCCCTGTGCTGATTAGCAGCAAATGACAGAATGATGTTTTAACTTCGACTGTAACTTCCAGTGCACCTTTAGTCTCATGCTGAAAAATGACGTGTTTTAGTTTTAAAAGACTGATCTCAATTATGTGTGGAGGAGGTTTGCCCCTTAGGCCACCCCCTCATGACCACTGCCAGAGATAGCTCCGATCAGCTTAAAAATTGCAATTGTGGCAGTACAAGATAGGGAAAATTCCTGCCTTTGTTCAGCCCTGGAAAGCAGAGGCTGAGCCTGGCATGTACGCTCAACAAACGTGGCAGTAAATCTTACTTGCATTGATTTGGGATGCTTGTATTTCTTTACCGTTGGGTAAGAGTGGCCCTTTGCGTACGACACCGTGCTGTAAGATGAGCTGGGGCACCTAGCAGACCAGATCCCTGTCTCTGGGCCCTCACCAAAACAGAACTAAAACAATCGCCAAGATTTAAAACTCTGTCAGCACTCAAAGATTGAAAAATAAGCGTGTTGTGAGTTTCAGGGCTTGCATCTATGCTTCTCCAAGTCCTTTCTAGCTTCATTTTGAGTCGGCTTTCAGTGCTGCCACAGGTTCTTTGGCATTGGCACAGTATTTCTCCGACTTCTGTTAATCCAAGCAGATGAGGTGAAAGAGTTCAACTGGATCGCGATCTGTTCCACATTTAAACACCATCTCTTTACTCCTACTCCTCTGCTGCTCGACAGTCTTCGTAAAAGAAGTAATATTTGAGAAGAATTACTTTGCAGAAAGCCTGTTCCCCTGTGCCTGATTTGTACCACGGAATTCAGTAAAAGCACTTTCTTTAAAACCAATCCTGTTTCTTTCTCTCTCCCAGTCAGTAACACTCGGTTTATAGCAGCGGTAATCGAGCGGCACGCCCACAGCCCCGAACGCAGACGCCGGTACTGGGGGCGGTCGGGAACGGAAAGCGACCACGGTAAGACCTTGAACTGCTGCCCTGGGCCCAGGGTAATGATTGTGGCTACTGGGTTTCCTTCAGATGTCTGGCGCGTTGCAGATGAGGCTGCCGAAACCAAACCAAATCAAACACCTTTGCTCCTTACTGCTTCACAGTTAACCAGTTTTGACATCCTTCAGCAGATGAGAGTGTCCAGCGAGGGAGCTGGCTTCGTCAGAGTGGTAGGAGAGCAGCAGCTAAACGCCGTGCTCCCTCTGTCTGATGTCGGTTCTGCCACCTTCACTGGGCGACCAGCATTCAGACCGACAGACACGGTGCGACATTTACCGCGTTCTTTTTCCACTGCCAACCCTAACGATCTGGATGTTCAGCTGAGATAATGGACCTCTCCTACGTAAGGAGAGAAAGCGAGTCCCTTGCAAGGAGGTCAGCCTCTCTGCTGCGCTGCTCTTTGACACCACATGCACATCTTTCATGGAATTAGAGCAACGTGCAGGACGCCTGCATTTGCTGGGGTGAAGTGAGCATGGATGCGGGGCCCAACACGTCAGGTGTCTCCTCGGCCTTTCCGTTGCACATTCAGTCCGTACCATCCCCGCAGAGGACATCCTGCGTCACCTTGAAGCCAATACTGATCCACATTAACTGTGTGCATGTGTAGCAGTGAGGGGTATTCAGCCGTGTGTGTTTGCCACACACACACACTTCAACCCTTGTTTAGGTGAGGGAGTTTTGATAATGTCTCTCATGCCCCGAGACTAAGTCTTCTTAAATCTTGAAAGCTGCTAGAAGGATGTCGTGCTGTTGACTCATGAGGAGGCTTAATATAAATTAAGAGGAGGGTTAGACAAGGCAGTCTGCCACAGATGTCAGCTCTCGCTGCCTGTCGTAGCGGCTGGGCGCGTTACAGCAGACCTGTTGGGTTATTAAGGCGACGGCTGCGCTAATGGAATTGCCGAAGGATGGGAAATCTGAAGGCCAAAGCCTCGGAACGTGGATGAGCAGATGTCTGAGAGACGATCTGCCTCTAGGAGGAATTACCCAGGATTTAGGGCCAGATTACCTGTGCTGAGGCAGATTTGCTTGATTAATGCTCCTTTTGCTCCGTTTCTTGCAGTCCTAGCAAATCCTTCCCATCTTTCCAGTCACCACGTCAGGGTTAGCAGGGTGACTGTCTACCTATTTCTGAAACGTGCGCTTCTATTTTTAGTTTCTGTAATTCCATCTTCTTCAAAGGGCTGCCCAGTCATCTTCCCCAGGTCCTCTCTGCCATCTAGAAACTGTGACTCCGACCGTGGGAAATGAGACCCGGCTTTGGGTACTCAGCCTGACATTTTTAATGTGCTTCTTTTAGCCATCTCAGGCTGAAAACCTGACCGGGATGCTGGGTAACAGCTGGTTTAAGTGGTAAATCCAAATCACATAGTAACTGCTAGCACCTGCTTCAAAAGAAAGGGACAGAAAATCTCGGAGGGAGCTGTTATGAGACAGCTTCCTCACCGAGAGACCATGATCTTGTCTTGCAGGGGTTAGCTGTTAGCTGGCTTTCTCGTGACGTCGTTTCCTTCGGATATCCCAGTGAATGCAATGTCTCGTTACCGCTCTGGACGGCTGATGTGGCCTTTTTAGCTTCTCAGGCTCCAGCAGCAGAGCTTTTAGCCAAAGGAGAGCCGCGAGGTCATGGCACTACGTGCACCTGCTTAGCTGGAAGTGTCGGTGCTGTTCGGCTTAATGGACCTGCAGCGTGAAACACTTCCGTGTGGATTCAAGGGATTTCTCTAACTGTACGGAAAGCTCACCGACATTAAAAACACATGCTTGGTTTTTGCAAATAGACCCTCACAGGTGAAAAGGGCTCTCTTCCTCTTAAAAATCCAATACTGTGGTTGTACAAGAAGGTGATGCGAAGAAGTTTTGCTGCTGCCAGACAGAGTAGCTGGCGATCCTTCCTAGGAAAGATGTAGTTTGATAGGAGTAGAGGTAACAGCAGTGGATCCCAGCTACTTCTTGTCTGTTTGTAGAAATCCAAGGAATATCTTAAAAGATGCCACCCCAAAAAAAATCTGTTATGTTTTGTTTTGAAAATTGGTGCTAGCAATTCTGCTGTAACAAACGGTTGAGCACATGATTGATTTTTACTGTTTGGGGTGGTACGAAACATAGGTCCCCAAAGTTTGTAAACAAAGATGGTGACAGGGAAAGGGATCCGTTCTGAACTTACAGGAGAGGATGGGTTTGTTTGGGGTTTCTCCTATTAATTACAGAAAATTTAATTGTTTTATTCTCTATAAAACACTGTGTCTGATTCCATGAGGGGTGCAGCAGTCAGCGTGGTGGAATATCGGCCTTGTAGTCTTGCTTTTAATTCTTAGTCCTTCTGATTTATTTCCTAGGCTACAGCACTATGAGTCCTCAGGAAGACAGCGAGAACCCTCCATGCAATAACGACCCGCTGTCGGCCGGTGTTGACGTTGGAAACCACGACGAAGACTTGGACCTGGACACTCCACCCCAAACGGCGGCCCTGCTGAGTCACAAGTTTCACCACTACCGGTTGCACCACCCAACTCTTCACCACAGCCACCATTTACAGGCGGCAGTCACGGTACACACTGTGGACGCAGAATGCTAATGAGCGACGGCGAAAGAAATAGAACTTGTGGACAATGATCCACGCAGCACCGGGCAGCTTGGTTTCTGTGCTTGTCACCAAGAGCGACGTAACTAACTTCCCGAGTAAACTGCTAGGCATAAAAGCTTTACATTTTTATAAATGTAAGGTTGGCTCTGAAATGGAAGGGAAATGTGCTTGATGAATGGACCTGCCATAACATTTAATAAAGTGGAGCGGGAGGCACGTTAGACCTCCAGAAACAGGGACGCAAGTTTATACAGCAGCTGAAGCTTTGGAAGCCCTGTTACGCTGAGCCAAGAGGAGAGAGCAAGCTTAAAAGAGCCCAAGATGATTTGGTTTCCTTAACTGGAAGAGCAGAAATGTGTGCAGCTGAAGACTAAAAAAGTGCCAGATAGAGGCGGGGGGGGAGGCTGCTGGTTTCTCTGCGGTTTGTTTCACGCCTAGAAAGTTCACTGCTCCGACAATTGCTGTGTGGAACCTGGGACAATGCATCTCAAGATTTTTAAGTAAAGGATTATTTTTCTACTATTTATTGAACTGGAAACTCTGGGGGGAGGGAGGGGAGAAAACATGTTAGCAATTCTCGACAACTACCACATATATTCTGTGATGGTGAAGTGGTTCTTCCGAGGAAGACATCTGTTTCTTATTAGCTGATATTCATCCACTGCCCCGCTCTGCAAAAGGGAAAATGAAGAAGTCGTTTCTGACGTGTTTACATTATGAACGCTTTCTTTTCCACAATTGTTTTCTGTAAATATTACGACCTGATTTATATTACAGTGTTTTCTTCCTGTTTGCAGAGGAGAAATCCTGTACTCCGTTACTAAAATTCTCAGAATTCTGCCCCGAAACCTCTCCATCTTTACCTCTTCGATCGTCCTTAAAGGTTTCCTGTGTGGAAGTAATAATGAATTTATTTAGCATTAGTTACCAGATAATTCCAAATGAAATCTGTGCCATTCTTCTGTTTCCTTAGGACACTGTCAAGAGCAGAAGTAGGGATAAACCAGTGTTTTGTAAAACTTGGGTTACTGTGGAAGGTATCTTCTTGAAATCGTAAGCTGCTGCTGCTGTTTGTCTGGAATTTAACATTGCTTGGTCATTCAAACAAAGATTAACCAATCTGTCTGCAACGCAGGGCATCATGATTATGAATTAGTTTTAAATCACTGTGTTGCATTTTAGATTCACATTTTGTGATTACAATGATATAAGAACATTCTTGCACTGTGCGTATGATAAACATCCATTTATATGTAGGGTTTTTTTAAGATCACTTGTTTTAATTAATATGGTACTTCATACTGTATCATGTAAAAAATTGGTTCTTAAACAGTACGGTAAAATAACTATATGTGTGATATCAGGATACCCCTTTATACTATGTATAAAATTAAAATCTCTAGTGAAATAAACTGTATATAAAGTATAGTTCTGTGGATAACTAGCTAGATCGAAATTATTCTGTCTCAGTTTCCTTTAATTTTCTGGCTGAATGAGTGCTGTAACAGGAATGAAGCATTTGGTCCGATTTCTATAGATTTTATCAACAGTCTCGAAAGATCGAAACTTTACATATAAATGACAGTATTGACATATGTTTTCAGTGGGTTTTTTTAGCCTGTGGGTCATTATTTGGGAAATGAACATTTCTGGAAGTGGTCAGCCACCGCGTAGGCTCACCAAAGCCAATCACCTGTGGGTTTTTCTCTTACGTGCTACCAAAAACTTGGTTGCACTGGCTTTGCCGTTCTGCTGTGTCTGTGTAGCACTGGTTGTGGGGTTTTGCTGACCAGACAGCTGTAGAGATCTATTAAGCACTGCTTTACGCTCTCAGAGGGCTAAATCTGATGCCCTGTAACAGTGTGTGTGTGTCAATCTGTACATCCAACTCGCTAGAATTTCTGATTTTGAATCGGAAATAGTGCTGGTGGTTGGATAATGGACAAACTGGCTGTTTTGTCAGGTTTGCCTTTAGAAGAAAGCGCATTATCTTACTGTTACTGCTAGGCTAAAGAGCAACACAGCCAGCCAAGAAGCAAGAAAGGAACGTAGCTTTCAGTGTGGAAATTGTTCAACTGTATGTAAGTTTTAATAACAGTTTGTGTGAAACATCAGACAAGATGCTTTGTTGGTTTGCTAGTCCTACAGAACTCATAAAGGTGTTCTCCCTAAAATTCAGAGGTAAATCGGGTCTGAAGTTCTAGCTAGGACTTTATCTGTTCAGATCTGTGCTTGTAACATAGAAGCTGGAATTCAGCCCGAAGCTGTTACCGCATGACCAAAGTGTCTCTGGAAGTTACCGACTTGGAAAGCGGAATTTAAAATGCATTTTGCCCATCTACATACGTATGAAGGCATCTGGCATTGCAGCAGAAGTTCCTTCAGCTCGAGTATTTGTTCCACAGTAGGAGTTTTTTCTGTCAAGCAACATTAGAGTAGTTTCCTTGCATATAAAATGATATAAACAGAAATAAAGACAAGCGCACCTTTGGCTTGATCTGCACTTGCCTGCCTGGTGCTGAGGTTAATTTAAGCCAGATAAGGCTACAGAGCACGTTTGTAGTGAGCACGTCACTGAGTCCCAGCTCTAACTGAACTGCAGTGTTAAACACAGGTGGTATCTATAGATTTATTAACCCATGCTGGCCTATTTTGTACTACTATTTTAGAGTGGGAGAAATAATTTTTGTTCAAAATGTATCGGAAAGTAATGTGAATAAGCGCATACATTGTGAAATGCAATAATATTAATTACTTGCTTGTCTACAGTACTATTCCAGCAGAGATATTTTCTTTGTTGCTCTTAGAATGGCATGCCAGGCAGAAACTGCTTGCCGTGTTCTCTGTTGCAGCCCTGCCAGGAATCATGTGTTACGCTCCCCTTTGAACAGCTAGCAAAAAGTCACAGCAACCCAACCCCCTCACTTTTACCTTTAAAAGCTTTTGGAGAGCTGCACCTCGCTGCTGCTTCATCACTTTTGTTCTAGGAGACACAAACTGTTCTTGATTTGTGGGGTCTGGACAACCTTGCTTATACTTGAAGTAATGAGAAGAGCCAAAGCTCTTGCTATTAAGGAATAATTAAGGGAAAAACACAGATCTAGAGGTGTGCCAAATGGCAACTTCAAATGCTGACAGCTACAGATGTCCCAGCAGGAAGAAATGTAATGCTGGTAAAGATACTATTGCTCGTTTAAAACAAGACCTGACAAATACCGGAGGGGAACATGGATGTAACCGTGGTTTCCGAGGAGCTGTGGGATAGCTCTTCCGTTTTTATTGCAGGTGTTGCTGCCGTGGCCTTCCCTCCCCAGTATTATTTTACTGTGTTGGCTGAGAAGCAAGATCACAGAAGCAGCAGAGAGCTGCCCGACTCGGACTCCCACCCTGTATTTTCCTTCCCTATAACTGGTAGACTTCACGGCCATTCATTTTCCACTTGTTTCATTTTTGAACCTTAGTTGTATTAATTTCCTGTAGGTTTCCTTTCGTTCTTCCAGACAAAGTTCTTTTGAAATGAGAAGGCATGTTGCCTGTGGTTTGTGCTCACGGTAAATTGACTGAATGCTTTCAGTATTTGAGAACTGTGAAGTGTATTGAATTTTCCTGTATGAAACGAGCAGGTCCTCCGTCCGAGTAGCGCAGCTGGCCTGCCCAGAGAGAGAAGCTGTTTACATGTTCAGAACAGATTGCTTGAAAGCTGAATTGAGATGATTTTTTTTATTTGTTTGCATTATTGCCTTCATAAAAAATGTGAGTTGGAAAGAAGAGTAGATTATGATTTGCCCATGAACATTTTATAAGACCACTTAAGCCATGAAATATTATCTTTACCTCTTTACCCTTGCCCTTGGCAATGAGCGAGAAGACAGATGAGAGTGCACGAGATGTTCCCGTGTGCAGCAGTAGTTGTGACTATAACTGGTCAAAATGAGATCTCTCGCTTTCAAAGGCTTTATTCCATAAAGTGACCCAGAAGAGGTAGTGAGGATAGAAAGTGTATTTGTCAGAGTACACATTATGGTAGTAAGCTGGCAGCAAATATGGAAAAGGGGGGAAAAAACAGGATGCAGAAGGCCTGGATCAAGTGAAGAGAGTGCAGGTAATCCAGAAGGCTGTACGCAAGGGCAAAGGTTGATTTGAAGTGTTCATAGCGCTTAGCTACCCACTTCATTTGTTTTTAAAAGAGAATCCCGGCTATGGCTGGGATTGTCAAAGCAGCCTGCACTGGGCTTTCAGTGATATTTGGAATATTAATTCCTACAGCAGTTAATTCGGTAACTGTTGGGTTGGTTTGCTGTACAGTCCCCCCTTTTCCAGGGTCCCTAACTGTGAGAAAGTAATTCAAGTGCCATAGAGTATTTCCTATTACTTATTCGCAGCACTTCTGCGTGATGAGAGGTAATTATTTTCTCCACTTTATGTGCTCTTAACTGAGTCACGGAAGGACCTTGGCCCAGAAGGGCTTGTGTCGCTGAAGCCAAGGCTACAGTGGAATTTAGACTCTGGAGTGCAGTCCTCGTGTGAGCCCTGCCTCGTTAGTGAAGTGCCAAGCGTAACCGGCGGGGTTGCCAGCGCACGCGCGGAAGCGCTGCCAGTTCTGTCTCCGTGGAAGAGCCCGATGCTTCCCTCCCTCTGCACCGCTCGCATCGCCTGCTTTGGATCCTGCTTTTTGAGGGGGGGGTATGCAGATCCTCTGCCTGGGAACCCAAAGGAGTCTGGACAGGCAGAAATTCAGAATGTATCCAGGACTGTGTGTGAACAGGAGTTTCCAAAGTGAGTTACTGGCTTTGCGTGGCAGCCTGCGCTAGAATGTGCGCTTCCTGGCTGCCTGCTGCGTTCCAGGCAAAGGCTGAAGTGCTTCTACCTCACTTCTGCAAACTTTCAGTGAGATTTTCAGTAAACAGTTCATCTAATAATATATTAAGAAAAAATAAATGTCCAAAGTAAAAAGAGTTTCCTTCCAATAACAAGCTCTGCTCTGTTTAACCAAGGCTGTGGTTGCAATGCTACGCGATTCTGTGCCCATCAGGAAGCGGCAGTCGACACCAATTAGCAATAGCGACGGCCTGAGCAGAAGTGAAGCACAAATTTGATGGCAAAGGCGTAAAGTTTGTTAGCTCTGGAAGTTTCACCTTCAGCTCACAGGTGAATTGTAGCGGCCTTATCTAAATTCTGCAGAAAAAATTTGCTGCTGCTATCCCTGGGCTGGCTTCGTTAGTGGTAGATGGTACTGCTCTCAGCAGGTGGGAGCCAGCAGTAGCAACTATGTTTTGTTCTATTTTATTTTACGTTTCTATAGGAGATGCTGGCAAAACCACCAGCTTCTTGGAGCACTGCCTGAACAAGTGCCCTCCGCTGTTACTGCCACGAATCGAACAAAAATAGTGATAGCAAGGCAGGTAAAGTCTTGGCCAAAAGGCACAGTGCAGGAACACATCCACCACACCCTCCACCTGGCAGGGAAACGTGTGGGCAAGAGCTGCTCCAAGGACGAAGGGAACGACCCCGACCTCCAGGCTGCCAAGTCAGCACTTTTTACAAGCAGCGTGTCCCCATGAAAAAGGCGCAGAAAGAGGTGGTGCTGTGCCACACCAAAGTCCTTACGCAGCTGGCAGTCTCCCCTCTTCAAACGCAGGCACTATCACACCAGCTGGGCAACGGGCCAGCCTTGGATCAGAATGCCAAATATTTCCAGTTTGGTCAACGTTGACGAGTTTTTCTAATTTTAAGACTCTTCCACTGCACCTAGAGGTAATTAAATCAGACAGACACTCTGCAATAGGTTGGCACTGAGATCTGCAGGAAACTGGGAACTTGGTCAAATAGTTTGCCAGTTTTCCAGCTTTCTGCTGCTTCAACAATTAATTTGCTCCCTGTATCAATTCTCTTAGCGTAATGTATGCAAATCACATGCAATTGGGAGGGATTAAAGGTTGAGCAATTAAACTGCATGATCTAATTCCTGCAAAATAATGATAACCTCTTCAAGTGTGTTTATTTCCATTGCAGCATAACCAAGGGAATCTCTGTAAACAAGTCAAGAAGTGTTACTGCTGTAACCTCAGCCGGAGAACCTGGATAGCAGGGAGGGGAGGGGGGTTTCTGCTCCCCATGAAAACAGAATGAACATGTGGACAGACATTAGACAGCACAGTAAGGGTGTTTACAGCAAAAAGTCATGTTGCATGGCAGTTTCTATGGAAACCTTTTCATAACTGAAGGACAGAACATTTTAAAGTCTCGTAAATTTTTTAAGAACGCATTGGGAAAGTTTAGCTAGCACGATACCCTTTATGCCAGTTTTCCATATTTAACAGCTCACAGTGTTTTTAAAGACAAAATATTTTGGGGGTGTTTCAAATTCCAGCCTCTGCTGGCAGGGATAAATCATGGACTGGTTTATGATAGCAGAACAAATGGCTGGTAAGATGCCTGTTCACTCCCAGTACGTATGAGCTATTCAGTTAGTTTAGAAGTTTATAATTAGCCAGATCTATTGGGGCTGTAAATGAGAGAGTGATGGAGATGCACCGATTTACCCTAGTGAATGCTTTAATCCAGTATTATGATTTCACTATTTTTTGGTGTGAAATTATTTCACAATTTCCTCTGAACTATCAATATCAGCTTCCAGTTCCCAGAAAATAGGGCCCTTATAGACACTCCGAGGCAGAATGCTTTGAAACTACAATTTGCAGCACATTAACAGGTCGGACAATAAAAATACTCTGTGTAAGAATGCAGGGTGGTACCTGCTTTTGCTAGAAAACCAAGGAATGTATTTTTTTTTAATACTAAAATTGCCAACATGTACTTTCTGCCAGTAAGTTGTTACTAAATTCGAAGTTGACTCTGAATGAGGAAAAATAAAGCCTATGCAGGGAAGCATGGTGATTTAAAGCAGGGAGGGCATTGTTTTAGGAGAAGGTATTGCTGAGGTTCCCCGTGAATATATTGGCCTTTAGGACCATTTATGGAAGAGGACTGTACTTATAATAGTTGTTCGATCTTATTTTCTTTTGTTCTCGGTGATCATTCAAGAAGCTGGAGTTGTTTTGTGGTGGTTTGGAGATTTGCTCTTTTTTTGCTGTCTTTTAATACAGCCTTCACACGGATTTGCTAACAAAGGTTATAAATTCTACTGCAAAGACCACGATTCCCAAAATAGAGCATTACATTACATTTCACTGTAATGACTTCCTCTGAACGGTTACTCACTTTATAAGCTATGGCTCTTACCTCTTCTCTTTCTACTCTTTATTTGCAGACCGCTGTGTTGCAGCATAGAAACTGAGGAGAAGTTGCTAACCAGTCTGATACTGAGATAATCCATCACTCCTAACACACTTAAGAGCAGTGTTACACCAAGTTTAACAGCCATCA
>Ga0181612_109568_pt1 | contig 15288 bp, 8 predicted proteins | sample HoacroProtozoa21_FD_119630 | JGI IMG/M metagenome (GOLD analysis project Ga0181612, IMG submission 119630) | Hoatzin crop microbial communities from Cojedes, Venezuel. Combined Assembly of Gp0051906, Gp0051904, Gp0051908 | reverse complement strand
CCTTCTCTGGAGATATTCAAGACCCGCCTGGACAAGATCCTGTGCAGCCTACTGTAGGTGACCCTGCTTCGGCAGGGGGGTTGGACTAGATGACCCACAGAGGTCCCTTCCAACCCCTACTATTCTGTGATTCTGTGATCATGACTGTAGTCAAAGGCAGCTAGAGAGATGCCAACCACATCAGTACCCAGTGAAGTTGTCTACAGAAGCCTGTATGCTCCGGTCATCTTACTCTAGTGGGTCATGTAGCATAGGTGATAATAGAAAATATATAATTGCATTTCTAAGTCAATCTAGTACAGAAATTCCTTGAAACAATCAGATTTCTTTTCTTTTCTGAGTATCAATAAAAAACGTTCTGAGTATACTTTTTGTGCTTTATCTCTGAAGACAGTACTTTTATGCTGTATATAGTACTACTAAATTACCTAGTAGTTTTACACAGTTTAGACATTAATTGGATTCTATGCATTGTGATAATGTGGTTCAAGGCAACCCTTTTCTTAGCACAAAGGACTTCGGTGCAACAAAACCTGCCTGTGTCCCACTCTTCTTTGAGGCTCTGTGTTGCTCCAGTTCTGTTTTGCTGAATCACTGTCTGAAGTGATGAGACAGGTGAATTCTCATGAGTGATGAAAGAAACCAAGAGGACAGTGTTATGCAGGCCAGAGAATATGCCACTGGGAGGATTCTCGAGTTTAAAATCCTCAGGATGTGCAAGAGTCCAGTCAAAACACAGGCTGCGGTGGCTGATCATTTTTTCAACATCTCGCTTCTATATTCTGTTTAAAGCTTATTAACCTGGGGTAAGAATAAGTAGTCAAGGACAAGTGGGATACACCTTGGCACAGTGTGTTGACAAGAGAAAAGGTGCTTACTTTGAGCGTGCTGTTACCTACTCCAGAAGAAATAAGTGTTTGTGGTTTCTGTTGCCTAGACCCAGTTGACAGCAGTTTTGTCAAAGTAAGCTTAGACTGTGAGCAAGAACTTTTAAAACCATTAATACATAGTTTATTTCTGATCTACTTATTTGTAAAAAAGTCCTTCTCTGCTACTATGCTGCATGGAGTTTTTCATGCCTCTTTTCTTCACTGTGCAAATAAATAAGAACTGAAGTTTACATTCTAAGTACCAATTTACTGTAAATGTTAAAAAATGTGTAATCTCTTTCACAGCTTCAAAAATTTTTTGAGATATTCTTCAAAAGCAGTTCTCCCCAACAAGCCTTCAACAACATGAAGGAAGCTATAAGCAAACTTCTACTTATAACTGAGGTCTTCAGTGAATCATCTGCCTCAGGACCAAATTCTTTTAATCAGTAAGTGACTTGCGGTGGTCATTGCTACATTATTGTCAAGATAGCTTCTTAGAACAGAACAAGAATTGTAGAGGATACATAACTCCTAAAATAACAAAATCCCCTCTATTTCATATTTGCTTAGATAATAAAGTGAGGAAGTGCTGCATTTAGGGAGTAAAACTCTTCAATATCCACAGTGTTTCTAGTTTGTGGGAAGGTTATGATGAATGCCTGGGACCAGATGTCGTGTTCTGATGAAGCGTTTCAGGCAGTAAAATTAACAGAAATCACTCACAATTGGGCTAGTCCTAACATATAAAAAGCCGTATTTCCCTTCAGTAAGCCCTCTGTCATTTGTCATATATTTAAAGCTAGAGTAGCCCAGACAGTTCAGAGCTGGCTGCAGCAGGCAATACGAACAAGAGACACTGTAGAATACTTTATGAAAAGTACCTTACGAAATACAGCTAGGCAGCAGCAGTCACTTTTCTGTGCGTGTTAAATCATTGTAATCACTTCTATTTGAGTGTTACAGTTCTTACATATAAATCAACATTTATTGTGTAATATTTTTATTATTTAAAATCATTATTTTTTACATATGTTATGTCACATCCCTGACATTTTAATGGTAAATAGTAAATAAGTTACCATTTATTACACGTATATGTTTTATAAAGCCATTTGACAGCCCAGGTGTTTTAGTAGCAGTAATATAAAGCTCGTTATTTGACTTAGGTGAGTTGGGAATAAAGCTTACATTGTGAGCAGAGAGGGTAGGGAGGAGGGGAGGAGTGTAACAGGGATGGAGCTATTTTGACAGTGATCCTGACTCCAACTTTTTTTTACCAACAAGATAGACATCTCTTATATATGTAACCCAAGGCTTGCTTAGAGCTCCTGGCCCATGACTTCAAACATCCCCATAGCTGCAGCACAACTCCTTGGCTTCAATGAGCCCAGAGATTTTCACCATCTATTGCCCTCCAAATGTCTTCAAAGCTTTTGCAGGACCTCATTCTCATCAAAAGACATTTCCTCCTCCATTGTAGTTCATCTCCCTCACTGGTTTAAAAGTCAAACATTTAAATACACTTTAATATAGCATTGTTTTAATCAGCTCACAATCTGACTCTCTCTGTGTTTAATGCTGCTGGCTCTTAGAAATTTTCTTTAGTCTGTATGACATGCTTTCTCTTGACCTATGTGTGTATGTTCTTGTGTATGTTCTCTGGACCTCTGTGTGCATATTGTTGTAGCATATATTTCACAATAGTACCTAACCTCACTGAATCATATTCTTGTTATGTTGTATTTCAGGTGCAGACAATGTTTTCAAATGCTGACCTTTGACATTGGATTTGGCACCTCCGTATACCCAGTAGTTCTTGAGGTGAGAAAATTACACAAATTATTGTTTGACCCCCCAGAATTAAAAAAGAACACAGCAGGGAACCCTCTCTGACAGTTGCCCTCAAACGTATGAGAAATGTCCAAGTACATTAACATTAACTTTGCCTAACAGTGGAGAGCTGCTGTGGGAGAAACCAGTTTTTAAGGGATAGCGTTCCTGTGAAGAAGTTCATCACATCATAGAAGTGTGCCAACCTTTCAGTTTCAGCATTATACGATTATTATCCCAATGGAATACTAGATAAAAAAAATCCATAGGAAGCATTGCATGCAAGTGGAATTGGGTATTGACTGTGTCAGAACAAAGAGGAAGGGAGGAAGTTAAAATACCACAACTGGCTTTTAGTACAAATTAAAGCTCATCATGAATTTCATTGTACTTCTCCAATTCTTCACTTGCTTTGACCTCCACTGTGCTGCATTCTTCCTGGATGGTCCTCAAAGCCCTCAAAACCAGAAAAATGTGACCTGTGCAGTAAGTTCCTGTGCCAGTTTTGTACCACTCCTGCCTCAGAACAGCCTGTCCAAAAACAAAAATTGTACAGCTTTCCAGCTGCTTTTCATTACCTCTCTATATACATACGAATATGTATATACCTAGGTATATAAAGTCTTTGTCCATATTTATGATAAAGAGAAGGCAAAAAAAATGTTACTAAATATATCCTGGGAAATTACAAAACAATTCTGAAATTCATCCTCAGTTAAAATCTGTTAAAGTTTCTAGTAACAACAGTGCAGTCAATCTCTCCTTCTTTCAGAAAACAAAGAGATTTTAAACACAAAGGAAAAATGGACATGTGAAAGAAAGTTTGCACAATTTAAAAAATCCACGAAGACAATGTGCTTAATTAGTCTGACAAAACTTGTTTAGCAAGTATAAGAAACATGATGTGTTATAACAATTTCATAGTTGTATACCAGGCAGTAAAAAAATTGTCACAGGAGTTGGTTAAAAAACTAAACAGAAAGCATAAGTCTACCTGCCTGTATAGCAGTCTCAACCATCAGCCATAATCCATAAATGAACAGTAAATCATTAATGTTTAATAGTTTCTTATGAAAATACAAATTACTCTAAAAAATAACAGTTAATAATTACTACGACATTTGACTTCGGACAGCATCCCTGGGACACTGTAATATGCACACACCCCATGCAGCTTGAAGTTTTATTTATGTTTATGCTAAAATACTATTTTATTGATATTTTGTAAACATACGTTTATTCACTGTTTTTATATATTGTAAAATTTATACCTTCATATGTAATAAGTCCTAAATACGTGAGAGACATGTGTCAACATATAAACTGACATCTGATTGCTTTTATGAAATCTCAAACCAAACACGAAAAAAACTCACCTGAGACTGCAATATTGTACTCTGTCCGCTTGAGGTCAGCAAACATTGTGGTGTATAGTTCTGACAGAAAACGTGGTACAGTACTTGCTGTGTTATAAACCTGTCTGTCTTACTAGTGTTATTATGACTTTTTATTTATAAATAGTTCCAGTTTGGTATATGTGGTTATTAGAAGATTGGACTTGATATTCAAACTATAAATTCTTGCATTGTTTTCCAACAGGTGCGTGAAAACTTTGACTTTCAAGATGAGGATGAATCAAATACTCAGGACCAAACATTCAAAGAATTTCTTTTTGAAGATACTTTTAAATTTCTCTTATCTAATGAATCCTCGATATCCAGTTCCATAGAAGCTTTACAAAAAATATACGGATCAGCTGTGAGCAAGGTAATTCATTCCACTTTTTTCTTATTGTTAACTATTTGAAAATATTTCATTCTAAATTGTATGCGTTTCTGAAATTTTTGGTGCCAACTTATAGAGAGAAAGGTTGATTTAATGAAAACTATCTGTTACTGAGTTCTGGGGAAGTCGTGAATAAAGATGTAATTATATTGAACTATCAAATTTTCTTTAATAAAAATTCCACTCTGAAATTGTGTAATTCCACAAAGTACTCTTACTTTAAAGATATATTTAAAATTTTAACTATTCCCCACCATTTTTTTAAATGTTCTTTTGTAATATACAGTTTGTGTGCTTTCATAAACCTAGAACTGATTAACTGAAACAAGTAGATCCATGAGCATCAGTATTAAATTTTATTTCCCACAACTTTGTGTCTTATTCTGAATGCAAGAGCCAATTACAATTTTTTGCATTTATAGGGTTTGTATAAAGTTTGCATCGCTTGTTAAATCCATTTCTGACAAGCTAGGAACTCCTTTAGCAATATTTCTCTTAGTCCGGGCACTTGTACAGGGGCATTTCTGAGGGTCCCTCTGCTTGCAAGGCTTACAGGGACTACATTATCCTTGCAACTTCTGCCTCTTGGGCAGGTGTGACTAAAACAGGGTCCTGAGTTCCAAATTTATGAGACAGTAAAGCAGGAAGCTGCAGACATATGCACACTTATGATATGATTACCTAAGTCGGTTTTCCATAGGAGACCAGACCACGTTTCAAACTGTGCACTTCACTGTCTATACTTTATGCAGTTTCTTCCCACGGTAGTTTCTATGGTTCTTTTCTACACAAAGCTAATGCACAGTCTATTGTATTCTAGACTGAGAAATGGGAAGAGTTATCAAGGAGCTGGCTTGACATGACTTTGGATGAGGTTAGGACAAGTTGAGAGCTGCTGTAACTTGTCCCTTTGATCACCAAAGGGATTGGGGTTTAATGAAAGCACATTGCTTTCCGAGAGACCTCACCAGAATATGCTGCCCTTTCCTTCTTAGGATGGAGCTTACCACAAAGAAGATGAGCAATGTTTGTCTTTAGAAGAGATAAATTCAATGATTACTTTCATAAAGGAGCTGAAGAGCCTTGGACAATTTGAGCTGGTAAAATAAACAAGGGTTTTGTTCTATTGGAAACATATTTTACATAAATATCTTAATATATCTCCTTCATTATCATTCTTTGCTGTCTCTGGCACATGCATTAGGCTGGATGGACAGGGAAGCAGGGAGACAGAGGTTATCCTTATTTTATTTGGGAGGATTTTTGGAATTTAAGTTAAAAAAGGCAAAGAAATAAAACAGTGAATTTGAGTTGAGGATTCATTGAAAAGGACAGCTAAAACAGAAACAGAGAACAGAAAATAGAAGGAAAGGAAAAGGAGGAAAAATATGTAAATGACTAATGCGTTGGTACACAAATAGAATTATAATGAAGCAAAGCAGGTGTGAATGGAAGAACTGGAGACAGCAGAACACTGAGATCAAGACTAGAGAATAGATACAGATGAAAAAGTGGCAAAAGAAGCGCATGGAATATGTAATATTTCTTCTTCACACCTCAAGTGAGTTCGTTTCGGAGAAGAATAGAAATGGAAAAACAGTCAGTGTCTGTGAATAGACATGGAAATTTACGAGGGAAGTGAGGAGTACTGGGGAAGTAAAAGAGCTGCAATGGGATCTGCCATTCAGAAAGTTTGCATGATACTAGGATTTATTCTAGACCTGCTGGATGACTGTCAGGGCTGGAGACTGAAGAGGCCTCCTGAGGAGGGATTGGGTTGAATAGATCTGGAAGTCGAATCAGAGGCAAAGGAGTTAGACTTCCATGTCCATACTAGTAATCCTGATTTGCAAGGCTGGGCAAGACAGTCATTTTCTACATACGTGGGAAAGAGCATTAATACAAATCCATACACACTGTCTTCTGATCATTTCTCATGTCTTTGCATTTTACAGTTATAACATGTAATCTCTAATCAGTGTCTCTCTTCTCAGCTTTTCCCTTCTTCTGCACCCAAGATTCAAAATTTACTGCGCGACCTTTATCACATGGTAGACCCAATGAGGCGGCTTGGTTCAGTCCTGACTCTGCATTGGCTGCTTTCCAGTTTACTTGAACAATTCCAGTTCATGACTAAAGAGGCACTATCAAATCTTTCAGAATGGTAAGGTAGCTAATGTATTATATGTTCAGGAGTAGTTTCTCAATTGATATTAACTGCAGTATCTCCAGTGGGCACTGTAAAACGTAATCCTGCAGTAGAATTAGGTAGATTTACAGCCATTATGATGAAAGTTCATCCTCTCAACATGGTGCACTGTCAGCCATTCTACCATCAGAGTTGCAGCTACGTTTCTACAGAAGACAGTTTTGCCCATTTCTAATGGCAAAAAAACTTGAAAAGAAACACAAAAACTTGACTGAAGCTACAGTAAATTTTTTTCTAAGAAATATGAAGTGAATTAGATAAGTTGTTTCTGAACAACCATAAACTCAAAATTAGGAGTGCTTATGAGGGTTAAGACTATCTTTTAATTTATTTGCCAATTAGAAACAAAACTGTAAAGAAAATATAAAATTTCAAGTGAAGATTTTTCCAAAAAGGGCTAATAATTTTAAGTGGCTCTAAATTTTCTGTCCAACAAGAGACAGGACAAAGAGCACCATACTCTGAGATCTGCATTTTAACTGTTTTTGAAAAGCTGGAAAAATGCTGTGATGACAAGGCTGGATCCATTGAGCTTCTGGCAAGAGATTTTAACTTTCATAAGGAGGGACAGCGGGAGGGACAAAGGAAGGAAGAAATGAGGGAAGAAAGGGAGCAAAGAAAAGAGGGAGTAAGGAATGAATGGAGGGAAGGAGAAAAGTTGTGGTATACTAGAAGTTTATCACAAAATTTGTATAAAACTTGTTTCCTCTGCTCATTCTGTCCTGGCTAATGCTGTTTCATACATGTGTATGCCATACTTCTTTACTTTTGCTGAGAACAGGCATTTATTATTTTGCAAACAAGGGCTTGGGAATGGAGGCATATTAGAAAAAGTGTGTGCTCCATTCCTCTGAGTTTGAAGTAAAATGTGCAAATGGCATTATTTTGTGCATTTTGCTTGGACAATGCCATAGTGACTATATAAGTCTTCCATAAGATTTCTTCAGTTTTAGTTTTATTTGTCATTGAATTGAGGGTGACTTTCAGCAAATCAATAGTCATCTGTGTCTTTGTTTGCTTAGCTATAAAGTGGAGCTTATACTTTACCACCGTGCTAGGTAACTGTTTATTAGTGTTTTGAGAATATTCAATTCCGTGAATGTGCTAAGTATTATTGTTGTTACTACAGGCCACTCCATGAAAAGTAACTCAAAGATGCAGCTGCTTGCATTCATGTGTAAGCTGTTGCCCTTTTGCCAAAATATGTAGGTTTGCATATCAAAGCATACCAACCTTTAGCAGCTCTCTGTTCTAATCTAAGCTGTGCCACTCACTCACTCTGAGCAAGCCGCTTGGCCGCTTTTTTTTCTTCAAGCTGAACATTATTGTATGTGTATAAATATGTAGAAGTCCCATGACCTTTCTCCAGGGCATAGGCCAATCTGCTTCTTTTCATGGTATTTTTCTGCAATGGCTAAGATAATAATGCCATTCTATTCATTCACTGCATAAAAAAACATGTGTTTTGACATTGCTAAATCAGTATCTTCCACTCCTACAGCTACATGTATGTGATGGTGATGCATGTGTCAGATATGCATGTCATTATACTTAATTGCAAGGAAGAGAGAGCTTACTCCCCAAATAACTCAAGTGTGCATTTTCTTTGAGCTTTGATTCATCTTTTTTGAGATTTCCAACTTTGATAAGTTTGTATATCAGAACACTTTTCCTGAATTCCTCAGTTAAAGCCAGGATGTTCGGTCTATTTATTTAACAGTTCTTATTTCTCTGACTATGCAAAATTGGTACTTCCATTTACAAAATCCAGTGATTTGCATAGCTGAGTGTCCAACCAGACAAGCATGGATACTTACAGGAGAAATAATGATTTCTGACTTAGGTCATCTACAGTTATGTTGTTCACTGATCATGAATATACCATAGGATGGAGACAGAATTCAAAGAAGTTTCCTGGTGTACTTTTCTTAACCCATTTCATCTACATGACTAGTATAGAAACATTAAACAGTATTAGTGAACTCTCTGAATTCCTTCCACAGGAGAAGCAAGAAGAACTCTAGAGACTCATCTCAAACTATAATGAAATAATTATGGTCTAGGTGAGAATGACCATCTCAGATGTATTAGTGTAGCATATGACAAAGTTCTTTGAAATTGATGGAGTGGTACTACCTAACATGCACTGAAATCAATTTTCTGCAATGTCTGTGCACTGTTTTTCAACTCTACGCCGTTTCAACTTGTGATATGACTATGATATATATCATTACAGTCTTTTAGAATAGGGGTTATGAAGTACTGTGGCAAGTATGTTTGGCTGTGTCAGACAGGAGAGTGGCATGGGAGAATCAGATTACTGAGAAAAGCTAACCCTTCTGTATTTGCATAAGACAAAAGCCTAAGCAGGTCAATAAAGTTGCAAATGCTTTTATGAAATCAACTACCATATTTGGAAAAGTGTTACTAGCTTCCCATATGCAAGCCCTTTGTTAGGTCAAAATAGAAGCAGCAGCCCTCAAACTGAATTTAAAAATAATATCTTGGAGTTTAATTTGGTCTCGCTCATCACCTGGGCAGTTTGAGAAACAAACAAGGTTTGGACTATGAAGCAGAAGAAGACAACAGCAAAGAAGTCTGGAATAAGATCACTGATCTGCAATGGGAAGAATGAGAGACAGAGGGAAGAAGGGAAGGAGAGACACAGTTGGGATTAAGTGCCAGGAAACCAATCCTACTCTTGAGCGTGCAATTTTGTCTTTCTCTTTTGAAGATCAGCACAAGATACTTCATTCAGTGAACCAAAGGCCCTCATGGAAACTCTGTGGCTGAAGCCAAGCAAACATTCTACAAAACAGAAAGCTCACACTGCCAGTTAATCAAACAGAAGAAAATTGCCAGTGATTATGTTTCACAATATTACCTTTGGTGGCTCCTAATTATTAAGAGAGACCTACAAAACATCCTCCAAAGAAACAAAATTCATAATTGCTGAATACAGAAGTACGGTCTCAACATTGACTTTATGACCCATTAAAAATTGTACCGTCCACAACTAACACATCCATCAGAGGCCTTCGTTGGCGTGGCGACCAGAGGCCCCCCAAAGTGACCAGATTTTTTCCTTTTTATGTTTTAGTCTTGTGAAAGATATTATCTCTTTTTATACATCCTTCACTGCTTACGTCTCTGATTGCTTAGACCATTAGAGCTACATTACTGTTGCTACCATCAATCCTTTTGCTTTTTCATTTGCAGAATCAGAGAGATTCTTAAAAGACAGGTTCACTGACAATAGTTTGTGATGTACACAGTGGGGATCTCAAAAGGTACATTCACAAGCATGCACTCACCTAGAGTACCTGGCATATAGTCATCAGTTTCATTAGAGCCAATTGCAAAATGTGTAGGTGATGCGCACATCTGTGCTTCATAGCTCCTCCAAAATACTAAGTAAATAAGGGGCTGTTCATACAAATGAAGGTCCCTTCTTGAGTAACAGCAGGTGGAGGAAAGGACTCTGCAGAGTCCAGCATGGCAGCCGCTTCCTGCCTGAGGAACAGCTTCATAACTTCTTTGTTCCTCAGTCCTGCCAGCTGCAAGGAGCTTGGACAAAGGAAAACTCGATGGTGCTGATGATTGAAAACTCCAGTCCTCAGCAGAGATAAATACAGTAATCTGAGTATCTCTCTGTAATATCAGTTCTGAATAATGAATTTTGATGTCCTACTGCAATTAGATAGAGTTATTGTTTGTCTCTTAATGTTGTCTGATGATGATCGCAATCTCTTTACAGAACTGACACGTGCAGGTCATGCAGTTCCTTTGGGAGCCAGGGCCTCACACTGGTGATGGCTGCCACACTCTTGAGGTGTCTTCTGGGTAAACAACAGTCTGGCATCTTACAGAGTTAGGACATCTTGTTTTCACCTTACAATAGGATTTGGGACTAGGCAATGAAAAAAGGAACCGCAGAGAGAGAAAACGTATTTGACAGGTGTTAGCCATTGCCTCCTTGGCAAGAAGAAAGATGGGTGCAAAATGTTTTACTACTTGGAAAACAAACTCTCTATTCATTTGTTAAGAGCCTCCTTTGAAGGCGGTTACTAATGTGCATGAAATTAGGGTGGTGTCTAGACACTGCAATATCAAAATTACACGTTCATGCACATACAGACATACATAGATCTGCCAGCTGCTTCTTTCCTTATCTCAGTGAGATAATGCAGCAATCACTCTTTTGTTATTGGACAGTTTACCTTTTACCATGATCGACTTCAATATTGCTTTCATCAGCTCCTGTTAAAGTATTAGTGATGGCTGATTGCACAGAACAATATTGCCACTTGCCTTCCTTGGCACAGAAGGTGACTTTGTGTCTTTCAAAATCCAAAAGCGGTATCTGGGAAGAAGCTGCTTTATGAGGACTTCAACAGGAAGTGATGGGAGGAAAACATGTGAAAGCTTCAACAAATACTGATGGACCACTGGAAAGGTCTTATCAGCTAGAGTTCTGGTACATGGATTGGAGAGAAGCTGACTGCTTTTCTTGTTCTATGCTCCCAAAATGCTATATGAGGCAAAAAATCTGTGGAATTAGCAATATGGGCACCACTACCATGTTAATGAATTATTACAATTGACTTGTCTTTTTTTCACTGAGCATTTATATTTATACATTTTATGTTGATCATGTGATTTGTTTTGAATTAGAAAACAAACCAAAATACATAGATGTTCCTTGATATAATTTCATGCTAACCTTAGTACAGATAATCACCATGACACAGGCTTTCATTTATATTTAAATCTTTTTGAACAAAGTCTAGCTTTAACCTCAAATATGTATACAAATGCAGCGTACAAGCAGTTAAAAGATATGGTTTGGGTTATTTCATTCTTGGCTATACTCACTCTTCCTTTTCCCAGCAATTCAACCCTGTTTTGAAATTTATTTCTGGTTTTCTTTTTTCTTGTTATATGCTACTATTTGTTTTTGAATGTGTGTTTTCTGTCATGTTCATTTAGGTAACATTTCTAATGCTGGGAACATGAGTCCAGAAGGTTCATCTTCCCATGGAGAATATTAAAATACCTTGTGCTGTGGGTTGCCATATAGCAATTTTTGAAAAATATTCCATAGATTCTGTTCCTTCCATTCACGTAGAAATACATCTGCTATTGAATTAACAGGAATTCTTCTAAAGAAAATGTGAATCCTAAACAGAACGTTCCTTCTGACTTCAGGAAGCATCAAGAAGGTAAGGGATCAGAGTAAGTTCTTTCATATCTAGCATTTCTTTCCTATATGTACTCTTTCTGATAACATGTATGAATTAGATTACATGGTTTTACATTCCAAACGGGTGGTCTTGGCTTACTACATGTAAAAGACCAATTTCTTCCTTATCTGTTGAAGTTCTTCTGCTGAGCCCACGAGTAGTGTTCGTGAGCCTAAAGCAAAGATTTCACACTGAAAAGAATAAAAGTACACGTTTTTTTTTATAATTAACACAATGAGGGTTGCTTCTCCTATATGATTGTGAATCAGGCTGAGAGCAGAAAATTAGTAATTGTTTCTCTTTATCTTTCAGCATTGCATTATTCCAGTAAGACTAAAGAAAGACAATGCAGTTATGGTAAGTCAAGGTCTTTCTAGACCACTGAAGGCGAAGAAGAGAGATCACTTGAATAAATTTCTTGGGTTTTTCTGCATAAGCTTTCAGTGAATGGAGTGCCTGTGAGATGTTGTGTAAAAAAAAAAGATTTTTAATTAGGAAGAATGTTTATGAATCACTCGGCAGTTGGGCTATTATGTTAAATCAACCTCAAACACAAGCTATGCATGCATATTATTGTGAGTATTCCAGCATTCATTGATCCCTTGCTGCACTTCAGTAGACTTTCGCCCCTTGTTTCCAAGAACTTCAGCATACATTTGTTCTTGTGGAATAACCTTTAAACTTGTATGGAATTTAATCAGGCTGGTATAAGGCAGTCTTCAGTTCAATGATGGATTTTTGAAGAGCTGCTTAAGAGATGAAGAGGTTTTCTAAAATATCTGCTTGTAGGAACATTTGAAGTACATTTAAAGATATGTAAAGATTGTAAGTATGTTTATCTTTGGTGGGAGCAATGCTTTCTGCTGCCTTCCTCATTGACATATTATCTGAGGGGTCACTTTATAAATATGGCACAACTGCTCTGTGGCCGAAAGGTTTTCTACCCACTGAGCCTCATTTTCCCTCTGGTATTGATCTCATGGTGCCTCCAGGATCTTCTCTGTGTCAGATGCCAGAAATGCTCCTGGGCTGGCTGACTGGCATCACCATTCCGACTGCACGCTATTTTGTTCTGAAAATACCTCAATTCATTTTATTTTGAAAATTCCTCCTCATTTGGAAGCCAATATTGAGATAACTTTTCTAGGTAAGGCATACAGGATCTGGAGAACTGTTTATACTCATCTGTAGGATTTTTTTAAATACCTTCTGTGTGTCAGCTTACAAGACTCTCTTCCCGTACAAATCTAGCCCAAATTTTGCTCTTCCACTGACGTAACTTCCTTTACATTTTAATCCATGCAAAAGAGAGCTGAAATGGCCCTGTTTTATTTCTCAAGGCTGATATTTCGATGTACAAAAGGCCCACACAGAACGGTTTGCACCCTTTGTGATCCTTTTAAGCCATGTTTTAAGTCACAAGATTTTTCAGGTATCAGAGTAAAAGAGTTTCCTGGCTGGCATATTTTCTGAAGTACTCAGTTTTAAACACATTCTACAGAACGTATGTGGAAAGCAAGTTTTGAATGTGTAATTATCCTGTAAATCTGAATCTAATAGGTTGGATTAAAATATTTGTAATAAATGGGTTGCCAGCAAATAGTTATTATCATGAGTCTTTTGGCAAACACTACTAAATAAAAGATATATTTCAGCAAATGGGATTGTGGAGATTTCATATACAGGGAAGGAACTGGAATTTGTTGATTTAGGAATTTTAAATCATTCTTCCATCTGTACTGCAAATGACCCCATGGGTCTACACATCTCCATGTGACTTGTTCTTATGAACAGTAAGAGTATGTCTAACTTATTTTGATTTTTATTGGCAATTACACAAGTACATAAACCCTGTACACAAGCTGGTACGTAAGGAGGTTATGAATTTTTGCCTAACTCTTCTTTAAGTTTCAATTGGAGACAGGATCTGCCAGACTTAATCCTTGCATTTTCAAAGGCTTACTCAGACTTTGAGTTTTGTGACTCTGACTAGAGTGCTTGGGTGCTGAAGGATTAAAATCCCTCCAGGGTCTGAAAATTTATCTCAAGTGCCAATACAAACTCCATTAAGATGTTGCAGCAGGATTATCAGTCTCAGAGTGACCAGGCATTAAAAATCTTGCCACTGTGCATGTTATCAATCTGCCAGAAGTTGCACGTTACTTAAAAATGTTCATACATTTCACAGTTTTTTCTTTGATGCCTTCTTGGAACAGATAAAGATACCCTATCTCATGTCAGGCAGATCTTCACCAGTCCACAGCTGGACTTGAACCCTCAGTTTAACCCAAAGGTCAAAGAATACTACACGGAAGTCCCATTTGACATAGTGACAGTGAAGATAGGAGCAGAACCCTCTAATTGTCAATGCCAAGTACACCTTGACGAGAAGAAAGGACCAAGGTATGAGCAACAAAAGAGTGTAAAAACCAAAAGTATTCATAACTTTGGAAATATGTCAGAATATTACAGAATTGGTTTGTATTTCCAAAAGCAGAGAATGTCTATAGAGTAGTCACAGGAAAGTCAGGGGGATTTCAACACTTGGAAATTCGTGTTTATTTGTCCATGCCCTGAAGGCAATAGTAATATGTTGTCAAGCCATAATCAACTCTAGCTTTATAGAGTGCACAGTTGCTAGCATCTCCCCCAGCTTCTGCAGCCACTCACAGCATCAAAGCTGGGTGAGAACAGAACATCACTACACTGCACACAGCAGGGTAGCAGTGAATTTGAGCTTTTGTGCCCAGGCCTTGATTTTGCACTGTGGCCCAAGCTACTGTCCCACTGGGACTGGTCCCTCAGCCAGTAGTCTACTTACGTGGGTCAGAGTAGCGCAGCTGGGGCCAAGAGAAGAAAGAAATTCAAGTTCACTCATTCAGAATGATACGTTTTCATCAGAATTATATTAGAAGGGATTGTCATTAACGAGAGTCCCAAATTATCTGATCGTTTAGACAAGTATAAAACTGCAGGATCGAGGAGAGAGCAAAGTCATCAGTAAACATCAGGTCTGAGCACTGATCCACAGTCATCTATGATCCATGGCACAGTTCTGGCTTTCCCAGCCAGCTCTCTTACAGACAGCAGCATGTGCCAAGGGCTGTCCCCAACAGGCATTTTGGGCATGACCTGGTTTGGGATGTTGGAAAGCACAAAACGTGTTCATTTATCTGTGTCAGGTAGCTCAGGGACTGTCCTATGTACTTAGTAGCCGTCAGTAAGTGGATAAAAGACTTCCTTGCTGACCACTGGACATGTAATAGGGAGGGCAGGGACAATGATTCGCTTGGGAGGAAGCATCCTTAACCATTTTCCGTCTGAACATGAGGAGGAACTTCTTCCCTCT
>Ga0181612_121960_pt1 | contig 15289 bp, 17 predicted proteins | sample HoacroProtozoa21_FD_119630 | JGI IMG/M metagenome (GOLD analysis project Ga0181612, IMG submission 119630) | Hoatzin crop microbial communities from Cojedes, Venezuel. Combined Assembly of Gp0051906, Gp0051904, Gp0051908 | reverse complement strand
GTTCCTTCGCAGGAGTGGGAAACTTGGAGGTTTAGATGTTGCGGGTAATTTGAGGCTGGGGAGGGAGTTTGGAGGCTGGGATGAATTCTGCAGCACAGAGGTATCGAGGGTGAAGGGGACGCCAGAGGGGGGATGCTCCAGCACTAAACAACTGGGAGGGAGGAGGTGGTAGGAAGAAGTAGCGCTGGGGGAGTTGCTCATAGTGAGGATTTGGAGGTCAGGGAAGAGCTGGGTAACTGACGGCTGGGTTGCATGAGGAGTCCAAGCAATGACTACCCATAACTGAGCCAGCAGCAGAGCTTCTGGTTTCTGAAGCACTGGTTTCCTTCCAGCCAAGCCCACTTTTGTGATCCAGCCGCAGAACACTGAAGTGCTGATTGGGGAAAGCGTCACCTTGGAGTGTGGGGTCTCTGGGCACCCCCACCCTCGCATCAGCTGGACCCTTGGCACGGGCTCTCCTTTACCAGAGGATTCCCGTTTTGCTATCACCAGCTCTGGAGGACTCTTCATTCAGAGCGTCACCTTCTCGGACCAGGGACAGTACAACTGCAATGCCAGCAACAGCGAGGGATCCATCCAGGCGACAGCAAGGATCATAGTGCAAGGTGAGGGGTCCCAGGCTGGTGACGTTTCTGGGATACAGTGTTTGGTCAGGGGGAAGTATTTAAGCCCTGTGAGTGGTTCTGCTCCCATGAAGTGAGAATTAATCTGAGCTTGCTGCCTGAGTTTTTCTTGCTGTCAGTCATTGCTTTCCCCTCCAGATTCTCCCAGGTTTCTTCTCGTTCCCACTGATCAGACAGTAACTGAGGGACAAAGCGTGGATTTCCCCTGCTCTGCTGAGGGTCACCCTCCACCCGTGATTGCCTGGACGAGGGCAGGTACTGCCTCACTTGACTCCTTTCTTTCTCTCCCATGCCATCATCCATGGGATGTGGGTGAGAACAGCCTAGCTGCTGCTCCAGGGCGATGAATTGCCGTGGTGACACAGGACAGATGGTGATCAGCCCAGACCTAGTCACACTGGGAGGTATGTTGTAGATCACCAAGGATGATGTTAAGCACTGAAGAGAGAGCCTCTTAGGTCTTTGACACACTAAGTCATCGTGTCAGTAGGAAGGAGGGTGCTATTTTTCATCAGCTTGAAACCCATGGAAAGCCTCAAAGTGCCTCCTGTGGTGGCTTCCTACCTCCTTTGAGAAGGCAGGGTCCGGACACTTGAAGGCAGTGGGTATCACCATGTACCAGCTCTCCGTCATTGACTTGCTTCTCTCGGGGAGCGCACTGCAGGAGAGCACCGTTCACCACTGACGTGGTGACACACCTCTGAGGTGTCTTTTAGCTTGGGAACAACCACTTTGGCCAACAGGTGGTGATGAACTTTTAAAGTCTCGGATGGTTGTTAGCACTGGCTCCACTGAACTGATCCCATCCAACACTTTCTGGGACAGAAGCCAAGAACGCTTGGCCCAGAGGCCCTCAGACTTTTCCTTATGCTTCACAAGCCATAATTAATAGTCTAGTGCTGCGGAGAATTCATGGCTATTGTACTCCAGCTTCCACAGCAATAGCCCTGATGTGGAGTTAAGAAGGACAAGCTGAAATTCTCCTTCACCAGCATGTTCTCCATCTCCTTTAACCAGTTTTCCTCCACTGCCCAGATTTCAGGAGCTATCTCTCAGAGAGGTGGAAAAGAGCACAGTGACAAGAACTAAGGCTGACAACTGCCTTGTAACCAGGTTTGCGAGGTCACTCAGCAATCCAAAACCAACCAGGCTTTACAGTGCTCTCACAGAAGGCGTGCTAAGAACAAGACAACAGGAGGAGAAGTGATGGAGCATTGCTCATTCTCAGACCCACTTTTGACAGTGTGTGGGGGATTCAAATTCCTTTTGGTATTTGGGATGAATAAATAGAGCCCTTATTTGGAGGAAAATGGAATATTGAAAAAAAAGTTGCTAAATGGAGAAGTCCTAATAATTTTGTTTGGATTTGGTGTAGCATTTTAATTTTGAACTTTTCTCCTTAAATAGAGGAAATATTGAAACAATGCAGTTTCCAAACCAAAGAAAATAAAAATACCAAATGCTAAATGTTTCCACTTATTTGATTAAACAACCAGTTTGTATAATTGAACACAGATTTGCTGTCCATCAGGTGTCAGTAAATCTGCAGTCTGCACTAAGGAAAGGCTTATGGGGAAAGGGTACCAGCTCCTTTCCAGTTGCTTAGGCAAGACAACTCAGTCGTGATCCTGGGTGTGAGAAGAGCAGCATCTGTCCTGTTTCTCACTTCGCAAGGTGAAGATGGTATTTCAAAGGTGGCTGATATCATGTTGGGAAGGAAATGAGATGTTTAGCTGTCACGCTGGTACTTTCAGTAATGGGAAATCTCAAAGACAATCAACAAATTGCACCGCTCGTTTGACCAGGTGGGCCACTGCCGAATGACCGGAGGCACAGCGTCCTCTCCACAGGGACCCTGCGGGTGATGAAGGTTGCTCTCCATGACCAAGGCCAGTACGAGTGCCATGCCATCAGTGCCATCGGAGTGAGGACCCTCCCGGTACAGCTGTCGGTCACCCCACGAGGTAAGCTGGTGAGGCTGTGGGAAATCAGGGCTGGCAAATGTGTTTATTAAATGACCATTGGGGTGTGTGGGGGTGTGTGTGTATATATATATATATATATATATACATATGTATATGTATATGGAATTGCCCTGTTCCCTATGGAATGGAGTTTTGCTTTTCCCTGGGAGCAGATGTCTAGCCCTGAGAGCTCCATCAGTTGGTGGGAAATGTGAAAGAGGTTTCCAGAGTGCCAAGATTTGTAAATTGGAAGAAGCCACTGCAGTTTTCCATGAAAATTTATCTGGTAGTCTAGAAAAAGTGTAACTGTGGGAATGAAACTCCTCTGCTGTGGCCAGGGAAAGGGAAGGTGTCGGCTGGCATCCGCACAAATAAACATTAGGGCAAGGTTCTGTGATCAGAAATTATTTTTAATGCCCAACAGATAAGCTCTGATATCAGGCCATTTGGAGTGAAAAATGAGGCCCTTTAATGAGTTTGGGAGATGTTATTAAGAAAATTATTTTGGTAAAGGAGAGGAAACAAAGGAATTTTGTTCGAGAATTTACAAAAAAATGTATTTGTTAAATTCTTAATAATTTTTTTCTTTCTTTACTCTTTAAATATTGGCTTTCCTACAGAAATAATGCTAAGATTCTTTTTTAAATGAAATATTCTGAAAAAAACCTGATTCCTTCTCAGGAAGATTTAACTCTGGCTCCAGAGACGTTTGTCTTAAGCGCTAGCCACCAGGTCATAGGCTCAACCTTAATTTAGGTATTCTAAAATTAAGCCTCTGTAAAACACAAGTCACAGAGGAATGCTTTCATGCTTTTATTTTCTTTTTTGTTCCCATATAAATGATCGTTCTAAATAAGCAAACATCCCTGCTTGTTCACAAACACAGCAGAATTTTACTAATGGTAGACTGGAGGGAAGGAAACTATCCAGAAACATGAAATTAGTGATGCTTCAAGCACAGAATTCAGAGAATATCTTAAGACCAGCAAGATCAATATGATTATTTAATCTAACCTGACTAACGCTCGCCAGAGAGCCTCACCTGACAATTCCTGAATCAATTCGCGATCCTTGTTTCAGCTAAAGTGGCTTTTCTAGAAAGCCTTTAATGAAAGATTTTAAATGACAGAGAAGCCAGCACATTCCGATGTAATTGCCCCGAGTGAAGACACACAGAAGCAGAAAATAATGAAGAGAAATTACAGGGGACTTGGTAAAGAGGCAGAGAGCAGGAGTAAACTGGCATCCCTTTGAAGAGCCCAGCAGCTCTGGTTTCCCCGTGCCGAGAGGTTTTCCATGCAGATTTCCCTCTTTTCCTGGATGCGTTTCTTGCACTTGTGCCTTTTTCCCTGTGTCTCACAGTGATACCCGTGTTCCTGCATCCGCCCCAAGACGTGGTGGCAGAGACAGGCCAGGACGTTGCCATTACCTGCGCTGCCCAAGGGGATCCACGGCCCACCATAACCTGGGTCAAAGTAAGAGATGATCTCACGTGCTCGACCGTCACCAGGAACGGGACGGCTCCTCCGTGGGGGCATTCAACAACTCGCTCGTTAAACGCCTCTCCCAGCCCAACTGGTTCAATCAGTTTGTGCAATATATGTGGAAGAAACTGTCTTTGATGAAAGTTTAAGGACCAGCATTTCTACTGATTTGGAGTTTTTAATGGTCTAAAAAAGGACGTTGCTCTTTCAGAGGCTCAAAGCCTTGCAATGCACTTTCCTGTTTTCTCTTGTTCTTCCTTCCCAATGAGTAACTTGAAGCCAGTGACATTCCAGGGTGTTAGAAACACTTGATTGACTATTCCTGGAAAAAAATGAAAATATTGATTTTTTTCTAAGTAGCTTGTCCTTATTTCCAGGATTTCCACTGATAGAGCTGGATGTTGCTGGTTGGCTCCAGCTTCGATGGGACAAAGCCATGATCCCTCACAATCACACTGCAGCCTGGCTGCTCTTTTCAAGAATTTATTAAATGAAGCTCTTCAGATTTTTTCTGAAAACACAGCACCTGTGACCTTCACTGGGACCTGCCCAGCCTGTGAGCCCAGTCAGGCACAGAACAGATCAGAGGGGAAGATGCTTGGGCCTCAGTTACCTTGCAGAGGTCTCGTGGGAGGTGACCTTGCAGCTTGCCTTGGGCTCCAGCTAACAGTGGGAGCAGAAGAAAAGAGTCTGGGAGGGCAGCACAGTAAGCGTTAGATTGGAGCAGGGCAGCAGAAAGATGTTAAGAAACTGGAGAATAAAGAAGTAAAACGTGAAGGCACTTCTGCCCCCAGCCAGGTTGAGAGGTAGGGTTTGAGCGTGCTGCTGCTCGCAGCACTTTGACCAGCGATGCTCCCCAGAGCAAGGGCTGGTGTCTACAGTTCAAGGCCAGCAAAAATCCGTTGGCTTCAGGTTGTCCGAAACCAGAAGATTTAGACTTTTCTATGTGCTGTGAAACTTCTGTGAGAACATTGGGGCCCAGCACCAGTAAGAAACACAGAGAAATGTGTGGGTGCCTGTGCCCTGCAGCGAGTGCCTGCAGGTGGCCGGGGATGAAGGAGCTGAGCCAGGACCTCCTCGCAGTGGGTCCAGGCAGAGGCAGATGTCCCTGGGTGGCTTTCTGGTTTCTCTGGAAGAGCAATGCTAACATCTGGTGGCCACGTTAGTTCATCGCATCTGCCTGTGGGTTTGCTGAACAGGCTGAAGGCTGGGCTGATGGGAAGCTTTCCATACCCTGACAAGTTTTCTGTCTTTTGATGGTGCAACAGGAGGGTATCCAGATCACAGAGAGTGGCAAGTTCCACGTAAGCCAAGACGGGACCCTTTCCATTCAAGACCTCGGCGTGGCTGACCAGGGCAGATACGAGTGCATAGCGAGAAACCCCTTTGGCTTCACCTCCAGCGCTATGCAGCTCACCATCACTGGTAGGGCATCTCCTGTGGTCCTCTGGAGTCTTCTCATGCTCTCGTGTAAGGAGGGGCTGGGCTGTGTTGGTGCCTACACTTTGAATGGATAACTGTTGCTTCTTTGGAGACGGGTCCTACGCGGGCGTGATCGGAGTCGCCCCATTGTGTGAGCCCATGGACCTCCCAGCTGCTCCTCGCTGATTACTCAGCTGAGCTGCAGTTGCTCCCCGCAGAGCCAAAGGTGTTGTCCTACCCCACCTCCCGCGAGCCGAGCTGCCGTGCGTGTCGTCACTGCCGCTGCTGGCAGGGAGAACCTTCTTCAAATGTGCCAACACGCTCACAAGTCGTCGGCCGGCCGTAGCCTCGCACGCCAGGGGAGGGAGGAGAACAACATTGTCGCTGCCGATGCGGGGTGTTAAATGTGCGCTCGGTCCCTCGGGGGTGCGAAACGAGTCGCTCGTTTTCCAGCTACCGCTCCGTGCGTCAGGGGAGCTGTGATGAATAACGAGGAGCTGCAACTCCGCTGCTAGGCAAAGCAGAGGTCAAGAGGGGAAATTGGACTGCTTAGAGGAACTGGCAAGGGAAAAAAACTCAAAGGCAATCAAGGAGGTTAAAAATATAAGTCGAGGGCTGTTCCTCAAGCACGCAGGAGTAACCAGCATGAATACTGAGTAGCTTGTTAGGTGAATTTAGCGTCATTTTCTGTACAGGGATTGTATGCAAAGAGCTGAGAATAAGCTGAAATTTCTTTGTGTTTTGAGATTATTCCTAAATTGACTTCTGTGATTTATTCTTTGCTGGTACTTCATTTTCCAGCTGGCTATTGCATACACTGGTAGCCAAATGGGAGCTGGTTTGTTCAGGTGTGACAAAGGCCCTGGCTTAAAAAATGCATTCTGCAGTAATTTTTAAGAATTCCTGTGTTTACTTCCGAAGGTATTCAAACAACAGCTTTCTTTTTTTGTTTTTAAATGATGTATCTGATGTGCTAATGCTAAATTTGAACCAAAGTGTTCCACAAATGGAAAATTAATATATGAGCAATGCATTCAATTAAAGTCATGACTTTTATAAGTTCCCTTTGTGGGAAGTAAATGCATTGTTTTGGGTTAACCCACTGTGATTTTTACATTTTCTTTTTCCAGTTCAGTCACGAACTAAAGCAGGCATTTATTTGAGAAGCTGTAGAGGAGCAGACTCTGAATATGTGTTCCACAGCTGTCTCCTGAAAAAGTCACTTTGTTTTTCAGGCAGTTAATTTCTTCTTCAGAATATCTGGGGGGTTTGTATAAAAAACAGTTTCATGGTGTTTATGTTACGAATGCAAATGCAGTTTGACCTACAGTGGAGTTACTACAGGGCTTGTACTGGTACGCAGATCTTCTTGAGCTTGGAGGAAAAATTAATATCAAAGTGAATTTAGAATTTTTTTTGTTCTTTCTTTCTGCCTTGGAAAGCCACGGACATCGGTCGGAGCGGCGACACGTTTGTAGCCACGTCGATACGGGAAGCCATCAGCAGCGTGGACCACGCCATCAACTCAACACGCACCGAGCTGTTCAGCAAGTGAGTGCGCGACGGGCCGAGATCGGAGGCTTGAAGCAGAAAAGAGATTAAAAAGACTCATTTTATCATGGGCAATCTGCGAGTGAAAGCTGCGGTGTTGTTTTGGGTATCAGAGGTAGAAGCAGCACCGTGTAGATGTAAGGATGTGATAGAGCTTCGTAACAGGCACTTGGGATTCTGGAAAAATCTGATACTCAAATATCACCTCTCATGTCACTTTTATCTGCAGCGTGCGTTTTGTCAGCTGGAGTTGGCTCCAGAGACAGTGCGTAGAAAAGAAGATAACCAGCATAGTAATTTTTCAAATGCAACTGACTTTGTGTAGGGTGAACAGAAATAATAATACAATAATTCTAACCATTTCAGCAATGAAAAATGAATTCCTGAGTGAATGGGAATTCCCTCCTCTTCCACCGCAATGTAAGTTTTTATTGAAAAGGTGGAGAGTTTGTATTAAGCCAAAAAACTCTGGGTTTCACCTGTTGAAATGTGAAAAATAAATTACCATAGGAGAAGAAATCAGAGATACTGAGGATATTAAATATGTGTATTTTCCTGGGGAAAAAGACCCTTACTTTAATCATCTGCAACATGCAGGCGAGTCACGTTGGTCTTGTGCACCAGTTCTGGGGGTCGAGCACCAGACCAGGCTTAGAGCCTGACTCTTGCTGCCTGCAGAGTCTCATTGCTCTGGGCAGAGACTATTGGTTTTAATGTTCCTGCATCTCTTCTAACTCCTTCAAACAGACGCCCCAAGACCCCCAATGACTTGCTGGCTCTCTTCCGTTACCCCCGCGACCCCTACACCCTTGAAACAGCCAGGGCAGGCGAGATCTTTGAAAGGACCTTGCAGCTGATTCAGGAACATGTGCAACAAGGTCTCATCGTGGATATGAACGTCACAGGTAGGAGAGAAATTATTTCCGTTCTTAACTTTGTGCGTAGGATTAAATTAAAACAACTACATGTAGACAGCCAGAAAGTTTAGGTATGCCAAGCAATGTGTTGTCTGGGTTGCAATGCTCTCTCACATCTCACGGTTTTCATAACAGCTGGAGGGCTGCTCTTGAGGTCACCGTACCAACCTCGTGCTCAAGAAAATGGTTCCATTCCCCATTTTGCTGAAGATTTCTTGGCTGGCTATGAAAGCCTTAATCTTTAAAAATATTTAGCTGTCTAGCTCACAAAGGAGTGCCTTTGTGGATCTGAGGTTCAGCCCCTCAGCAGCGTGGTCAGAGATGTTTCCTGCCCTCCAAGTGGCAGTGAGAATAATACTGAAAACTGGAGTTGGGTGCTGCAACAGAGGAAGGGGGATGTCGCTCCTGACTTTCTCCTCTGTTTCTCTACTGCTTTGACCTCTTAGCTACAAACTCAAATGAGTTCCAGCACTCGGGTGCTTTTTATCAGGGCAGGAGAGCAAGCAACAAAGCCAATGCAACACCAGAAATACCTTGTGAGGTCCAGGCATCCAGCAGCTGGACGCCAAAGCTTGCTGTGGGGATTCCTTTGTACACAACGGACATTCCCATACACTGCATGTTTCTACCTATACGTGTGAGTCACCATGTAGCAGGCGTGTACGTTTGGGGCCCGTAAATATTTTTTGCCTGCCTGGATGTATTCCAGGCTGCGAGGAGTCTCGCTGCAGGTCTCGTCTGGGCTGGTCGGACCGCCAGCCTCTCCTCCTCATTGCCCTGTCAGCATCTGCACAGTGCAGCATTATTCAGCGCTCTCGCATGGCGTAGCGCCCTGGCAGTCACCCACAGCTTCCCTGCTGCTCGTCACGTAGGGTTTGGATGGTCGATGGTGCTCGAGGTTGCACTAATAACCCAGAGAGACATAAAATAAACCCAGGATGGAGACCAAGACCACCCTCATAGTTTGGTGTACCAGTCACAACATCTCTGGTTTCCGCCTCCACACAGTTTGTACTAAACTCTTTTCCCCTTATTTTCTTCTCTGTGGGCCTGATACGATCCTGTACTTCATTGAATCTTCCACAAATTACATAGCAATGCCAGGATGGGAGGCCTGGCCTTCCCATGCTTACCCTGATGATCCCAGCAGTGGTTTCACACAGATCCATGACATGGGATGGTAGGAACCAGATGGCTCCAGCAGCCGTGGTCTGACCTGGTGCTTTGCCTTTACCTTCGCAGGCTATCGGTACAATGACTTGGTGTCCCCTCACTACCTGAACATGATCGCCAACCTGTCGGGCTGCTCTGCCCACCGCCGCACACCGAACTGCTCCGATATCTGCTTCCACAAGAAGTACAGGACCCATGACGGCTCTTGCAACAACCTCCAGCACCCGATGTGGGGTGCATCTCTCACAGCCTTCCAGAGGCTCCTCAAACCTGCCTATCAGAACGGATTTAACCTCCCCCGGGGGTTTTCCTTGGCAGAAGATGCCAGGGACCTGCCCCTTCCTTTACCTCGTCTTGTCTCCACCGCCATGGTAGGGACTGAGACCATCACCCCTGATGACCAGTTCACACACATGCTCATGCAGTGGGGCCAGTTTCTGGACCACGACATGGACCAGACAGTGGCAGCCATCAGCATGTCCCGCTTCTCAGATGGAGCACCCTGCAGCGAGGTGTGCAGCAATGACCCACCTTGCTTCTCCGTCATGGTCCCTGCCAATGACCCTCGTGTGAGGAATGGGCGCTGCATGTTTTTTGTCCGCTCGAGCCCCGTGTGTGGCAGCGGGATGACCTCCCTGCTGATGAACTCCGTCTATGCCAGGGAGCAGATCAACCACTTGACGTCTTACATCGATGCCTCCAATGTTTACGGCAGCACAGAGCAGGAATCACGGGAGCTGCGGGATCTGAGCGGCCAAAATGGGCTGCTGAAGCAAGGGCAAGTTGTGCCCAGCTCGGGGAAGCATCTCCTTCCCTTTGCTGTGGGGCCACCCACGGAGTGCATGAGAGATGAGAATGAGAGCCCTGTGCCGTGCTTCCTGGCAGGAGACCACCGTGCCAATGAGCAGCTGGGTCTCACGGCCATGCACACGCTTTGGTTCAGGGAGCACAACCGCATTGCGACAGAGCTGTTGGCCCTCAATCCCCACTGGGATGGAGACCTTCTTTACCACGAAGCACGGAAGATTGTGGGTGCCCAGATGCAGCATATCACCTATGCCCAGTGGCTCCCCAAGGTCCTTGGGGAAGCTGGGATGAAGATGCTGGGTGAGTACAAAGGCTACAACCCCAACATCAATGCGGGGATTCTCAACGCCTTTGCCACTGCCGCCTTCCGCTTTGGGCACACCTTGATCAACCCCATCCTGTACCGGCTGAATGAAACCTTCCAGCCCATCCACCAAGGCCACGTCCCCCTGCACAAGGCCTTCTTTTCCCCTTTCAGGATCACGCAGGAGGGTGGGATTGACCCGCTCCTCCGTGGGCTGTTTGGGGTTCCCGGGAAAATGCGGGTCCCCTCCGAACTCCTCAACATGGAGCTGACGGAGAAACTCTTCTCCATGGCACACTCTGTCTCACTGGACTTGGCCGCTATCAACATCCAGAGAGGGCGAGACCATGGCATCCCACCTTACAACGACTTCAGGGTCTTCTGCAACCTCTCATCTGCACAGGAGTTTGAGGACCTCAGAAATGAGATAAAGAACTTGGAGATCAGGGAAAAGCTCAGGAGGTACTGTAGCCTGGACTTGGAAGCATCAAAATCACTGGAGATCAGTCAGTGAAAAGTTTCTGCTCCTCGCAGGACACCCATCAAATAACCTTCCCAGATGTTTCTACCCACAGATGTTAAGATAGGGAAATATCTGTGGTTTGAGAACGGGGTAAGACAAATGAGATCTGTCCAAGTGATCAGTCTGGTTCTGAGTGGAATGTCATCAGGCACTACTGTGGTGTAGTTTGGGAGCATGTTGAGCCTTGGAGCTATTTTCCAGTGAGACTAAACTGCATCCTATCTGCACTGGCTGCCTCTTTCCAAGGCAGGCCTTTATCCCATTGTCTTTTAGATAAGACCATTATAAATATTGTCAAGATGAGTTCCTTGCATACAAGCTCCTATAATGTGATCAGATTTATTTTATCTCCAGTCTTTGATAGTCTTTTAACTTTTTTTTTTTTTTAATATCTTTTATCTTGCAGTTTATATGGAACTACCAAAAATATTGACCTGTTTCCAGCACTGATGGTGGAGGATCTTGTCCCTGGTACCAGAGTTGGACCAACACTGATGTGCCTGTTAACAACGCAGTTCAGAAGGCTGAGGGATGGAGACAGGTATATCAGAGTCATCCCAGAGTCTTTGGTGTTCTGTTTGGAGGGATTTGCTCCCTACAGGGAGGAACAGAACTTGTAATTTTTTATTATTTCTTGTCTTACGATGTGAGGAAGGGTCTCCTCTGTCCAGTGCATTTGCAAAAGCACTTGCCACAATTACTGTCAATGTGTCCTTTCCTGATTTAACGACTCTCGTTTCACTGCAGGACACTGGGCGCCATTGAGAACATGCCCAATGTCTCCTGAAAATGCTAGAAAATGTCTGCAGGACTTCCCTTCTAATTCCTGCTTGTGTGAATAAGGCACGTCTTTGCCTGGTGATGCACTTAGGGTGGGAGCACTGTTCACCCATCTCCCAGCCTGCTACTGCCGAGCTGTCTGAGCCTTGGCATTCCCCTGCCCGGGGCTGTACCTGCAGTGGTGGCACCCTGCAGCTCCAGCCAGCAGCTCACGGGGGTTCACGGGTTCAGAAAAGGGCAGTCTGTCTTCGCAACCCCTAGCACCAGAATAAAAGCTCTTTTTGAACGGTGTGGGTGCTGCTACAGAGACATAGGGGAACTCTTCTCCCTCTCCCAGCTTTACTCCCCATCCTCCTCTCCTACTCCTGAGTCATGCTATGATTACAACCCACTGCAGATTTTGGTATGAGAATCCTGGAGTCTTCACGCCGGCGCAGCTGACTCAGATCAGACAGACGTCCCTTGCTCGTGTCGTCTGTGACAACAGTGACCACATCCAGCAGCTCCAGAGAGATGTCTTCCGAGTGGCATCGTACCCACAGGGCATGGTCGGCTGCGAAGAGATTCCTGCGGTGGACCTCCGCTTGTGGCAGGACTGCTGTGAGGGTAGGGAAGGAGGCTGCTCGAGCACTGACTGACGTGGGGATGGCGCTGGCTGGCATTTGTCACATGCCGTCAGCTTATAGGAAATGCCAGGAGCTGGTTTCGTGGTACACCATGAGAACCGTGTGTCAGCAAATGGATGCGAAGAGCAGGATAGAGTAGAACAGAACAGAGTAGAATATTTCAGTTGGAAGGGACCTACAGCGATCATTTAGTCCAACTGCCTGACCACTTCAGGGCTGACCGAAAGTTACAGCAAATTATGAAGAGCATTGTCCAAATGCCTCCTAAACACTGACAGGCCTGGGGCATCGACCAGCTCTCTAGGAAGCCTGTTAGCTCCACTGAATCTGCCCAAAGGTCCTTCTAGCTGAGGGCTTCTTGTCTCTGGCAGCAGCCAATCGCTCATGCTTGAGAGGGAGAGACTGAAACAGGACGTAGGGATGGTGATCCCCACCACATACCACTTTACAGATTCATCTGGGAGTCTGTAAAACTCTGCCATTAAACCACAGATCCTACCTGGTCCCTTTGTGCTATATTCTGGCTACAGATGTCCAGCTGAGACCATGGAATCCACGCGTGTTGCATGCCCTGTTACACACCTTTGTTGCCTCCTCCCCTCCGGCATAAGAGATGTGTCAAGGGTGGGTGGTGAAGGAGGGCAGCGCTGCCATGCGCTGGCTGCAATCCACGTGATTCTGCTTTAAACACGAATGCTCACTGCAGATTTTCCCTTCCTTCCAAAGACTGCCAGACACGTGGGCAATTCAGGGCTCTTTCTCAGCGTTTCCGAAGCAAGAGGTCTCCTGGCTTCAGCTACCCAGAAGAAAACACTGCCGAGCATAAGCCTGCCTTCCCCAGGTGTGCTGTCGCCACTTCTTTTACCTCCGTTTTATGAAGCATAAGACAAGTTTTTAATAACTCAGTCCATTCAGGCCTTTGAAATCAGTGTTCTGCAGAGGTCTGGAGGTCAGGAGCTTCAATAGATACTGAGCTGGATCAAGGTCCTCCAACACTTTAGTGCAGAGCCCGACTGTGATATTGAAGTATCTGGGCTGGGTGGCTGTTTGGTTGACACCTCTTGGCAGGTGAATCTGGGAGTTGGGCCCATCTGTTTGATGCTTACTTGGAGGCTGGTGTTGGAGAAGGCAGAATGATTCTCTCATCCAGGAAGCTGACGTTTGCATAATCCCTTTCACTTTTTATCCCTCTCCCCAGAAATGAAGCGCCTGCTCCAAGCCCTTCCTCCAGAGAGAGTCTCGAGTCCCTTGTGGCTGGACTGGAGAAGACAGTTGCTTCCCTGCGGACACAGGTAAAACTTTGTGCCCCAACGTTTGTCTTCCATGGGGTCAGCCCAGGAGCAGGGTTTAGCTGTTTGCTATGGGCAGCATCTGGGACTTCTCTGTCCTCCAGAGCCAAGAACAGCATGTGATCGGAGGGAAGCAGGGGCAGGTAGAGAAGAGGTAGAGCAGGGAAAGAAGAGATGAAGCTGAGCTCTGTGAGCTCAGACCTCTACAACTGGAGGGTAAAACCCAAGTTTGTTCTTCAGTGAAGGCAGCTTGAGCTGGCACTTTCTTCTTGTCTTCGGGACAGGTTAAAGATTATCTGTGCAATGGTGCAGACTCCTCTTGGAGCTGCTGCTTTCTCATCCCCACCAGGTAAATGCACTAGAGAGCCAGCTGAGGTGGCACCACAGGAACGCCAGCACGCACGGACGGGGGAGGAAGACTGGAGACAAATGGAGAAAAAGATGACCATGTTGCCGGTTCGTATAAGGTCAGTGTGTTTTTTCTGGGCTGGGGTCCAAGAGGTGGATCGATGTGGTGCTGCTGAGTGTGCGGTCAGACACCTGAGCTGTCTTCACATACAGAAGAGACTGTTGCAGAAAGGAGTGGAGCAATCCGGTGATGAATGGGACAAGAGGTAATAGGCTTAACTGCAGCAGGTTAGACACTCATTTCTACCAGTAACGATTAGTGACTCACTGGAGTGGGTTGTCTGGGAACGTTGTGGCGTATCCATTCCTGGAGGTCGGTTAAGAACTGGTTTGGCAAAGATGGGGAAAGACATAAGTATAGGATGGACTAGGTGGACTGGGTGAGGTCTCTCAGGCCTGTTCTCCTGGGACTCCGGGTAGGTTTCTTCTAGCAACACTTAATATCCCAACCCCAAATCCAGCAGCCTCCAAAGGACATTTGTGGGGAGAGATACCACGAAGCACAGTGATGGAGTAGATGGACTGGTTCCTCCTCGGGGTAACCAGGACATCTGGGGAGATGGAGCAATCCATCGTTTGCCTACGTGTTGACAGCGATTTCCCCCTCAACGACTGAGTCACCGTGCACCTCTCTTCTGAAAGCACCTGTCCTCTGTTTGCTCAGCTCCAGGCGAGGCAGCGAGGATGTTCCAGTGCGTGTTCAAAGTCGCTGCCAGCTCCTGCCAGCCTGGGGACTCCTGCTGCTGCTCGGCTGTGGCAGGGTGCTGGCAGAAAGCTGCCAGACCTCAAGTCTCCTGGGTTTCAGGGCACGGAGAGTGCAGACTGAGCTCCCTTAGCCTGCTTCCCACGGAGATCCCTGCAGCCTTGAAAGAGAGGATGAACAACTCGCTGGCACCTGCCAGTCTGGAGGAGGTGTTTAATGGTTTTTACGTGTTGCAGATGATTAGTCTGGGGACAGGAGCAGAAGAGTTATGCAGAAGCGTTTTTCTGCCAGGCAGTCTACTAGAAGGAGCATCCTCTGGAACTTAGATTACAGGAGAGGGCAAGCAAAGGCTGAGCTGTGCTGATAACTTCAGCAGAACATGGAAGGAGAAGCCTGTAGACACTGTTTTGCAGTCTGATTTGGTGTGTCGGTCCCTATAGATTTTCCAGTGAGAAATTTGACATAAATTGAAGTGTGACACACAAGTCGAATTTTCCTTGCCATCATATGCAGATCCTTGAAGAGCAGTCGAGCGTTTACAGGTTCCCTGAGCAGCATTTCTGTGGTTTTAAAGGGCTGTTGCTGTTTTCATGCTGCAGTCACGGGTACCCCAGACCCGCCAGACACCGTGCAAACAGCCTGCTCTGCCTCCAGCTGCCTCCTGTAGAGCTTTTCTGCTTTCCTGTGCCATTTCAGGTGCCCTGTTACCTGCACT
>Ga0181612_176614_pt1 | contig 15290 bp, 10 predicted proteins | sample HoacroProtozoa21_FD_119630 | JGI IMG/M metagenome (GOLD analysis project Ga0181612, IMG submission 119630) | Hoatzin crop microbial communities from Cojedes, Venezuel. Combined Assembly of Gp0051906, Gp0051904, Gp0051908 | reverse complement strand
CCTGGACGAGGTCCCGTGCAGCCTGCTGTAGGTGACCCTGCTTCGGCAGGAGGGTTGGACTAGATGACCCACAGAGGTCCCTTCCAACCCCTACCATTCTGTGATTCTATGATTCTGTGATTCTGTCTTTCTCACATAATGTCCGAAATAAAAGTTTTTGTATTTACAATTAGAAAGGATGTTCGACATTGGCTACTTTTTGTGGTGAGAAATACTTGCCTAGAAAACTGCTGTAGTGAAATTCAAAGGGAATATCCAGCACCTACCATCCTCTGTCACAGCTACATGTAATAATTGTGTTCCCTTCCACATTCACTGAGAAATTTCAAAAAAGTCTGTATCAAAATTTGATGCTGTCTTACAGACAGCTATTTTCAGTTCTGTCTGCCATCTCCATTTCTAAAAATACTTTTTTATTGTTTCATGGGTTTTCATTTTCCATCTAATAACATTACTGAAAAGTGATGTGAAATAGATAAACCCATCAGTTTCTTCTTTCATTCTCAGACTCGCACACATACAAACCAGAGGGCTTGCATGAAGTGCGGGAGATGGAAAAAAATTTAAAAATTCAGACATATGCTTTTTTACTTCTGCAGTGAATGAAAACTGAAGGTCCTGAAGTACCAGAGTTCTACAAGACTTGCAAAGCCAACAGGCTGCTGCCAAGAACGCGCTGTCATTTGTGGCTCCTCACACTTCCTTGACCACAAGAGAGCCTGGAGACAGGAATCCACCACCAAGGCTATGAAAAAGCTGCATTAGGTTATTGAGCAACTGGCTGTATGAAATTCTTCTTGTTTTCCTACTTGTGGTGTCTCTCAGCTTCTCAATCCATAGCAAAATGGCAGTTTCTAACTGCATTTTTACCTAGTATATTGCATATTTTCACACTAGACAGTCCGATGTCTGTGTTAACCCAGACACTAATTAGCTGGGAAAAAATGTGTATTACATGCATATGCATGCACACACCCCTCTATGCTTCAAGAACTGGAGGTCACAAAGTCAAGCAAGAAATTAGGAAAAGCCACAGTTTAAGTAACCTCTGCAACCTTGGTTTTCTTTCCATGTGCAGAAGGTCCATGATAACCTCTTGAATGACATAAGCACATACTGTCTGCTTCGCACAACCTAATCCAGCACTCAGGACAAACTGAGTCTCTCCTTGGAAGTCCGTCCGGTCTTGAGGGTGAACAAGAAGCATAGAGACCCAGGATCTGCGGCATTGCAGTACCGTACCTCATGTGAGGATAATGGGAAAATGGAGTAGAGGACTACTGGGGGAGAAGAGAGTGATGCAAGAGGCCCCATTTCCTTTCTTGCTGTGATTCCCACTCTTGATGCTGCAAACACTTGTACTTATATCTCCGCTGGTAATTAGAATTACTTTTTTTCTTCCAGCTGACAGCGTGCAAAGCTTGCACAGAAAGTTCGTTTTTCATTTAAAAACTAGATAAATTGCCAGCTGCGGTAACTGTGGGAGAAGCCTTCACAGGCAACCCCAGCAGCAATGACCAGGTCAAACCCCTCATTCGAGGGGCTGGCTTTTCCCTTGCCCTGCTTGTACCCCTCTCCCAGCCGGGTTGCCAGTCTCCCTCCCCAGCAGCCTCCCTCCTGCTGCTCCACTCCAGCAGGAGGAGCAATGGGAGCACAGGAGAGGCATCACCCATCTCCCACCTCCCCCAGCATCACCAGCACCCCTTCCACAGCCAAGAGCAGCAAATTATCTGGAAACTCGTATTTGGCTCAGGGCTGGAGGAAACTCCAAAGCTGTTAAACTTGAAAAAAAGTCTCTGTGGAGTGTGCGCGACCTCAGAGTTCCCAAAGACTCATTTTGTAGGATAATTTCACCGGGTAACTTCACTGGAGAAGGCTTTCGCAGGAAAACGCAAGTCTCTGACATTAGAGTAAGCCCCTTGCTGAATTCCAAATCTCTGTTCTGGAGAAGAGGGATAGTAGAATTTTTTAATGAAACACCTATTTGGGTTTTGTTATGTTTTATACTGTAAAACAATGGATTTTTTTCTTGGGCTCTGCTTTGGAAACAGGTGAACAACATTTTTAAATTTTCAGCCCAAACAGTTAAATTTACAAAGTTATGAAGAGCTATAAAAAGAATGTCATAGTGGGAGGAAGTGCAGGCTTCCTTAACTGTAGACCAGGATATGCAAGTCATGTATATGCTGTAGGCAAATGTCCTACTAATAACGATATAGAACTGAGGGCTCAAGCAGTTCTTCTGCAGGTGAGGGTCCACGCTCCCGCCAGCTTCCTCCCAGTGCTGTCACAGAGGTATGTGCCACACCAAGCAGTGTTAAAGGAGGGCTAGAGTTTCCTTAATCTCCTCTCCTCCCAACTGGTAAGTGTATTCCTGAGTAGATACAGGTGTACACTTGAAAGAGGATTGGGAGGATTTAGAGATGCAGCACGGGTTAGGCTCTTCGCTATTTGGTAGTGTCAGGAACAAGGGGAAAACTCAAGGAATACAGCTGACGGTGCCTTGGAGGCACCTCCAAGGTCATGCAGGAGGTAAGGCAGGGATTTGGATTTCATAGGAGCTTAGAGGGATAGTGAGGACAAGTTAAACATTCGAGACCTCTTTTGGCTCTTGCCCTTCCTGTTTGATTTCCACTAATCCCCCAGCAGCTGTGGGATGAAGGATATTGTTAAAAATGGGACATTTTAACTGGAAACTGCTTCTAACAAAGCCAAAAGAAAGGTCTTGTAAAACCCTAGAGAAAGCCAAGCTGTCAGAAAGTGAGAACAAACACTGGTGTAGTCCAGTGGGGCATTTTGAAGATGGAGCAGTGCCATGGAGATGACATGTCCACCCACAAACTCGGCACCAAGCACTCCAAGAGAGCCATGCATCGGTAATGGAGGGTGATCTAAAGTGCACAGCTCTCACCCGTTAGCAAATGCCCTCTGGTACACTGCTAATTACCTAGAAGGCCACAGAGGCAGGGAGCAGCTGGCCATAAATTACCCTGAGATTCCTGAGGCTGGAAAGGGCTGACGGGGCTGAGGTTGAAGCGTAGCTGGGACTCTTCTGCTCCACTCCACTGGGAAAACAGAGAGACAGGCTTGGTACAAGCCACTGTGAAATGGCAGGGCATTCTTGTGGTAGCCTCCATTATAATTTGCTTTGGAAATATTTTGGATGTCTCTCTTCGTTGTTGGGCAGGGGAGGAGGAAGTCTTTGAACCCTGAAACCCAGTACATCTGGGTCTGTGAGAGGGTGAAGGCAACACTTGAGAGGAAGAGTAGAGCTGGTTGAGTGTTTCACACCTGCTAATTGCTTTTGTTAATTTATCTCTGTAAGGGGTTTAGGCCAATGTGTTGTGTTTTCCTGTTCTACCGCCTGTAAAGAACAGCAGTTCCCCAGACAGTTGGACAGTTTAGAAAAGGCAAATTAATCTCACAAGTGATACTGCTGCCTTCAAAAAGCTACCTTGCTTTCTTTTCACCTGAAAATGTTTTTCTCACAGGGCTTTGGAAATAAAACAATAGTCCAATAACAATAAATTGCATTTTTTACAACCATCGTGAGTCCTTTACAGACAGATATCATACATACAATATTGAAAGGACATTGGGGTAGAAAAACATATGAATTCAGAATCTTCTGGTCAAAAATATGGATTCGACATCACCAAGAAAGCAGTCTGGTGTGAAGGGCAGGCAAAACTTGGACTGTGAGTCCTAATACCAGAGATGTAACTTCTCTGTGCCTCAAATTATTATCCTATAAACTAGAGTTAATTATACTTGTCAGTTTTTTAAAATACTTTGAAGATTATTGGCAAAAATGACCATCTAGGAAAAAAAGTGTTATTAATATTATTGGGACTGATGACACAAAGTTAAGCCGTTCCAATTTTATCCAGTGGTCAAACACGTGCTCCAGTTTTACAAATTACAGTGTGGGCTATCCAATTTCATGAGCACACTTGCCACTCGGTGCCACAGCTTTATACCTCTGACTCCACAGTCAAGGTGAACAGAGTATAATCACCATAAAATTTATGCCAATTTTGTAGAAATATTATGATTATTCACAGCTGAGACTTCAAAGACGTCTTAAAGCACTTGATAGCCATAGAGTTTCCTGCCATGAGTCTCAGGAGATCTACCTGTTGCATTTGCCCCCAAGTCTGTAAAACTGTCCACCGAGCTGAAACCCAGGCCCACACGGGGAGCCCAGCTCCTGCGCTTGTGGGAGTGAGCTCCAGACAGCAATATTCACCTTTGCTTCCATTAATTGGCTCAAAAGTTGAATTTTCTGGCTCTGTGCTAAGAGATGGACAGGCATACATCCACAGCCAAAGTGTGTCCAAAAGGACATGCTCTGTACAGACCACTTTCTCTAGGATTATATTTTATTCAGTAACAAAAACAAGCATAGATCCCTAAAAGCTGGAAAACTAACTTCTGCTAAACTTCTGCACTCAAACTCAGGCTGTGCCAGGTGTGTGTTAGTGCAAATAGTAGATCACATTGCTCATTTTTTTAAAAAGAGATAAGCTCAGTGGAAGTATAATGGAGCAATTCTTCCTTAAAATTCTGTCCACAAAAAAATACCATTAAGATGAGAAAACAAGGTCATTAATATCGTGGGGCTGACTTAAACTCTGCCACATCAGTCATAAGATCATATAATCAAAAGTGCTCTCCAGCACTTTTAAGGGATGCCAGTAAGCACTCGCCTGGTCTGTACTGGCTGGCTACTGCATGGTGTTCCCTGTAAGCAGTGCAGACAATGACACATTGTGATTTTTGGGAAAGAGGGAGAAGACATGGACATGAGCTACGCTGTGCCATTTGCCCTCTGGACTAGAGGAAAGGGCCTGACCCCATTTAATTTATTTTTATAAAGGTAGTTGTTCTGAGCAGGATCCTTTGGCCTATCTGGTAACTTGCATCTTTAAATAGCAATTTCCAGAACGGGAAAATTAGCAAATAGTTTAAAATTAAATAAGTAAATTAAAACAATACACAAATTGTCTCTCGTGGATGTAAGCTATGCTTTTAGAACCAGAGGTGTCACAGTTATAACCTAGACAATCTTCTTCCTACAGTAACCAAAATTTCTGCACACACACTCTTGATGTTGGTAGACACATGTTTTTGTTATTTTGTAGAAGTGAGAATTTTCATAATTATTTATGTTAAAAGCTAAGAAAAAAGCTTTTTATTGATTGCAATTGATATCCACAGGGTTAGTAAAATGGGTTGAGAACCAAAAGGACATTTGAGAAAAAGCTTCAAAACAGAGGCAATGTACATAAAGCAACAAACTATGTAACACACACAATTTAACTAAAACACTGTATGCTTGGGCAGTAACTATCTGCTTTTAATACCATTTTGTACTACCTATATGAGAAAAAAAATTGTGAAGCTCTGAAGCATGAGAAATTAATTAAAGTCTCAAAATGACCTGTTTTTCTTTTCTTTCTTATGGTGAGAAAATGAGAGATCTGAGTCAAAAATCAAGGTCTTCTTATGCTACACATCGTACAGAGAGAGAGGAAGAAGCAGGCTCTGGTGCTAAAAGATAACTGTCTGAAGAGATGAGATTACGGACAATAAAATGCAAGTACTGTTTTCCTTACGTTATAAAAGAGGAACTGGCAACTACATGCATCACGCAGAGGACCGAACATCAGTTTTATCTGAGATAAGATGAGAAACTTGTAGCTTGGAAAAAAATCTGTTCCAAAGAGTATCGGTCTCTGGAGGCTCTCCAGCAGGGTCTGATCTTGCATTGCAAGGTAGAAGCATCTAGATGGCCTTGCAATTGTACCAGGTCACTGTAGCCTGGACAGTTTGATGCAAAAAATGGATGCTAGGAGGGATGTCAGCTTGTGGCTCTGAGGCTGACATCCAGTTCTGGTCCAGCGCTCTGCTTGCATCTTTCTGTGATGGAGAGGGAAGCAAGCAAGGTGCTGGGCTCCAATTCCTTTTTTTGCTTCCAAGCTGTTCGCTTACTGCTTTCTGCTTTCAGCAGCTGCCCTCTGGGGCTTGCAAAACGGAGAGTGCTGCTCCACAAACGAAATGGAACAACCACCTTCTGGTCTGAAATTTGTCTGAAAACCCAAGCTCCAAGCCACCGGGGGATTGCACTGCTCCCCCGTTCTGAGGAAGCTCGTCTGCAGCACTGAGGTCTGACAACCTCGAAAGTGTCAGATGAGTCCTGCTTACCTGACACGTCATGGTGCAACTCAGGAACCTCCAGACCGGAAAGCCGAGCTAGAAGTTGCAATAACTCATATCCGCTGCGGGTTGGTAGAAAGAGGACCTGAAACTCAGGCGCACCAGCGGCTTGCACAAGCCGCACACCATTCTCAGGGCCAAATCTAGTCCTCATGCATCACTGGGAGTTTTGCATTAGAGTTAAGGTTTGGTGTTAAGCAAATAAAACATTTTGTCAGGTCTTCAGCTGCATTTTTTTTTCCCCTTTTTGAGCAGTGAGATGGTGTCCTATGTATTTGCAGCTAAATATGGCTACAAGATTAGGTAAGCATGATAATAAAGGGTTATGGAAATATGCTGACCACAACTCAAAGTGCAAGTCACAGTGTATGAGAATACACATGTTTGGGGGTTAGGTTTATGAGAAATAAAGATCTGAATGATGCTGTGCTTGCGAGTCATGGGTCTTGTGTTTTCTTAATGCCAGGAGTGATTTATTTCTTGTAAACAGTTTTGCTCAACTGGGGCATCCAGTTACTACAGACCTTGTTTGGTATAAAAACTAACAGCATAGAAAAATATTGCTCTAGCAAGGTTTAACTGGTTGTCAGCCCAAACATGTGGCTGAACACGAATTCCACTGCTTGAAATATCCTCTAGTCGCTCAGAAATATCTTAATGTCAAGAGGAGATTATAGTCAGCGTTCCCATTGAGCCATGACTCAGAGGTACTGTATGGAAAGAGGACATTTCCAGCAAAAGCATGATATGGAAACTAAACACAGAGGTGCTGGAGATATTCCCTTCTGTAGAAAAAAAAAGAAATGTGAAAGGCCAGCTCTTCTGAAGTGGAAGTTCAGCTGCTGCTGGGAATGTTATGAAAATACACATCACATGCACGGTTCCTTATATATTAAATATGTTTCACAGCATGTTTCATCACCCACCTTTTCCCTCCCTTTTTTAATTCAAAGAAGATGCAGGAAGAGACCTTGCTTCACAACAAAAATAAGTGCAAAACCTTGCTAAGGTGATATTTTTGCAAAGCAGGAACTCTGATAACTTGAAATGCGGTAGTTTTGCTTGCGTTGCATAAAAGCTGGCTATTAACATACCTTAGATACTTTGAGAGGTATGGAAATGTTTTAAAAAAACATGGACTGAAGAGATTGGCCTCAGTGAAACTTACATTAAAAAAAGCCCCAAGGAGACACTTAAATATTCATAGTTTCCATTTCTAATCTTTCTCCCTATAAGTTTCCTGACATACATAATTCTCAGCTATGTCTGCGAGATGCCCGACATTCTGAGGTCAGATGCATATTTCTTGTTTGGATCCAAATAGCTTATTTTAAAAGTTCTGATGCTGCACAGGCTTGCACACAAGAGTAACTCTAAAATGATGAGGACTATATGAAGCTTTAAAGCCAGCCACATACTTTCACACACACACACACACACATACATATATATATATACACATATGTATATATATCAAACTGCTTGCAGGATGATGTGATATAGAATCTAGGTGAGAAAATACTACTGTATATGTAATATGTCACACTGAAAGGGTTGTGATCAGTGGCATAAATACATCTGGAGGCCAGACACTAGCAGTTTACACCAGGGGTTTATACTGGGGCCAGCAGTGCTTATCATCTTGGTTAGTGACCTGATTGATGGAACAGAATGGACCATCAGCAAGTCTGCAGATGCTACAAAACCAGGACAAGTGGCTGGTAGACGAGAAGGATGTGCTGCTGTTCAGCAGGACCTCAACAAGATGGAGAAATGGGACAACAGTGACCTCAGATAAATGCAGCAAAGGGAAATGCCAAGTCCTGGCCTGGGAGAGGAACAACCTCATGTACCAGTACAGGCTGGGGGTCACCTGGGCGGGAAGCAGCTGTGCAGATCCAGGGTCCTGGTGGACACCAAGTTGGAGTCAGAAATGTGTCTTTGTATTCAACCGCAACCTGAGCTGCATTAGGAAAAACATTGCCAGCAGGCAGAGGGAGGTGACCCTTCCCCTTTGACCTGGTGAGGAATGCTCTGTCCCAGTGCTGGGCATGGACATGCTGCAGCGTCTGCCACAGGAGAGGATGAGAGACCTGGGGCTGTTCAGCCAGAGGAAGAGAAGGCCCAGGGGTATCTTACTGCTGTGTATAAATGTTTGGTTGTAGGGGGCAGAGGGAAAGAAGACAGAGCCAGACTCATGTTGGTCAAGCCCAGGAAAAGAAGAAAAGGCAGTGGGCACAAACTGAAATGCAGCAAATTCCACTAAATATAAGAAAAAGTTTTTTCTCTGAGTGAGAGATCGGGCACTGGAACAGGTTATGCAGGGAGGTTGTGGACATGCTCTAAACCCAACTGGACACAGTCCTGGGCAACTCACTGTAGTGGCCCTGCTCTGAGCAGGGGCTTGGATTAGGTGATCTCCAGAGGGGCCTTCCAGACTCAGCAGATTTGTGATTTTGCAGTTCTGTTGAATAGAACACAATTATTTGGATTTATCGGATTAATGATTTCCTCATTTTGTTTAACTTCATAAAAACCCATAGATGTTTATGAAGAAACTAAATGATGGCCTTTGTTCCAGAAATGAAAGCCTGCTCTGCTCATACATAATGTTGCTTTCAAATTAGTTGGTTTAGGTCCTCAGGTATGTTTGGTAAACTTATCTAAAAGTAGTGAATTTCACAGGCTCACTATCCAGTGTGTTAAAAAGTTCTTTCCTCTCATGTGTTTGAAAGAGCTTCCTTTCCATTTTCTTTATTGTTTTAGTTCTTACACTATGAGGAGCAGGAAGCAGGGAAACTTATTTTTGCCTTTTATCTCAAACATTTTCTCATGAAATAGTACCTACACAAAACCAGCATGTGATAAATTTCACTAGCGTTGGAATAAAAGTGTGAAAAAATAGGATGAAGCAGCCATAAGTTCTATGAATGGAGTACTCAGGTAACAGCCTTTTGCTGAAAGGGTTGTCTATTAACATTTTTTTGCAGTATTTTTCTTCTCACTTGAGAATTTTCCAGTTTTCTCTGTGCAGTGATTCAGTTCCTAGCAAGGAATGGCCTGGGTCCAGTTATGACACTGACTGTAGAAATCATTCGTAATGAGAATCTGAGCTGAATTTCATAACCAGGAACAACATTTATGGGTGTTTGAATCCTGAATTGGATATGAATTTGAGGGTTGGGGTTGTCTGAAATATTTGTTGTCGTTGTTGTGGGAGACCTGGACCTCACTATACTCTCTGCACAAACTCCATTAAAAGTGGCTTCTTCCATTAAAAGACCAACAGTCTAAAAAATCGAAATTTTCTGCATTCAGAAGACAACCATTCATCAGAGTAGTCTGAGACTGTCCACCTCTTAGATGCAGCAAGACTGTGGGAGGTGTCTGGGTCTGGAACAAATCATCCAGTGGGATAAAGCTGACCATGAGCCACCAGCTGCATAAGAATAAGCCAAGAGACAGCTTCAGAGTAAAAACCACTGAGCCTTTTCTGGTCAGTATGACAGAGACTGGGAAAAGATTTTTTTTCAAGTTGCTCATCTTTAGACAGTATGGCAATGGAGATGTCTTCTGGTACCTGAAGGGGCCTACAGGAAAGCTGGAGAGGGAATTTTTACAAGGGCATGGAGTGATAGGACTAGGGGTAATGGCTTCAAACAGAAAGGGGGGAGATTTAGATTAGATTTCAGAAAGAAATTCTTCACCATGAGGGTAGTGAGGCCCTGGCCCAGGTTGCCCAGAGAAGCTGTGGCTGCTCCCTCCTTGGCAGTGTTCAAGGCCAGGTTGGACGGGGCTTTGAGCAACCTGGTCTATTGGAAGGTGTCCCTGCCCATGGCATGGGGGTTGGAACTCGATGATCTGGAAAGGTCCCTGCCAACCCAAACTGTTCTATGGTTCTGTGAAATATGGTAGGTTTACACATATTTACAGGAAACTTCTTCTAAACTCCAGGGACAGCTTGGAAAAATGCATGGAGGTATGTGTCAGAAAAAATTAGCACATAGGCAACAATTACTAGCTTCATACGTGGCTCAGAACCTCTAGTTCCTACTAAGCAAAGAGATACACCAAAATACTGCTGACTCTTGGAAAGCTGTAATTTGATTTTTTCAGCTGCAGTTTGGAAGAGAATCCAGGCTCTAGTTACTGCAGCATTAAAGACAGTATTACTGCTGGCGTAAACGGGAACCTTTTCCAAATAGAGATAAGCAGCAAAGGATGTAATATTGAATTAATCTGCCAGTCTAGAGGTGACCCTTCCGAAACAGTCTTGAAGCCCACATGTGCATGGCAATGCTGTGAGGTACATCCCACACTGCTTTCACTATATCTGTTCTGTGGCTAGCAGAGGGCTTCAGTCCTCAGGGCTGTCAGCTGGGCACCTTTCCTGAGCACTAAATTTATTTTAAAAAGTAAATATCATTGGGCTGATGTGTGCACTTAGCCTTGATGAAGTCATTAATGTGGTTTCCAGCAAACTGTTCATAAAATTCATGGCTGCACTTAATTGCTACCATGTTCTTCCTCCTCACATATTCTTATATTAATAAGAAAAAATGCTGAAAGCCCTAATAAACTATACACAGAAGAGGAATGCTTGAACTGCAGTTAGCTGGTCACATCACCACAGATATGCAGGCCAGTTGTCAAACGGGAGATTGTGTGTCACTTCAGGCACTGAATAGCGGTGCAGCCAGGGAGGTGGCTCGAGCCCAGTTCTCCTGACCCAAATGCCACTAACAGATGCACATCGCTGGGTGCGATGGATGGGTGGGTGGGGAGTGGAGCAGAGCGGGGTGCAGCTTGTTTACTCTTAGAGTCGTGTCACCTTCTGAGCTGTGGGCTCACTGAAGAAGACAACTCACTGATACTCTTCTAGGGAAAGGTAGGGTTGTCCCACCAGCGACAGTTTTTCTTCCTGAGAATTCCTATATGGTGTTTCTGAATTTACATCTCTATGAAGGCCCAGGACAATGTCTGGGTGCTGCCCAAGCTCCTTAATTTGAGGCTTACTCTTGGAAAAACGGAAAATGGGGAGCAAGAGGCTAATCAGCTGATGGGTGTATCAAACAACTTCAGGTATCTGAACTTACTTTTTGCCTCTAGCTTCATATGGATTTAGAGTTGTATTAATATCACTTAACTTTAGCTCTTTAAAAGCTAAACTTTTTATCTAAACAAATGGTTTACTCTCTCTGTGTGGTTAGCACCTTCAGAGGGCATTGACACTCCCCTGTTCATGGATGGTTTAGCCCTTGGTAGTCTCTCCCTACTCCTTATCCTAATCCCTCCCTGATCTTTTCCTCCTGAGTGCAGAGGGAATCTCAATGACTTGCCTAGGTTAGGTCACTAATCTTTGGAGAGCCAAAGGTGAGAAAAGTCTCACTACCCATGATCGAATCTCAACCCACTAGCTGTAACAGACTCCAGCTACTATATGCCAAGAGGAGCCGTGCTGCATGGGGTGTCAGCACCTTGCACTTGCATTGCTGTTTCTCTAACTTGGGTCTCCAGGGAAGTTTGAGCAGTGACTCTGCACAGAGATCAACATTTCAAGTGCATCGCTTTGATGCTCGTATCCTATGAGAGCAAGATCTTTTGCTTTGTAGGCATATCACAACGCAGTGAGATCTGTGGAGTTACGCCAAGCAGGCATCCAACCTTGCGTATCTAATTTACGCCAACACACAGGTTGCTGGAGGACATTGTCAGAGAGCCAGGATCCTCCTCCTGCCAGGTTAGATGACTCGTGCTGCAGAGAGGACCGATGTGTGCACAACTCAAACCACTGCAGTGGCTTTTAGCAAGTCTTCCCTACTGGCCTGTGGTTTTGACTTTGTGGACAATCTGATGACTGGGGTCTGGCCACTCTCTGCTGCGGAAATCATTTGGTCCACTACTGAAATTTGGCTTGGGAAACATCTGGCTGTGCATAACAATATATGCCACCTCTGCACAAGACTGAAAATATATTTTCCCACTAGCTGCTGTGGGTGAAACAAGCTGTAAGCAGAGCATAACTATCCTGTGTGGGAATTAGCCAGAAGATGGGGAATGAGGCCTTCAATTTGAAGTTGCCCAGCTGTAACAGAATCAGGAAAAATTCCCTTTGTTCCCATCTCCCTCGAGAAGCTGACATTCAAAGCTTAGCAAGAGGCATCTACAAAATTTTTGAGGGCTAAACATACCACCATCTGGAAGGGGATTGCCAGAAAGAGAGAGAAAGACTCCTTTTTCGCAAGTAACTTGTTTAATAAAAATAAAATTCCTCTTGCATTTCTGACATGGACTGTAACCAGTCCACCCTAACTCACTTTGTCATGTTCAGATCTATGAAGTAAGAGGAAATTATAGAAATTTATCATGTCTGGGTTCTCAGGATTGATTATGACTCGCTGCTTTTATCTTCCAAACAGTCACTAAATCTAATTGCCTTGTTGTAATGGATTAACCCCCGTGGTCCACAGTAGCATTTATATTGTGTTCAAAGAGACTGTTACGGAGTTAGGGTACTTTTTTTCAGCAAGATACTTTCATAACATATAGGCACTCTTTGGGCATAACTCACCATTTGTGGGTCTTGGGGGGTCTAATTGGGTCATTGCACTGCCTTTCTGCAGGGGATGAATTTCACATGACTTTGGGAGCAAGTACAGATGGGTCAAAGGGCTTTCCACAGCATAACCATTTCTTTTAAACTACAATGCAAGCAGATTTTGAAAGCCTGTGTTCAAACATCGGCAGCTGTATTTTAATCAGAAACATTCCCTTGCCGATATTCATGGGATTAGTATTATTATTAGTCGTAGTATCTTTGCCCCTGGAAGACCTGAACTCTAGGGTCAGGTCCCAATGAGGAGCTGTATAAATACAGTCCCTGTGTTAATAAAGTTGCCACGTAAGCTGTCTTCCATTGTGTTTGCTGAGGACTAAGAGCTTACACATGGGCCCTCCTGGTGACTCTCCAAGTGTTGGTAATGAGATCTTGTACTGCAGTGGTAGGCAAGAAACAACAGATGGCTGCGGACAGCAATGGCAAGGGAAGGAGACAACTGCTACTCCGTGTGACAATCAGTAATCCAAGTATGCTGGCCCTTCAAATCCTGACCAGTATCTTTGAAGGTGCAGTGGGAGACCAGTGTTTTAAGGAGGGGTATGAACAAGGAAAATGCAGTAAGAATGAGAAGAAAGTGAAAAATTCAGGAGAATGAGGGACAGAATCTGTGAAAACGTCATGTGGAACAGGGACACCGATGTTAGAGGAGGAACACAAATGTCCTTGCTTGTATCAAGACAAAGGAAGGAGAGTGCTGTGAGATAGAAAGAGAGCAAGAGAAAAGACGTCAAAGAAATGAAAAAGGTTATGTCACACCTTTGAAAGCACTGATGGGGTCTGTCATGGAGAAAGCTCAAGAAGAAAAGGAGATGTATGGGATGACTGTGAGTCAAATGCGAGGTGAGGGAAAACTACACTGAAGGATTTGGTAATATTAGGGCTTCAAGTTGTCTGGAAATAGCTAAAAAATATTTAGCTAGAAGATCAGCAAAGTTACAGGAAGATGTACCTGGTAAGAGGGAAATCAGCCAAGCCTTGGTCTTGCCACAAGAGTGTCTGCACCCAACAGGGGTAAGCAAGAAGCAGCTGGGGGTGACCCCCATATACGAGAGGCAGGGGAGACCTGGCAAGGGGGAGGAGATAAAAAAGGGAAGGGAAGGAGCAAGTAAGTAGGGGAAGAACGCACCACCAAAGCAAAGATCAGCAACAGAGATGCTAGAGAGAGTACGAGCCACGCTTGATGAAACCAAGTATAATGGGCAGCCAGCTGGTAGAGCAGGAGAGGCGGTGAGCCATGAATCTGAGATGGGTTGTGAGGACAGCAGGTAGATATGTAGATGTGCCTTTGTAAAAAGCCCTGTAAATGAGACTGGAATCAGGTCTGAGGTTCTTAAAGGGAATTTTATTGGAATTATTATGGATTCATTCTAGAGAGAGTAGGAAGCAGCTGTGATCCAGGCTCCACAGTCAGAGTAAATCTAATGTAACACATTTTCGTCTTTCATCATGCAAGACATGATCACAATCTCAAATCAGTGTAACTGAATGTTTAATAGCTTCAAGCAAAAGAATAGAACAAGTGAACAAATTTCTTTAAATTGCTTACTTTAAAGAAGGGCAAATTGTCTGCTACATTTTTGTGGGTGCACAATTGCCAATATTATTAACTTTATTTCACTTTTTACAATGTACTTTTAATTAAAATGATTAGGGAAATTCTTGTCTTAACCATTAGCAAAATAATAGCTTTTAAAGATCTCATTCACTCCCAAGTTGGTTTTATAACCTAATTGTCATACTGGTAAGTGTTTAAATCAGGTGCTTCACAAAAATTGTCATTGGAAAATGGAATCTGTTTAAAGTCTGTTAAATGAAAATACCTTTAATCACATAAAATGCTATGAAATACTTTTCCCACTGTCTGTACAGCTTGAACAGCACAGTTGAGGTTGTGCTGAGATGGCTCAAGCTGAACTTTTGTTTCACCTCTGAGTTTGGTACAAAAATTTCCAGAGGTTAGTTCAGGAGACTGCATTGCTGATAACTAACTCGACATCTTCTGACCCATCTTTAACTCTGATATTTTCCCAATGTAGCAAGTCACGAGGATTCACACGAGCAGGCTGAGATTCCTATGTCTAGGGATACATTATTACTGTGGGTATAACCATGACATCTTTGCAAACAACAAACCTTTCTTATCTGAGATGAGCTTAACTGTACTACTCAGAATCTGTATTGCAGAACAATTTATAGCAGTTCATTGGGACACAAGCTGATACAGAGAAAGAAAACAACATTTTTACATTTTTATGCACAGTTTCTGCAGGGAGCTGTAGGCTGGGTTAACTGTTTCATTGCCTTTTAAGGAAATTCGTTAATGAGTGTAGACCACAGAAATTTGCCTGTTAAGAATGTAAATTCAGTGCTGCTTTCCCTACAATGTATTTTTATGCTAGCTAAGGTACTTCTGGATGTTTCTGCGGTGTGCTTCAGCATCCATATTTTGAAT
>Ga0181612_156880_pt1 | contig 15290 bp, 10 predicted proteins | sample HoacroProtozoa21_FD_119630 | JGI IMG/M metagenome (GOLD analysis project Ga0181612, IMG submission 119630) | Hoatzin crop microbial communities from Cojedes, Venezuel. Combined Assembly of Gp0051906, Gp0051904, Gp0051908 | reverse complement strand
TAGTGATAGGACAAGAGGCAATGACCTCAAGTTGCATACTGGGAGGTTTAGCTTAGATATTAGGAAAAATTTCTTCACAGAAAGAGTGCCAGGCATTGGAACAGGCTACCCAAGGAGGTGGTGGAGTCACCCTCCCTGAAGTTTTTTAAAAAATGTGTAGATGTGGCACTTCAGGATATGGTTTAGTAGGACTGGTGGTGCTGGGTGGATGGTTGGACTCGATGATCTTAGAGGTCTTTTCCAACCTTTATGATTCTATGATTCCATGATTCTGCCCAATATCTGCTCCTGAAGCTGCTGAGACAGGGTGTGCTTATGCCTCTCAGAGCAATGTGATACTGGTTGCTGTTTTTGTTCAAATCTTCCACCTGAAGAAACTCAACTATCTAACATAGCTGGAAACCCTTCTGGTTTTATTCCTGGTGTGTGTTCAGATGAGATCTTGTACATGTTGTACGGCATATAAATAATCACACATAGAGCCAGCAAGGACACTGAAGTGTTACATTTTCATAATGCATTTTTCTTCATTTCTAGACACAGTCTAAAAATCTGTTACAGCACATGCTGAGTTTCTGAAGTATTTTGCCTGGACAGCACTCAAAACTTCATACATATCTGTAAATGTGCTAGGAGTCAAATCTCAAACCTGACTTAGACACATTTGCATTGTCTTTGAAGAAATGGGTTCTCATCGCTAAGTAATGATATTCTGTAAAATAAAATTAGCCATTCAGTTTTATGACTGTGATGATGGGAAGTCAACAGCACATTCAAGCACACATCAAGACAGAGAAACCTACTGAGTCGATTCAGCAGCAGCAAGCAAGCAGAGTTAAAAACTAAATGAGTGGTAAATTATTATATACACATTAAAGACATGATAAGGTACAAACATTTCCCTTGTAATTTGTTCTAGAAGATTATTAACCTGCTATAATCAGAACTCACTTTCTGAATTCTGTCAGTAACACATACCGTAAAAGTTCATGTATACATAATATAGGCTTCTTAATGATGTAGTAGATCTGAGAATTGTTCCTACTAGGGCAAAATTCAGGTTATCCAGTCGTATGTCTCCATCTTGGGCTAACGTTACATGATTGAGCAGATATAATAGTTTCATTACTACCAAAAGAGAGCGGTCCATCCTCCATCCCACTCCAACTGTCTATTCCTTTCCTGACTGTACAGTCACCTCCTCCTTTGTGCACCTGTGCTTGCAGTCATTTCATCCTGTGACAAATCACTTTAATTCACAATCTAACAAAAAATAAGCTGGAATAAAAAATCAAGCATTTTGCTGGGTTAGCGAATTGATCTGTCTGTGAAGGTCTGATGAATGCTAACATGAGCAGGAGTGAGAGTAGGAAGATAAGAACACCCTCCTCCTCCTCTTCTTCCTCCTCCTCATCCTCCTCCTCCTCACAAAATTGCTGGATTTGTTCTGTTGCTTTTTGATAGCACAACATCCTACAACAGGTACTTCACCTAAGAATAGTTTGAAGTCTTTCAGAGAATGAGAATTATATCCCTGGGTCCTTTACACAGCCACTACAGAGAGATGCAGCCTGTGTACACAGTCAGAGTGTGGTCTGGACCAGACTCCTTCTGACCTGTGCGGTATTGGCATAAGTGCTTTCTGTCCAGCATCGCAATACAGACTCAGCTTCTCTGCATTCAAACTGCAAAGGCAATTAAGAAATCCAATGCAGATAGTTAGAAAGTAACTTGTACGTGTGTGATAAATGCTGCTAGCCTGCTTCTGTAAATTCCAGCTACTTCACCAAACTGTTAAGTGAGCCCTTGATGCTTGTGATTGTGTAACGCGGAAAAGACAGACATGGAAGGCTAGAAAAAGTTAACCTTGGAAACAGAAGAAAAAGACTGTGGTAAGAAATTTAAGAATTGCAATTCAGTCCCTTCCGTTGCTTTGTAATAATTGTGATAAACTCATGATTTAGTGTCACCAGCACTTTTTATATGGCTATATGGTCATATATATCTGTACGCCATGCGTTGGCTGTTTGTCTGCTACCTGCCAACAATGAATCTTGTAAAACTCTTCAGAGATTGTGGATATTTTTGCTGTTGTTTAGTTGTTCACAACACAGTTTTCATAGAGAGAACTGAATATTCTAAGGCTGAAGGTGAAATTCCATGTTTCATTCTTCAGTGTCAGTGGAGTTTTAAACAATTTCCGCTCTGTCAGACTCAGCCCCACTATTTTGTGAGTTGCCTTAGAAAATTTGCTGCCATTTTGGGTCTCCCTGGGCACCCCAGACTGGCTGCAAGGGAAGGCTTTCTGCCGCCTGATTGGCCATGGCTGGCTATCAACTGGGGAACCACTGACCAAACAAGAACTGTCACAAACTTCAAGGAGAGGAGACCCACCAGGTGCAGCCAAGAGACCACACCTTAGAAAACCACGTGTACCAAGGCGATTGGTGGAAGAGCGAAGGGTACAAAATGAGTGGTGCAAACTGACAACAGCAGATTGCCTTAGATGGATATAAAAGGACCCTCTGAGAGGCTGTGGGTGTGCACCCATCACTGACTGCTGAGGACCGTCAGCGAAGGACCCACGGGACACCGCGGGATCCAAGGTGGTGACTATCGCTCTTTCCTTTTACAGTGCTAACATATCTTTTTATCTTTCCTCTGTATATCCCTCCTTCCTTCTTCCTCTTCTTCGCGCCATTTTTTGTTAGACTGTTACTTCCAGAGCCGTAGTAAATAAACTCGTGAGGTCAGTTGATTACCATTATCGTGCCTCAGTTGTGCTTTATCCGAGCTTAAGGATTGCGAATCTGTTTTATTTCCTATTGGGGTTCAGAAGGGAGTACTCTATCCACAGGCGGGTAGAGCACCTCGTGGTGTTCTGTGGGTGGGCTCTGAGAGGAGCTGGCAGCATTTTGGTTTTACAGGTGGGCTCCGTGAGGAGCTGATGGCATTTCTTGGTTTACAAGTTAATGTTGTATGACTGCATGTGAATGAGACATACAAACGAGTACAAAGCGAGTGCAGAGTTCTGATCCGTAGTTCTGCTCTCCCATGAGGGAAGCAGCCGGAGATGAACGAAGCTCAAGAAAGGAATGAATGTTGATCTCTTAAACAATTATCACCCAGTTGTTCTAAATATCGGAACCCGACACGCTCTCAGCCCTTCCTGTCTCCACAGCACCACGTCCATTGTGCCAGCACAGCTGTTTGTGCAGCCCGTGGTGAAAACAGGAACCATCCAAGAAATCCTGGGGCAGAGAGAGGAATCAAAACTAAAAGGAAGCTTATAACAATGTGTGAATTAAGATGTATGAGAGACTGACCTTGCACTGGGACATCTACAAGTTATATAGAGGCCTTGCTAAACTGACCCTAGAGGATCTGAGGTCTGGGGAAGATTTTACAGTATCTTATAAAGTTTCAAAACACGTCTCAAGAACCCTCCTATTTCTCTAATTCAAAAGCTCTTTCTTTATCTAGTGACCTTACCTTTAGGCATTTGCCACTTGTAAGACTCTTCATGGAATAATCTTAAACTTACTTGAAAATAAATCTTCCTGAGGAGTAAAGACAGATCCTTAAGTGTTAACATTTCCATCCCTTTTTTTCTCTTCTCTCAGGAAGCCAGTTGCATTGTAGCTAGATATGTTTATACATATGTACATGCATACGTATACGTATAGGTAATGTGTACTTACAATGCTTACAATATTTTTTTTCAAGCCACTCTATTTTTTATGTCAGGTAAACAGTTTGTCTTTTATGTTTTTGCTGCCTAGGAGAGAGCAGAACATTCATGACATCATCATATACAACATCCATGCCATTAAACACTTTTTTATTCAAAATACTTTATACCTGAACAGATCTGAACACTGAATTTCCATAAAGACCCACAGATGTCAAGGTCTAATCTGTCTGATTTGGCAGGTTCTCTAGAGTGCCTCAGTTTGTCCTTTTCTGAGAGCAAGGGGTTCTGTTACACTTAAGTCCCCCACCAAATGTTGCCCATTTATCGATCTATAATTTTGTAACACTTCACTGTCCAGATGTATTGCATATGGGAGGCTGGGTATCTGGTTTCCTTTCCAGGGATCAGGCAGTGAAATGCATATCGCTTAGGTGCTTTGAGTTTTTGGCTAATTTCAAGTCTGTGAGTAATGGCTGGGACTATTCATATCCCTGACGCTAGGCAAATGCTCTGGAGATTTACTACAATGTTAAATCACAGTAACACAGTGGTCTCAGACTCAGAGCTTTTAGTCACAAACTCACATTTTTCTTCACCTGATATCCTTATACATTGAGTTTTCTGTGCTTTTAAGTAATTATTTTTCTCCTTAAACCTTAAGGTCATGGTACAATTTAACTGCTATTTTACCCTGACAGCTGTGTCTTCAAATCAGACAGCTAAAATAAAATAATTTTGGAAGGCTGAATTTCTTTAACATCTTTCCCCAGAACATCTCAAAATGCTTTAAGAAAAATAACCAAGCTTTTCAGTAAGTCAAAGGCACTTGAGTATTTAAAGGGAAATTGATTCTGACACAGTTCAAATCTTTCTTCCCAGTCCAGCATTCTCTTGTCCTGATTCACTTCGCCTCTCTCCCTCTCCTCCTATGCTAACAAAAATTTAGTCACCTTTGATTCATATCTCTCTTCAAGAGATAAATCTAACTGTAGACTATTTCTTCTAAAGGCTTGATAACACCATACTTCACACAGCCATCAAAACCTGTTTTCTTCCTGAAGTCCTTTTTTTTCTTCCATACCTTTTTATCTTTCCGGTTGCCTCCTACCTATTCAATTTACGCTTTGTCATTCATTGAGTGAGTCTTCTTTCTACAGTATCTTGTCCTTTCTTCCTTCTTTTAATGATCTCCATTTCAGCCCACCCCCTTTCACCCCTCTTTTAATATTTTTCTTAATTCCTTATTTTTTGGGTTGCAAACCTAGCTCTTCCTTTGCATGTATTTCCTTTTTGTTTGAATCAAAATTCTGAATATCAACTAGACATGCTTTGAAGCAAATTTCTTTTTTTCTTTCCATATCATTTTTCTTTTTGCTAATCAGTTCTACTGATTTTAGTTAAGAGAGTATCTCTTATCTTTGAACTTCTAGTGATGGAAAACACATTCTTCCTTTTCAACTTGTTGAGTTTGGATTGGATGTGAGACATCCAGAGGACATCTCAAAAGCAGAAAAAGATATGGGACCGAACAACAAGGGAGAATGTCTACTCCTGTTTTTTCACTGAATAAATTCTTTCTCTTAACACCACAATTTAAAAACTACGTCATGGGAGCTATCACTGCCATTCTGTGTGCTTTGTTGGGAAAAAATCAGCAACAAAGACATGTATTGATGCTGATTTGAGACAAGAGTGTCTTAGCTAATATTTTTCAATCATTTAGTACTAGGTAACGATGAATACAGTACAGATGAAAGACACGGTGGTTCTGTGAGAGATAGTGAGGTATGCTTTACACCCTCTTTACCAAAAGGGTTAAACAGCTGCCCAAAGCATGTTTTAGTAGCTGTACTGCTTTTAAAACACTACTAGGTACCACAGCAGTTGCTCTGCTCAGAAGCAAAGCTTCAGACTTGAGCCACTCCTTCAGCTGCTGTCCCTCCTTGCTGCCCCCTCAGCTCTCATCTACCTCACTGCAACTTTCAGCATTTACTCGTGATGGCAGTGAGACACATTGAAGTCTTTAATACTATTATTAGTGTTAGTAGCAATATTATAGTCTGAGATTCTCTTATTCCACTAATTAATTTGCCAGTTAATTAATTTGCTAATTTCAGAAACGAGAATAGCAAGTAATAGGATATTTGAAGAAAGGCATGTTAGAAAATTACTGATTTCAAAATACTGAATCAAGAAGCTAATTGCTCTGCAGACCCAAAAGTGTAATACATGGCACTGGGATACTGACAATGCGTTGCTGCTTTCACTAGCATTAAAGATTTGTTGTGTCTTTCTTGGGTGTAAAAAATCAAATAACTATGAAAACAGTTGAAGATACAGAAGATTAGTAAAGTTCTGACTTTCAGAAAGACCATGGTCATTCTGAAGAGTTCTCTTTTTTTGGCAGAGAATAAAAATACAGCATTCTCCCCTTTTCAAAACTGAACATGCCATTTTACCAACACACATGAATTATGAGCACCATCCAGTGGCAAAGGAAGTAAATCACATCTTTTATTTTCAATTTCCTCTTTTTCCTCCAACCACAGAATCTAACTAACGATTTAAATGTTTATATTAAATTTCCTGCATCTTTGAAAGCTGGCATAACTACATTTCTGTTAATTTCCCAAAGCTGTTGTAGCAGTACAAAGCTTTTTTCAGAGTACACTGCATTTCAGCTGAACAGTTCATGTCAGTCTTTCATGGCAGTCAACACAGTTAAGTATTTTCAGTGTATCTAAAAATCCTTTTGCAAACACATCTTCCTTTTCTCTGCTACTATTATCACAAACATAACTGATTCCTCTCTAGTGTGACAAGATCGCTGTTACCCTTACACCAGTATGAGGATTCATCTGCTAATACGTACCTGCTGCTCCCTGAGAACACGGGTTGTTTTTTTTGTTCTTCGTTGTTTTTTTTTCCTTTTTGTGCTTACCTCTTTTTATTTTCTGTCCTCTTTTTTTCTTCTCTGCATGATATTCTGTAAGGCATCAATAAAATTTTGATACATCAGAAAAGACTAAAAACAGCCAATAAGACTGTATAATCTCTGTCCTGCCCTTCACTGAAATTGAGAACTCTGTTGATTAGAATGGAGGTAATGGCGTGGCCTTCGTTTGTGCCATACTGATGCTGACCGATTCTGTTATCATTCTTTGGGGAAATCAGATCTCACAAAGCATATTGGTTTCAGAAACGTTAGGCCTTCTGCAATAAATATTGGAGATGTATTTTCACTTTCCACATGGATGATTTTGTTCTTAGGCTATTTCTGATTGTGTAAGACATAAATAGGATTTTCTTTAATTTTAAGCATGACTGACTTTTGCAATGTTGTTTTCCTTAAAAAAAAGGGCAAATTAATTGTGGTGATGACTGACATGGCACACAAACATTCTGGCTTTTAAATAGATAAATATCTGAACCATCTCTCTCCTGCCCTCTACTCTTCTTTTACCTCTTTTTATCCATTAAGGACAGCAAGTAGCAACTTGCTCCCAAAGTTGAAGTATGGAAGTGGTGAGATTTCCCTTCATTTTAACAGCAACTATACATACAATCTCATACTCTTGCTTCAACAGTTCTTTCATTAATATCCAAGGACTTGGATGGTACACTTTATAGTAGTTATTTTTAATGTTTTTAAACCTCCACACCTTGCTATTTTTTGGACAAGTCCTGATTCTTTAGGTGCCTTCATTTTTAAGCCCATCAGACTACACCAGGTTAAAGGAACTTCTGCACTTCATGGTGTTCAATCACAGCTGAGATCAAACTCTGAATCAAACATCCAGCAGCAGACAGGACACACATTCTGGGCTTTCTCAAGACTGAAAAATTTCATGAAGCATGAAGACATGCTAATTGGAGCTATCAGGAAGCAACTGATTGAGAAGCAGTGGTCTAAATGAGTGGAAAAGCTAAACGCTCATCAGAAGCGTTCAAGGAGACAGGCAAAAGGGCAGAAACAAGACATATATTCCCCAGTAGAATAATCTTCAGCAGTCAGCTTAAGTAGCATTAATCCCCTTTGTGATGCTTTAAACAGAAGTAGCTATTGCACTTCGATAGTACAATCTTGCTCACATTTTTTTTAATGGATTTGTGTAGCAGCAGACATTTGGCCATCACTTCACATTTAAAACTAGGGTCTATGTAACAAAAGCATGTGCCACTACAGGCACGAAGTCTGTAACAAGACTTCTGTACTCTGTGGACTGGACACAGATGGGATGTGTGACAACTACCATGAGCAGTCACTTACTTTTGAGGCCTGATGCGATACAACAGTGGAAATCTGCTGCTGCTCTGCCACAGCAGGAATATTGTGCACACAATCCCTCTGTGTCTCTAATGCTGATCCATTATACACGTAGTAATATTGCCAATTGATCAGTTATGAATGCATAACCTGTTAAAATTACATCAGCTCTCTCCCATATGTTCTGATACGTGCACTTTAGAGAGCTACTTTTAAACTCTTCTTTCATGAGCACAACTCCTAATGAATGTGAGCTAAGCCTGGTAATTAAACACAGGTTTGTCTCAACTAATGCTACTAGTTCAACTTTCTGATGACTGGAAATAACTTCAAAAGCTCCCAGGTTAGAAATGGAAAATTACCTGGGATTATCCTCCCAAAGACAAACATTATCCCTAAGAAATTTATTTTATCAGGTTGCTAAGATACTGATTTGTTTAAGATTTTGCTCCTTTTCATTTGTTTGGCATAGCTTTTCCACATTGACATACTGAGAGCTACAGTATGTGTTGGAACACCATTTTTCCCCACGTGGACAAGCAGAAGGCACTTACCTCTTGGGCCACCAGTATCCCAAATCAGCCTTTGCATTATTTCCCACATCAAAGGGCGAGAGCTGGGCAATGCGTGACAGAGAATAGTCAGAGCTATGCAAGAGAACTGTTTCAAGTTTTGGCCTCTGAAACAGGGTTAAACTGGAACAACGGAGAGTAGAACAGCAAGACATCCATATCTGGTTATGATTCCGAGACTTGCATCTACCTCAAATGAATTAATCCGGTTCTTTGTCCCACCATCATCATGAGACAATGTAATTAGGTTCTGCCCTTTGCTTATATGAGGTAGCAAGGTCAGTATTTACATCTAACTTTAAAGCTCTTTAAGGTAAGGAATAGATCACATACTAGCTTCCAGAATATCATGACAGTTTACAGTCCTACATCAACTACTGTACTGACAGAAAAAATTCTTCTCCAATAGTTTAAGACGACTGATCTAGCATTTTTTGTTTCCAGGTTCTTTTAGCATCTCTATTCAGCTGTTAAATGTTATTCTTCCAGATAGTCCAGCTGAGGGAAAAGCAGGCTGTGTTACAATAAGCGTATTAGGAAATCACAGAGAAACACGTTGTCAATCTCTTTATTCATAGGTTCAAATGTAATACCATCCAGTTCTTAACAATTACTGACTGAAAAAAAATTATCTGCATGACAGAAGCAAAACTGAGACTAATTAAAAAAGCCACCTTGCTTCAACTTTTGAAACGACTACATACAGAATAATATACATATTTACATTACAAGTATATTATATAAATATAATATATATGTAATCTTGTAACCACAATAAATATCAAGAAGGTCTTTTTTAGGCACACAGCATAGAGAAAAATGCAGAATCTGCACAATTCTTAAGATTCTTGGAGTGACTCACTCTTACATTGTTTTCACACTGAAAAAGCAAATATTTTACACAAAATATACAGCCAGAGTTTATACAGTCCCCAGTGAACAGGGAATCTTTCCTCGCCTTCCTGTAAGTCTGCTTCTTGATTTTCTAATACTATTGCTCTATACAGCTATTACATAAAAAAATAGTTTGCAGGTTTGTTTTTTACTCAGCTAATAGCCTAAGTAATCATCAGTGCTAACAAAGTAAGTACAGCATATCTACATAAGGTATATACAAGTCTTTGTACAAACATGGGTTTGGTGAACTACTTCTGAGCTCACTTAATACTGGGGAGTTAACCTGAAAGCAGAAAAAACAGGATTTTCAGTGATATTACTTCAGAACTATTTAATCATTTGAGTGAGACCTGGGCTTCAGAGATAGAAAGCTTTAAATTTAGAAATTAATTTAAAAAATCAAATTCTTGGCCATTCTGGCAGATGTAGGTTGCCCTTGATTTTGAATGTGTTCCTTTCAGTACAAATGAAAACCCAGAGAATTAATCCAGAGGGAGTTTTCTCATCCTATACGTACAGTTGTGACATTTTAAATACTGTTGCTATGGAGCACCTGAGATCACACCCTAGTAAGTGAAGCTGACCACTTCTCGTAGGAGAGCCACGATCAGCGAGAGAGGAGAAACAAATGGCATATTTTTTTCTGCATTCACAAATCAGACTCCGGCATATCAGGCATATCTGCCATCAGGTACCCAATACCATAACGTCCATTTGGAGCAGTATCCGGAGTTGGTGATCCAGTCTGTTTTCGATATATATTTTTGCCAAAATTTGGAGATGGCACTTCACTTGGACTCTTCCCATGAATCAGACTTGTATCGTCTCCCTCCAGATTAACAGGTTCCTTTATTATCCGGCCTCTTTTATAGGATATAGATGCCAAACTACCAGAGCTGTCATCCATAAGGTTGCAACGGCGCACCATGAAGACTATTGGTACCGGCAGTATGGCCAACACCATCAGCGATATACAGACAATCATTCCCCATGACGGAAAGCTGTGGAACTCCTCCGTAGCCTGAGCAACCCAAGAGAAAAAATATTAATACATATTTACTTAAAAAAGAGCACATCTGCAGTCCTCAGCAAGGCATGCAGTTTTCAAACACATACTCATCTCTATGTCACCTTGTACCCACAACATGGGCACCATTACAGATTTCCCATTTGAACAGTCATGGAGATGTACAGGATTACTATCTTTCTGCCAGTGAGTAAGACCAAAACACTGTCCCCACAGTTTCTGAGACGCTCAGAGCACTCTAGTAGAGCCCAAATCAAGATTTTCACATTAGGCCACCTTCTATATTTGTCTGCAGTTGTTTCCTGATCCTTTAAAGGATGCTGAGAACAAACAAGTGTGCAGTGATGTCTGTAACGGTGCCTAGAAAATAAGTTCCTGTTGTGCACGCTAACAGCTGGTCTAGACAGGGACTGTGTCAGGTCACCCTGTGCAATTGCTCCTCTTTGTATAAACTTCATGCAAACTATAACACGTTTACTGAGGCAGTGACTGCACCCCACACCTCTACTGCATCCATGAATCCCTGGCCAGTGGACTGTTTGCCTAGTAGCCCAACAAACTGTTAATTTTATACACAGAAGGGAACAGTGTGTTTGGTATTCTAAGGTATTTCTCTCCAATTTTTGAGGGCAAGAATCAAACGTAACAAGAGCGTTTTTCTGAGAATCCCAGCAAAGTAGTAGTAGTTGCCTGGTCTATCTACAATAAAGCAAACCTCTCGTACTTACACTTTACCTGTCTTTGCTGTGATTTTCACCCCCTGGCTAATTCAGACAATTGCCCATTCAGAAGGGTCCCTGCAATTCATTTCTCTGACATTTTAAGCTCCCTATATTTTGCATGGCAAGCCTGTAGAAACAGCTGACGGCTGATGAGCCTACAAACTAGCAGAACTTAGGGGTTACCTTGATCAAATCTCTTTTTGGAGCCAACAGGCAGCACGGACTCTGCAGTTCACACAGACAAGTTTTTTTACAAATGAAACATTCTTATCAAAGACAAGTTTTAATGCAGCTGTTACCTACAATGTGATATGTGTTCCCAAAGGGGAAAACTTACGACATGGCTAAATATCTGTATTTAATTCCACATAAAAAAATTGATATAATGCCTGAAATGATTTTTCAGTGTTATTACCCAACTATTTTCTACAGTAACATAAGATTTAATGAAAGTGAACAACCTCTCTCATCCTTAAGAATTTCTTCAACGTACATGAACAAAATAAAAGTCATAAAAAGCATGAAGGTTCATGTAAAGCAGTTCTATTTCAAAGCAGAACTACTCTAAAATTAAAAAACAGTTGATTCTATATTAATGTTACTTGAGATAGAAACAACCATGTCATTATTTATATTGATTTTGAATTGCTAATTGCAAATTTTTTGTCTTTTCACATACTTCTGAAATACTTCAGATATGATCATTATGATGGTGATGGCATCTGTTCTATACATACCGTATCTTCAATCCAAGCCTTGTAGCCAGGAGGACTTAATCCCATTTGGACAATACTAGCTACCAGCAAACATAACAAAACTAAAGGTGAAACATACTTCCACATGTAGTAATAATACTGGCTTGGAGAAAACCCAAGCATATCCTTCAGATCCTCCATAAATCTGTGAAGGGAATAAAAGGTGGTTGTTAATGCGTACACTGAGATTTCAAGTACTATAATTGATACATAGCGCCTAATTTGAGGGAACAAACATACTGAAAAACTGCATGTATAGAAATGGCTGCAGCTCTGATTACTTGATGGGCTGAAAAACAGAGCTTGTATTACTAGTTCAGAACATGAGGAATCACTACACAGTGCAGTGACTTAGTAAACCACTTGCTGGACCGTGCTGTAAAGATATTTAGACTTACCTTTTTTTTGTCAGATTCTTTTTTTACATCGTCTTATATTGTCTACTGAGTTGTTTACTGAGGCATGTGTCATTATCTTTGAGAGCATATAAAACCAGCACATCTTACAGATTCTGCAGAATTAATTTCAAACCCGCATGTGTGCTGCAGTGTAAAAAAATAGCTTTATGCATAAGCTATGGTTTGCACCATGTAAGTTGCTGAAATAAAACTTTTTGAAGTTTTAAATATGCCTCCTTGTGCCTCAAAGTTGCAAGTTATGATATGAACAAAACCCCTATTTTTGTATTCCTGACAGAGGAGTACATGGTTCCAGAGCCACCAGAAAAAGAATATTTTCAGAATGAATTATTTTGGAGTCTGCACAAGCACTGATTCTGTTTTAACTCCCTTGTGGTCCCACTCCCTTTTGAAATGTGCGTCTCAAACAAGTTCTTAGAGCAATAAATATGTTTTCAAAGCAGTTACACATGTGAAGCTACTGTCATACAAACTTTCAAAAATTTTTTCGAACTGCATAGTTTGGGGTACCCTATCCTTTGCTTAGACTGCAGTGAAACACTTCATTAAAAAGAAGTTGAATTTACAAATGGTTTGTGCCCTCTATAGCTAGCCTTTTCTTTCTGGGATTTCCGGTTCTTCATACAATTAAACATAAAGCTGTTATCTTCACTTTAAAGTCTTTCATCATCTCCATCCCAACTATCCTCTTTTAAAATCTACCAAGCTCCTTTAGTACTGATTCTAGTATTCATCTCCCACTTACATTTTCAAACTGGTATCTTCAGAATTATTGTCCCTCAGCTATGAGTGATATATCCCATAAATACCTCTGATTCCATTTCAGTGAAAGTTTTGTTTGCTGTGAGGTCTACACAAATTTTGATAGCAGCTGCTTTGCAAGGTCAGGGCAGGTTGATGTTAACCAACAGTATTTAATACTCTATGCCTTCTTGGCTACAGGGATCCACATGTCTTTTTTCTATCCTTTGGCTGTAATTCCTTTGGATGCAATATGTTTTGTTTTTCTTTTCTATTTGATCAAAAACAATGTGTCTAAGACCACATATATATGTGTATGACCCCTTGGTGCTACCACAACTAATGACAGTCTGAGGTTGTTGATTCTGGCAGTTTTTGCAAAGAAGAATGCTAGGCTCCTGAAGAAGAATGCTCTGGAGAAATATCCATCAGAAGAAATACTAGGAATACTCTAGAGGGAGGTTCAGGTGGCTGTTATGAATAGGAAATCTGGCTGTTAACTTTTCACTGTATCTTGTCAGAACCCCTTCTGAAAACACAAATCAACTGTACTCTGATTCAGAGGCAAAGCATTACCATATTTTACCTACTCCTAAACACCAGCTTCCTCACAGGTAAGTTGCTGACTTTTGGCATGTCTACCTCCCTTCGTAGTGTAACTCTACCTGACTGGACACTACCACCCTGATACCCAGAGATCATCTGTTTCATCTTTTGTTTGCATGTGTAAACAAATCTACATGGTGTTTTCATGTTTGTGTGATCAATTACAGGATTATACATGTGGCCCAAGTGGGAATTCTTCCTTAATGAGTGAGTAGAATAGGCACTACTTGTATAGACCAGCAACAGTGTCTGGAAACCATAAAAACCAATTTTCTTACTATAGTTCTATTTCATTATGGTAAGAGATTGACTGATTACTCAGACAAGTGAAGTCAAATGAAAAACCACTTCTATTCCTTAAAAAGTGTGGCACACATTGACCTCACTTAGTGAACACATTCTGGTCATTTCTGTCCTAAGATTTAAAAAAAAATTAAGAGGGACTTGATGGTGTTTTCTCTTCAGCCATCACTGACAGAAGATCACTTAACTTCACTGTCAACTGTGTTGATTCCATGTAAGTTTAGATCCTACTCTTTGCTATTAATTCCTCTCTCACAACCAATGCAAAGAACAATTAATTGCTACAAGACCCCAAACTAAATCTAGTTCATAAACTGAAAATTCTTATTGTTACTGTCATTACAGTTTGCTTTATTCCTCTCTCAGGCTACCTGGAATACTACAGATCTGTTCAGAATACTCACCCGCATCTGCAGCTTAGACCATGGTTATTACTTCTTGAAATCTTTCTCTTGCCGTCTTATTTCTACATAAATTCCTCACACCTGCATATCCAGCCTCCTTTCTAACTCTCTAATTTTGCCTCTTTTACTGCATTCTTCACTCTTTGGATCTGTTGCAACTGCTCTTTAGATTTCACCTCACTGTCCTGATGCAGTATATCTTGCTCCAAATCTGTTCTTAAAAGACTAGATTCAGCTCCAGATTGACCCACTTTCTACTTATTTGTATTTATGTGTACATTGCAAGTACTTTGCGCTATATAACTCAAGTAGTAATAATTATTGTAATGGATACTGTTTATATGGACAGGGAAATACATTTCCTTCACTTACTTGTCTATTCCATAAATCCGTGTGACCGCAATGTTCTCTAAAATGACCACAATAAGCAGGGGCAGAGTAGCTGAGTAGTCATCAAACATCGTCACAAAATAATTTCCAGAGCGCTGCACAAAGATCAGGCCAATAAAAAATGCTACCAAGCAGCAGATGACTGGAATAAAGGACAGAAATGTGAGCTGGAATTATAACAAAGTTCCATAGACAAAGAGGAAATAAAGAGCATTTGAAACAGCAAAGATCTAATTTAGCACATTATGGTGGGACTTTCAAAAGCTAGGATACTCCTTTAGCAAAGGCCACCTGGTTGGTTAACACCAGAGGATCCACCATCACAGATTACACCAGAAGGCTTTGCTGCCATTCAGTGAGACCTCGACAGGCTGGAGAGCTGGGCGCAGAGGAACCTGATGAAGTTCAACAAGGGCAAATGCAGGGTCCTGCATCTGGGGAGGAACAACCCCATGCATCAGTAAAGGCTTGGGATGGACCTGCTGGATCTCTG
>Ga0181612_105647_pt1 | contig 15290 bp, 13 predicted proteins | sample HoacroProtozoa21_FD_119630 | JGI IMG/M metagenome (GOLD analysis project Ga0181612, IMG submission 119630) | Hoatzin crop microbial communities from Cojedes, Venezuel. Combined Assembly of Gp0051906, Gp0051904, Gp0051908 | reverse complement strand
TTATTATCTGTTTTAATTAGTAAATTTTTATTTAATAAGTTTTCGTTATATTCTTTTTCTGTTACTTCTTTTATTTTTAAATCATTTTTTTCTTTACTTAGAATAATTACTTTGATACCTGCTTTATTAAATTTTTTTATATATTTTTTATCAATTATATTAGTAATAAGAAGTTCTGTATAACAAATATTTTCTTCAATACCTAAAGAATAAGAACCTAGTAAATTAAGAGGAAATAAGATGATAGATATTGATAAAGCATTAATAATAGAAGTTAAATTAAATTGATTGTTTTTTATATTAATTATTAAAAATATTATGAATACTATAATACTTAAGATAATAGCTATAATATTTAGTTTTTTTATTTTATTATAGATAACTCCTTTATATATTTCTTTATTTCGATTAAAGAGATATTTTAAGATAATAATTATTATTAAAATAATAAAAGATATTATTAAATCTAATTTATTAGTCATTTCAATCACCAAGTTCATTATAACAAAAAAACAGTTAAGTTTATAGTGCACTTAACTGTTTTACTTTTTCACGATAGATATAATCTTCACTTATATTTTTAGGAAATTTACTTGAATATACTCTATCATCTAATGAATTAGAATAGACGGTAATAGTTGAGATATTTTCGTCACTCTCTTCTATTTCATCACTTGTTCTTATCATTTTAGGTTCATCTTCATTACATAATCTTATAATATCAGTATATACTCTTATTTTATTATCTTCATTTATAATATATGAATCAAAGCATCTATTTTCATAGTTACCAGTATCTTCTAAAGATAATGAACCATTTACATATATTATGTCTTTTTCTTTACGAGCAGTAAATTCTACTAAGTTTAGTTCTGTAATATTAGAGTTTGGTAAAGGATATGCAGTATCTCTAAATTCTTTACAATAGCTAAGTATATTTAAGATTTGTAATTTCTTTTTTTGACTAGATATTCCAATAAATTTAAAGTTTTGTTCAAATAATATTTGCATATCTCTTTCACTCATATAAAACACGTCCTTACTTTTTAAATAAACTTAATATTCTGTCATTTTTATGTTCTAGATAATAATCTGTATCAAAAAGATTATTTATTATTTCTTCACTACTTTTAAATTCTGTTAGTTTTTCTGATTTCTCGACTTCTTGTTTTTCTGATTTCTCATAGTAATCAATGGCTACTAGAGTACTTGTAATAGCTGTAGTTAATGCCATAATAGTAGTTACTATTTTAGGATCAAAATCTAATAATTTATTAAATGAATCTAATTTTAAATTAGTTAAGATTTCTTTTAAATCATCTTTAGAAAAACAAATAAAACTACCTATAATTGTTGTTGCTAACATTCCTTGTTTAATTCTTCCTAATTTACTAGTTTTAACATTATTATTTTTAGTAGTACTATTATAATTTATTTTAAAAATAGTTAATTCAGATAAGATAAGACTTAAGAATGCTTTATTATAAGTACATAATAGTACTAAACAAATAATACCAAATGATTTATCAGATAAACTATCTAGTAAGCTCCCAAAAAAACTTTCAACATGATATTTACGTGCTAGATGGCCATCTAAATAGTCTGTAAAAAATAAACCAATTGATGCACAAGCAGCACTAAATGTACCTGATACTAAGAAGATTGGTATTATAGCAACTGTTCCGACACTTCTTATTATAGTAATTAAATTAACAATTGCTTTTTTATTACTTATTTCTGTATTTTTTATTTTTATCATAACTAAAATCCCCTTAAATAGTTATGATAGCAATATCTATTTTTGATGTCAATAAATGATATTAGAAAATTTTAATATATAAGTCATATATTTATTACTTAGTTCTATTTTAGTTATTTCATCTTTATCTGTTGTAATATTTATTTCTGTTTCTAGTAATTTAATATCTGCTGTATATTTAAATATACGAATATCATTATATTCTTCTTTTTCTGGTTCTTGATCATTTATTAAATTAAAGATATATGATACATCTAAGAAATCTAAATCTGTATGAAAGACATCTTTTTTAGTACTTTCTGTATATGATATTTTTTCTGGTTTAGTACATGTTCCTGACTCAATATCACCATCTATTTTACCATTACAATCATATTCATAAGTTTCAGTTCCCATACTATCTAATATTAGATATTCATATTCATAATTTTTATTTAGTAAATGTTCTTTTTGTTTTTCAAAGTCAGGATATTCTTTTACTTCTACTTCTGTAGTAGGAAGTTCAATATTTTCATATTTTTTTAAGTAAACAGAATCCGGTATGATAAACATTATAGCTATTAAGATAATAATTATTACGATAGCATATATAATAAGAAATTTATATTTTTTCATTCAACAATACTATCTAATACTTTTTCTTTATTAATACCATTAATATAAGAAATGGCATCCATTTCTTTTTTACCAAATGGTTTTAATTTAGTAATATAAATTATTTTATCTTGAGTAGCTATACCAATACCTTCTTTACTTAATTCTGCTATGGTACCAGGTGATAAGTTAACTTCTTTAGTACCAATATGACTTTCTAAAACTTTTATTTCTTTACCATCTATTTTCATATATGCTGTTGGAAATGGATATAATCCACGAATTTTATTATATATTTCTCTACTTGGTTTATTAAAGTCAAGATGTTCATCTTCTCTAGTTATATTATAAGCATATGTAGCTTTGGAATCATCTTGTTTTATTCGGTTATTAGTACCATCTATAATACTTGGTAAGGTTTCTATTAGTAAGTCTCTTCCCATAATACTTAAGTTATCATGTAAAATACCCACATTATCTTTTTCTTTTATTAGATATTCTCTAGTACTAATAATATCACCAGTATCCATATTTTTATCCATATACATTATAGTAATACCTGTTTTAGTTTCTCCATCTATAATAGCATGATGAAGAGGTGCTCCTCCTCTTAAACGAGGCAGCAAGGATGCATGAACATTTATACATCCTAGTCTTGGATTATTTAAAATTTCTTCTGGTATTATTTGACCATAAGCACAAGTTATTATAATATCTGCATTTTTATTTATAACTTCATCATATTCTTTTCTTATTTTAGTTGGTTGATATACTGGAATATGATGTTTTAAAGCAACTTCTTTAATAGGACTATATTTTATTTTATGGTCTCTACCTACTTCTTTATCTGGTTGGGTAACAACCATTATAACATTTAATTTTTTTATTAATTCTTCTAAGATAGGAACAGCAAATTCTGGTGTCCCCATAAATATAGCTTTGATATCTTTCATAAATACCACCAAATCTAGTATATCAAAAAAATAACACTTTAAGTGTTATTTTTCATATATTTGACAGGTATTTTATTTTCTTTTGTTTTCGCTTATTAATTCCATATCAATTGTTAATTCTTTTACTCTTTCAATTATTCGACGGGCTTTTATTTCATCATCACTATAGGAATTAATTCTTAAGTGACGCTCTAGTTCTTCGACATTTAAATTAGATGTAAAGAAAGTAATTTTATAGTTATTCATTCTTTTTTGTAAAATAGTACCAAGGATTTCATCACGACTCCATTCAGTTACTTTTTCAGCACCAATATCATCTATTAATAGTAAATCAACTGTTTCTAAGTATTCCATTAAATCGCCATAGCTATCAAAGTCAGTTTTGATATTACGTAGTAGTTCTGGATAGTAAACTATTTCAGTAGTAGCTCTTTTTTTACTTAGTTCATTAAATAAAGCTGCTATTAAGTATGTTTTACCAGCACCAAAGTTACCATGTAAATAAAGTCCTTTTTGGTTATCTATTTTATCATAGTTATCATAGAATTCTTTTAGCCATTTTATTACTTTAACTCTTTTTTTATCTGTTATATCTATTTCTTTAAAAGATGCATTTTCTAATTCTTTTTCTCTTGTCATTTTATTTTTTTCTTTTTTAGCTAGTTCTTTTTGATATTTACATGGTACATAGTTAAATATTATTTCATTACCATATTTTTCTGGATAAAAGACATGTCCTTCTAGTCTATTTTCACAGTATATTAATCCTTTACATTTAGAACAATGATTTAGTTCTTCACATGTATTTTGGAGATTCGATGTATATTTCATAGCTATTTCATCTTTTACTTTTAATTTCTTTACTAAGTTTGTAAAGTTTTTATCTTTTAGAGCAGATTTATAATTATCTTTTAATTCTTTTTCATTTACTTGATACATTTAATCACCTGAATTCTTTTAACATTTCTTCTAATTCTTGTTGTTCTTCTGTACTTATTTCTTCTTTTTTAATATCTTCATTAAACCAAACTGGTTTTTTATCTTCTTTAGTTTTAGTAGTAGTTAATTTTTTATTATATTTATTATTTTCTTTTTTAGCTAATTCCATTGCTTCTTTAGCTGTTTCAATACCAGTTCTTTTCCATTGACCAGCAATTGTTTCTACAAATGCTTGATTTAGTTTATTATTATTCTTTTTTAAGACATAATCTATTAAGACATTAACAACAGCTGGTTTCATATCCAAATCGACAATTAGATTTTCAATTAGTTTTAAATCTCTACTAGTAGGATTAGCTCCTTTATTTTTAATTTTTAAGAAGTCATAAGGACTTGTATTTTCAAACATATAAATTATTTTACCTAGTGGTGAATTATCACCTTGAGGATTCTTTAAATATTCTGGTTGGGTACGATAAATTAATGTTGGTAATTTACCATTATTATTATATTGATAATATTTTCTAGTTTGTTTTCTTAGTTCATCTTTATCTATTAAACCTTTTTCGTTAATAACAAGTCTTATTATTTCAACCATTTTTAAAGTATCTAAATCATATATAAAAGCTAGTTGTTCTATTAATTCTTTAGTTTTTTTAGAAAAGTTTTTTTCTTTAATAAGACCTTTAGGTAATGATGATAATAATAAATCAAAATCAATATTATTATCTAAAACAATATCTAAAGTATTTCTTTCTTTAACATCAAAATTATATAATTCAGATGTTGATTTATAAGTTAGATTAAGAGGTTTAGTTATTTCTATATAATCTTTTAAATTTACTTTAGGTAGTTCATATTCTAATTTTAAATTATTATATTCAGTTTTACCTATATTATTATATAAAGTTATATTGAATATTGGATTATTAAAGAATTCTTTAGGACTTAGTGGTGCATATAATTCATAAACATATGTATTAGGTTCACCTTCTTTATAATAAGTTTTTATTAAACCTACTCCTTCTAAAGTTTCTCTAGCTAATTTAATGTTTTCGATATTACATTTCATTATAGTCATTAAGTGATGATGATTATAGTCTTTAGAAAAGTAATCAAATAATTTAATATCTTTTAGTAAAGTAAAATAAAGACTAGTAGCAGTAGGACCTATAATAGGTTCATATAAAGATAAGATATTATTTTTATCCTCTTCTGTTATAATTGATTTTTTATTAACTGTATATGTATCCGCTGGTAATAAAGTAATTATTTTCATAAGTCCTACCCTCCTTAATTAATTATTATATATGATATTAGATTTTTTTAAAAGAAAAAAGATAAGAATTTCTTATCCTTTAGCAGCCAGCATCTTCATCACATATTTCACCAAGATAGTTACCTATTACTTTGGTATATGCATTTAATAATTCTGTTTCTTCTTCTTTAGTAAGTGCTGGTAAAGCACCATCTTCATTTAAGTCATGACCTTCTACTGTACCTTCATGGAATCCTACTAAAACACCATCTATTACAGATACTACTGTAGGTGCATATAATCTTTTTTCACCAGTATTTACTTTTTTATTATTTTCAGTAGTTAAGACATAATCTTGTAATTCATTAGCAAGAGATCTTAATACTTCATAGTAAGCATCACTAGCATCCTTAGTCTTTTTAGCTTTATTACGAGAATCTAATGTGTAAATATCTCGAACATCATTTTCTGTTTTACCATCTGGTCTTAAGTTTACATAGTATATTTTATCTAAACCACTTTGTTCCATAGCACTTAATAATACAGGAACAGAAAGACGACACCATGGACATTCTGCAAAACCAAAATAGATAACACCTGAACCATTATCTAGAATTTCTGCTGCTTCTTCGATAGTTATATATTCTATATTATTATCTTCAATAATAGAAACTGCGGAAATAGTACCATTTGATCCTTCAGTATTATTTAAGCTTTCATATTCAGTTTTAAATTGTTTTTCGTCTGCTGTTGCAACATAAGTACTATTTTCACCACTACTCTTTTTATGTTGAACAACTGCATATCCTCCTATACATAATACGATAAGCAAGATAGCAACAAAGATTGTTCTTCCATAACTATTTTCGTTTTGAACAATTGTTGTTTTTTTAGTTTTCTTTGGTGTGGTTTTTTTAGCAGTACTTTTTTTAGCTGTACTAGCTTTTTTAGTAGTTGTACTTTTCTTTGCTGGACTTTTTTTTGCAGTACTTTTAGTTGTACTTTTCTTTTTTGTTGTATTTGCCATATTTATCATTCCTCACTAATATAATTATTATATCATATTTTTTAATTTTCACTAATAGGATTACATTTTATATTATTAAAATTCATTGTTAGACTACCTACATAAATATCTTTACTATTTTCTGGATTACATTCAATAACATTATATGTTTCCATTCTATATAATTTAGAACCATCATCTTCATTACTTACAACTTCTAAGTAATCTTTATAAACATCTTCAATATTTATTTTATTACCAGATAAAGCATCACTTAGTTCATAAACATTTTCTGGGAACGTAACTATAATATCATCTAAGCAATATGAATATAAATTATAATTTTCATTTGTTACTAAAGATAATAAGTTATCATTACAGTTATTAGTTTGATTAGCTGATATTGTAAATGATGTTAAATCAGTTTCACCAACTATTTTAGATTCAGTCATATAAACAGTATATTTACCATCACTTTCTTCTAAGTTTTTAATTAAACCAATAACAGTTATTTCATCATAGACATCATAGTTAGTTAAGTCTTCATCTTCAAAGAAGATTATTAAAGTAATATTATCTGCAAATTCAACTGAAGTAGTTTCAGTATATGGTTTCATTTCTAATGTAGTTTCACCATTTTTTTTACTTATTTTACCTTTTATTTTAACATATTGATTATGGTATTCTTCGTAGTTAGAAACAACAGAATTTAAAAATGAATTAGAATCTATTTCTGCTATATCACTAGCATCACACATATAACCACTTTCAAAGAATTCATAAACTGATAATTTAGAATCTGATTCACACTGCCATACTTTTAGTCCTGGTGAATAATAAACTTTTACTTTATCATTACTAACTATATTATAAGTATATGCTGGTACTCTTTTAAAGATACTTACGATAATAGCATCTAATACTAAAGATATTAGAAGTAATATTAAGAATGTACAAGTTATTTTTTTGATATTTAGTTTTAATATTTTATTTAGATAATAAGTAATTAGACCTATTGCTATTAACCATAGGATTGGTCTTATTACATTTACGGAATTTATTAAGTAAATTATAATTATTAAGATAAATGAAATTATGAGAAATAAATAGTTATTCTTTTCTTGTTTTTTTGTTTTTTTAGTAGTTTTTCTTTTTTTCTTTGTCATAATATATAACCTCTATTATAAGTATAATAAAATTCACAAAAAAAAGCTATAAATTATTAAAAATTTATAGCATTTTTTTATGTTTAACTCTAATTATTAGTTAAGAGCGTCTTTAAGTTTGCTACCAGCTTTGAATGATGCAACTGTTTTAGCAGGGATCTTAATAGTTTCTTTAGTTAATGGATTGATACCATTTCTTGCAGCACGTTTTTTAGCACTGAAAGTTCCGAAACCAACTAAAGCAACTTTTCCTTCTTTTTTAAGTCCTGTAGTAATTCCTTCTACCATTGCATCTACTGCTCTACCAGCATCAGCTTTAGTAAGACCAGTTTTAGCAGCAACGAATTCTACTAATTCTTGTTTTCCCATAATTTTACCTCCCAATAAAATTTTATTATAAGGTTATTACCCTTACATACTAAATGTAGCAAAAAAAAATTGTTATTTCAAGATAATTCAATATTTTTTCACAAAAAAAATGCTAATTTATACAGTTTATCGGTAAATAAACGTCAAATTAACATTAGATATAGCCATTTTCTTTTAAAATACTTATTATTTCATTTTCAGTATGATTAGATCCTATAATAGTACTATCTTCTTTAATTACACCATCTTCAAATAATAATATAGTAGGAGTTTCACTTACATTAGTTATAGAATTAATAGTAGTTTTTTCAGTTTCTTCTAGTTCATTTATTTCTATTACATAGATATTTATATTATATGTTGATAAGATACTATTTAAAGTAGATTTTATACTACTACAATGACTACAAGTAGTTTGAGATACTAAGAGAATAAATGAATCTTGATTATTTATTTTAGATTGAATTTCATTTACATTAGTACTTGTTAATTTACTAGTTACTTCTGTTTTATTAGTATTTGTAGTAATTCCTATATTACTTGATATATTATTAAATAAATTAAATGATGTATTATTATCAGATATTATTTCTAATACTTTATTATTATCACTTGAGTAACTTAAATTTTCTAAGATATTTAAGACAGTATCTTGATTTTCTTCTTTTACAGAATCATTTTTATAGATAATAGTAGCTCCAAGTAATAGTTCATTACCACCATTCATTAAATATATTTCAATAGGTTTACTATCAACAGTAGCATTTATTAAATAAGTTTTTTGGTTATTAACAGTAATTTCTTCTACTTTAGTATTAGTAATATTAGTATTACTTTTAAGTAAGTATTCTAAGTTATCTTGTTTTAATTCTTCTAAATTTTTACTAGAATGATCTAATTTAATATAAACAGATGAATCATTATTAGAAATAATTATATTATTATTACTACTCATTGAATACCAACCATCTACTAGAGAAAATTTATAACCATTAGATGATATTTTAGTAGCATTTACATCTTCGATACCTAATTCTTTACTATTTATATTATTAAGTTTAGTATTTGAAAAATAGTAGTATGCTCCCATTCCTGCAAGTAGAAGAACTAAGATTAATGGTAGTAAAATATTCTTTTTATTTTTTTTAGTTTTTACTTCTGTTTGAGGTGGTGCTGTCTTTATTTCAGTTACTTCTGGTACTACTTCTGGTGTAGTTACAGGAACTGGTGCTACAGTTACGGGTTCTGTTACGGGAACGGTTACAGCTTCTGTTGGAGCGACTGCTACTTGATCTGTTGCAGCTTCTGTTGGTGCTACAGTTACGGGTTCTGTTACAGCGACAATTGGAACTGCAGTTGGAGCACTTGTCTCTGGCTCTACAATTGGGGCAGTTGGTTCTACCGGTGTAGCAGGTTCTGGTGTACTAGTTACTGGTTCAGTTGCTATAGGTACTACTGTTGGTTGTTCAACTTGAGGAGCAGCTGTAACTGCTTCTGTACTTGGTTCTACTGGTGTACTAACAGATGATACTTTAACTTCTTCTTTTTTGATTTCAGAAATATTAATAGAATTTGTACCACATATTGGACAAGAAGTTACACCATCTTGTAAAGGATTACCACATTTAGGACAGTTAGCCATCACACTCACCTACTTTACTTATCTATTATAATATATTTTATAAAAAAAGACTATATCATTTTTTCTTATTATGATATAATTACTAATAGTAGAGAGGTGTGTTTAGTATGGCACAAGATAAAAATAATAAAGATTTAAAAGATACTAATGTTCATATTGAACAAGTAAATCCTCAAGTAGAATTACAAGATTTAGAAAAACAAGCTTTAAATCAATTAGAAAAAGAAAATAAAAAAGAAGATTTATCAAGGACCCAAAAGTTTAGATTAGTTAATTCTAAAAAGAAGAAATTTCAAAATATAGAGTTACCTATTAAGAAACAAAGTCTTTATGATACTATTAAAATTAAATTAAGTGATTTAAGAAAAGAAATAGATAAAAATAATTTAGATTTACCTAAAGAAAAACAAACTAAATCGTTATATGATACAGTTATTATTAAATTAGATGATTTAATTAATAGTAAGAATGCTTTAAAAAGGTATAATACTAAGAAAATTACTAATATAGAAGATGCTAATGTTAAAGTACCTAAATGGTCTTTATTTAAAGCAAAAGATATTACTAAGAAAAGTGATTTTAAATTAAATGTTGATTCTGAAGAATTTGGTAAACAATTATATAATTTAAATAAATATGCTTTAACTAAATTAAGTAATGAAAGACCTAAAAAGGTTAGGAAATATACTACTCTATCTAAATTAAATAAGATAGAAAAAGTACATGTTAGTAAGAAGAATTATTTAAAATATCAAAAACAATTAAATAATTTTGCAATTAATAAATTATATTATAAGTTTGCTCCTAAGGAAACTAAGAAATATAAAGTATATAAATATAGTGTTATGTTATCTAGTTTAATTTTTATTGTAACTAGTTTAGTTATTGTAAATTGGTTTATTCAAGGTATTCAAGTTAAAGATTTAAGTAATGCTTTAACAGAAGATGCTGAAATAGTAGAAGTTGAAGATACTGGAGAAATATATGTTACTGAGGATTTGCCAGAACCAGAAACTAATGATGAATATAGTAATAAGAGTTCATTATATTGGAAATATTTAAATACTCCACTTTCTTCAGTAGATTTTACAGAACTTAAAAATCAGAATAAAGATACTGTTGGTTGGATAATAGTTAAAAATACTAATGTTAATTATCCAGTAGTTCAAACTACTAATAATGATTATTATTTAAATCATTCATTTACAAAGACTAAGAATAGTGCTGGATGGGTATTTGCTGATTACCGTGATGATTTTAGTGATTTTAATCAAAATACGATTATATATGCACATGGTCGTAAAGATAAAGTTATGTTTGGTTCACTTACTAATACATTAAGTGCTAAATGGTATAAGGATACTGATAATCAATTAATTCAATTTTCAACACCAAAATATAATACGATGTGGCAGATATTTTCAATATATAAAATTAAAGCTGAATCTTATTATATAACATCAACATTTGCTAGTGATGGTAATTTTGATAAATGGTTAAAAGAAATGAAAAAACGTAGTATATATGATTTTGGTATTGATGTTAGTACTGAAGATAAGATACTTACTTTATCTACTTGTTATAATGATAATGGTATTAGATTAGTAGTACAAGCTAAGTTAGTTAAGATACAAGAAAGATAAAAGACTTCAATAATGAAGTCTTTTTATTATGATAATCCACGTATTTTATTATTTTTAATTGTTATTTTTTCATAGTTAGGTTTTTTAGGTAAACCTGGCATAGTAATTATATTACCTAGATATATTGTTATAAAACCTGCTCCATTATAGACTTTAATATCTTTAATAGTTACTTCATAGTCTTTAGGATATCCTAATTTTTTAGGATCATCTGAAATAGAATATTGAGTTTTAGCTATTACAATAGGTTTTTTATCTAGTTTATTTTTTTCTAAGTCTTTTATTTTATTTAGAGCTTTTTCAGTATAATTTATCTTACCTACTTTATAAATATCTTTAAGTACTTTAGATATTTTATTAGATATTTTATCATTTATATTATATAGTTCTTGATATTTTTCTTTTTTATTTATTTTAAGAATTTCTTTGGCTAGAGGGATTGCTCCTTTACCACCATCTTTATAAGCAGTAGATATAGCAAATTTATAGTTTAATTTAGTTACATATTCTTTTAAGTAATTTATATCTTCTTCAGTATCAGTATCATATTTATTTAAACATACGATTATATTATTAGTTAAATTACTTAGGATATCTAGATGAGCTTTTAAGTTTATAATGCCTTGTTCTAAGTTATCTTCGCCATTATATTTTAAAGCTTTGATAGTAGTTACTAAGACAGTTATATCAGGCATTAAGTTATTTAAACGACATTTTATATCAAAGAATTTTAATGCACCTAAGTCACTACCAAATCCGGCTTCTGTTATACAGTAGTCTCCTAGTTTTAGAGCTGTTTTAGTAGCTATTACTGATGAACAACCATGAGCTATATTAGCAAATGGTCCACCATGAATAATAACGGGATTATGTTCTAGAGTTTGGACTAAGTTAGGTTTAATAGCATCTTTTAGTAATACTAATAGAGATCCAGTTATATTTAAATCTTTAACATATAATGGTTTACCTTCTTTAGTATAACAAATTAAGATATTATTTAATTTATCTTCTAAGTCTTTAATGTCTTTTGCTAGACAGATAATTGCCATTATTTCAGATGCTGCTGTTATATCAAATTTTTCTTGACGATGATAGTTTTTACTATTAATAGTTATATCTTTTAGAGCACGATCATTTACATCAAGACATCTATTAAAGATTATTTTATTTTCATCAATATTTAAACTATTACCTTGATATATATTATTATCGATAGCAGCACAAATTAAGTTATTGGCTGATGTTATAGCATGGAAGTCACCTGTAAAATGTAAATTAATATCAGCCATAGGGATTACTTGAGAGTAACCACCACCAGTAGCTCCGCCTTTAATACCAAATACTGGTCCCATAGATGGTTCTCTTAGAGAAGCAATAGCATTTAATTTTAGTTTACACATAGCATCTAAAAGACCAATAGACACAGTTGTTTTTCCTTCACCAAATGGTGTTGGTGATGTTGCAGTTACTAGTATTAATTTACCCGATTTTCCTTTTATTTTAGTTGAATCTATTTTAGCTTTATATTCACCATAATATTCTAAATCTTTTAAATTTAATTTTTTAGCTATTGTAGATATTTTTTTTATTTTGGTTTCTTCTGCTATTTCAATATCACTTTTCATAAAATCACTCCTATACTTGTAATGGATTATTATCTATTTCAATATTAACTTTATTATTTACAGAATATAATTTATCTAATTCTTTTAATGTTTTAAATAATTTATTATCTTTTTTATATTTAATAATTATTTGAAAACGATAGATATTTTTTAATTTAAAAACATTTGCTGTCGTTGGACCTAATATTATAGTACTATCAGAAACATTTTTAAATAGATAATTTTTTACTTTAGTTATTTCTTTAGATGCTAAGTCATAGTCTTTACTAGTTACTTTTACACTAATTAGATAGTAGTATGGTGGATAATCTAATTTATGGCGATTATTCATTTCGTATTGATAGAATTTTAAATAGTTATTTTCTTTAACACAATTTAAAGTATAATTATCTGGATTAAAGGTTTGTAAGATTACTTCTCCTGGTATTTTACTTCTACCTGCTCTACCTGATACTTGACTTAGCAAAGAGAATGTTCTTTCACTACTTCGAAAGTCAGGAATATTTAGAGTTGTATCAGCATTTATAATACCTACTAAAGTTACTAGAGGAAAGTCTAGGCCTTTAGAAATCATTTGCGTACCTAGTAAGATATCATATTCATGGTTATGGAAACGATTTATTATATCAGCATGAGCACCTTTATAGTTTGTTGTATCAGCATCCATTCTTATTACACGAGCAGTTGGATATATTTTTTTTATTTCTTGTTCTAGTTTTTCAGTACCAAGTCCAATATCTTTTAGAGAATTTTCATGACAATTAGGACAAGTATCACTTTTATATATCGTGTAGCCACAGTAATGGCATCTTAAATTATTAGATGATTTATGATATGTAAGTGTTATATCACAGTTAGGGCATTTATATGTATATCCACAATTTTTACAACTTATGGTTGTTGAAAAACCTCTTCTATTTAATAAAAGAATTGTTTGTTCTTGTTTAGATAGACGGTCTTTTATTTTTTCTTGTAATTTAGAAGATAAGATAGTATTTCTTTTTTTCATTTCTTCTGCCATATCAATTATTTCTACTTTGGGTAATGTAGATGTTCCTACTCTAGATGGCATACTAATATATTTATAGACATTTTTTTTAGCTCTTGCCATACTTTCTAGTGATGGAGTTGCTGAACCTAGTACTAAAGGACAGTTATTATATTTAGAACGATATTTAGCCATATCAATAGCATGATATCTTGGATTAGTATCTTGTTTAAATGTTTCACTATGTTCTTCATCGATTATAATGATGCCAATATTTTTTAAAGGTGTAAAAATAGCACTACGAGTACCTACAACTACATGAACTTCATTACGCATTATTTTTAAATATTCATCATATTTTTCTCCATCTGATAAAGCACTATGAAAAACAGCTACATCATTACCAAAATGGTCATAGAATTTATTAACCATTTGAGCTGTTAATGATATTTCTGGTACTAACATAATAGCTGTCTTATTATTTTTTATTACTCTTTTTATAAGTTCTATATAGACTTCTGTTTTACCAGATCCAGTAACTCCATGTAAGAGATATGTATTATTTTCATTTAAAGAGATATTATTTAGAGCATTTTTTTGGTCTTCAGTAAATTCTATTTTATTTAGATTAGCTTTTTTATTATTTAAACGATATATTTGTTTACTAGTTATTTTAATTAAATTTTTTTCTTGAAGTATTTTAATTATATTATTAGGAAATTTACTTTTTAAACATTTATTATTAGTAATTAGATAGTTTAAGATTTCATTTTGTTTTTTTGTTCTTTTATTATTTTTTATATATTCTAGAATATCTTCTTTAGATTTATTAAGTTCTATATAGTATAAGAATTTAGAATAGTTATGTTTATTATCTTTTATTTTTAGAGAACTAGGTAACATAGTTTGATAAGCAGATATCTTAGTACATAAAGTTACTTCTTGTAAGTAAGTACCTAGTGATAACAGTTCTTCATTTAATACAAAGTATTCATCCACAATATTTTTTATTTCTTTTAATTCATAAGTAGTTTCGCAATTATCTTTTATATTTAAAATAAAACCGTTTACAAAACGATTGCCAAAAGGAACAATGACTTTCATACCTACTTTTAATTTATCTTTTAGAAAGTCAGGGATAATATATGTAAATGTTTGATCTATAGCTTTACTATTATATTCTATTAAAGTATCTGCATACACATTTATCACGTATAATCAATCTTATAGAAATATTAATCTATTTGATTGATCCCTTTCTATTTATATTTTCTTATTATTCTTTATATAATAAGAATCGCACTGTGGATTTGTTACTATATTTTTACAGACACATTTGTGTACTGGT
>Ga0181612_104248_pt1 | contig 15290 bp, 8 predicted proteins | sample HoacroProtozoa21_FD_119630 | JGI IMG/M metagenome (GOLD analysis project Ga0181612, IMG submission 119630) | Hoatzin crop microbial communities from Cojedes, Venezuel. Combined Assembly of Gp0051906, Gp0051904, Gp0051908 | reverse complement strand
GGTTGCCCAGGGAGGTTGTGGAGTCTCCTTCTCTGCAGATATTCAAGACCTGCCTGGACAAGGTCCTCTACAGCCTATTGTAGGTGACTCTGCTTCAGCAGGAGGGTTGGACTAGATGACCCACAGAGGTCCCTTCCAGCCCCTACCATACTGTGATTCTGTGATTCTGTAATATTTGTGCCTGAAGCACACGTATCTCTCCAGTGTACAAATTAAGACCTCACTGACTAAGGGGACCACCAAGACTATTATGAAAGATCATGGGAAAAAACAGTTCCAGCATATCAGCCACCTAATCTTTGGCAGTGTTTTACCTGTACACATTACTGAAAAGAAGTGTTTTAAGGAAGGTTTTTAAGGAAGGTTACTGTGGAGGATAGTAACTGGGCACATATTCTACAGAAGGACACTGTAATCCAAAAGAAGTTCAATTTCACTGTTGTTTGCTGTCCTTTGTCATCAGAGTTGCAAAATGCTTTCAGAAAATTTGAAATATATACAACAGAAGAAAGGAAACTGAGACTGGGGAAAAAGTTTGGAGATGACGTCTTACAAATTGTCAGCTCAGACTAAACGGCTTGTAGACTATAACAGTGGGACTCCTGAAAGAACTGTTTCCACAAAAATAATATACAAAAGATTTAAGTTATAACAAGGCATTTAGAAATGTGGCATACCTGTTCAGAGGAAAGGTATAAAAAGTTTCTTCCTAGGCAACTTCCCACTTAGTACCCTCCAGAGGATTCATTTGTTAAATACATCCTTCTAAGTATTAGTTTCTGATTAAAGTGTCACACACATGAAGGAAATAAGTGATTTCTAATTCTGAAAGTATTTGAAGTATCTGAAGTGTTTTGTAAAGGTACAATAATAACAGTCCATAAGCAGGACATCATCATTTGTGACTAATCACCAAATTCAACTGACAAATAAATTGACAAGAAATGTCATCAATGTAAATTAACATTTTCAACCCATTAGCAAAGAGCACCAGCTTCATGTTACAACAGAAAGAATGGCTCCATTTTGGAAAGTCATTCACTATCATGCTATAGACAATGACCCCTGTCAAAAGATTTAACAAAGTTCACAGGTCAATGCAGTGGGAGGATCTCTGCTGTCCTGACTCATAGTAATAGTCTAATCATGCAGAAGAAGTTTTAAGTGTTGATAATTTAGTGAATGAAATTCATGCCTTTTGACCCTGAATGAAGAGACAAGGGAGATTCATCTTGTCTTCAATTAAGTTTAAAGCTATTTTTAAACACCTTATCTGAGCCAAGCGTCACAGGATCCCAAAATTTTTAATGCAGTTTTCAAGCTGTATCATAAATTAAATCTGCAGATACTGGGTGCTGGGAAAACTTTTTCACATGACAGCCATGAAATCCTGATCCTGCTGAAGTCAATGGGAGTGCTGCCATTTCTTCAACAGGGTCTGGATTTCAGCCATATTGATTAAAATCTCTGAGCGCTGTCTTGGCTATGCTATCCACATGCTGTTCCCACTGGGTTCACTGGCAGAAAAAAAATAATCTAAGTAAATGCTGAATGTTGCAGCTGAAGCAAGGACAGTATCACAATCTGAAGAATGTGTCTGGCCATTTATGAAATTTCTGAGATGCAGAAACCATTTCATTAGGTTAAATTAATTGATACATGGCGCATAACCCATCAGCACTGAATCTGTTTTCAGTTTGTGTTAAGATGCTACATGAGGGTTTGATAGCACCTAAATGTAAGCAACCACATGGGTTGGTAGTTAGCACAGCAGAAAATGATAAAGCTAATTTACTCTGAGAACTGTATAGAACACAGTCAGACCCAGAAATTGCTGCCCTAAAAATCTAGGGTAAAGATACTCTAAAGCCAGAGAGTGCCTATCTGAGATTTCAGTAAAGACAATATAGCTGTCCATACGCCTTCTTTTCTTTGTATGTTGAGATGAAGGGGCTATACTGTATGTATGCAAAGCCATAAATGATACTTTTTCAGACTTCAGACCATTTTGCTCTACTGGTCAGTGCTGCAAGGAGCAGTGCTGTATCCCTGAAGCACCATAGCCATGGCTATAGCAAGGGGGCAAGAGAGGAAGGGAATAGTGTCCCAGCTCTGCTGCCTTTGAGTCTGCAGGCAAAAGGAGACAACTAGAAGGCAATAGGGACCAGAATATCTCTCTCTGTCTCTCCTCATAGCTTAGACAAATTTGGGCCAGCAAAAATTGCCTTTGTGATTGAGCTTGTCTGGCTCTTAGGGGTGTTTTTGCTCTGCCAGTGTTTCTACGCTAACTGGTGTACTCCACCAGAGCTGCATCTGCAAAAAACCAGCTCTGTCAGGCCAGTAATTTTGTGTTCCTCTACAGTAAAGCATTCCTAGTGTAGTTAAAATCTTGCTCACATACTCATTTTAAACACTCCCCCTGCTTCAGTGGAACTATGTATGTATGCAAAAGTAAATACTTCTGTCAAATATTTGCAGAACAGAGCCTAACGGTAGAAGAAAAGCTTATCCTGGAAATAGGTGTGACATAAATTGTTTATATTTTGCCTTCAGCTAGAGTAACATGTCTCTATTATCATTATTTTTTTATCGTAACTATACCACTGAAGACTTAGGTTAGCATACATATTAACTGTATTATTACACTAGTCTCTGGTTCTGAGTATGGCCCAGGTTTGCCCTGCTAGAAGCCACAGCCCTCCAGCTGCCATCAACCTTCCAGCCATCACACACAGCACTCTGGCCGTCTGCCTGTCCTGCCCAATGTCACCTGCTGTGTCACCAGGCACAAAGAGCCTCCTGCCCCCAGATGTTGGCCAGCTATGAGATCTAGCTCATACTATTCCTTCCCCGAGCCCAGCAAGCATCTGAGGGCCAAAGCCCAACCACATGTTAGCTGTTAGCTTACGCTGCTTATAAAGAAGTTGTTAATAGCTGTAAAGTTTTTCCTGGGCTAGGCGTTCTGCTTTCCGCTTTGATAGGAACATGTTTTCATTTGAACAGAGTTCCTTAAGTGCGTGTTGGGATCTACAGGCTAAGGCAAACTAAATCAAGATCACGATGTGTGTGCATATGTGTGTGTGCAACAAGCAGCAGCAGTTTAAAGGCCCGACCTGGCACTCCCCTCAAGATCATTTTCCCCTAGAAGTCTGCCTCCTCTTTGCATTCTATCATCTTTATTTCTTGCACAGAAAAAAATCTCTTCCCGACTCGGTTTCCTGCAGGGGAAGTTAACCAGAGGTGATGGCTTGTTGCCCCCCAGAGTGTTTATAACACGAAGAAAACTGAATGCGACATTAAAGACCAAAACAGCCAGAATTTTGAAGGCTTTTAGATACCCCAGTTTTTGAGAGTACTAACAAACAAACACAGATACATCCGATCTTGCCCCATAAGACCCAGGGAGGCTCCACTGGAAAGGCCCACACCCTCAGCTCCCCGAGGCACATCTGCAGGGGTTACGGGGGGCTCTGCAGCAATGTCCCAGGTGTGGCTGGGGGAGCACAGCCAGGGTCTACATCCTTCAGCCCTTCCCCAAATGATGCCTCCAGTGTAGCAGGACGAGGACCTCTGAGCCACATCCCTGGGCTGTGAGGAAGTCGCTGCCGTCAGGCAGCATGGGGCTGACCTGGGTGGCTCTACACATCACAGCAAAGGCCTCCGTGGGATCATTTTCAACACCCTTTCCAGCACAGCCCTTGCTGAGAGCACAGACTGGGCTGCAGCAAACACCACATGCAAACATTAGGCCCTGAAAACTTATAGATGTGTGACTTCTACACCAAGGTTTCCCCATGGGCTTCATCATCCTGGGGCAGTGTACTGCCTGTCAGGAGAGACACCGCTCTGTCCTGCTTTGGGAGGAGACAATTTGGGTAAGGCTGTTGCTCGGGGGCTTAAACAAGTCAAATTTAAGTGTGTCAAGTGCCAAGAGCTGCCAGCAGGAAGCCATGGCCAGAGGAGTTCAGCTCGATGTTGCCTACCACACAACCAGGAACCAGCACTGCTGTGGAGACACAGCTTTGGGAGGGCTTTTTTGGGTAGTGCAAGCAGAGCAGGATGCTGTGATGTATGGAGCAGTTAGAACTCCCAGCTCATTAGGATTAAGATGCTTAACGAGACAGCACCTGCCTCCTAACCTCTGTGGGAAGCGTCCTGCCCACCCCACAGTCCCACGGCCAGACCAAGCTGCCCCATGCGCTGGGCTGCTCCACTTTCACACCAGCACCACTGCAATGGCTGCCGTGCTGTGGTGGGGGCAGAAAAGCCAGCACCCATGAGGCCCAAAGGCACAGGGAGAGCAGTTGGTCTTGTCTGTGTGCCAGCGTCACTCAGAACAGAGTCACCAGCCACCCATCCCTTGCACTGGGGCAAAGAGGAGTAGCATCCCTACACCATCTCTTCATCGAGAGTAACCTCTCTCACAGGTGAGATGTTCCAGTTCGTGACTTTATCAGGCTTCTGGCAAGGAACACCTCAGCAAAAGTTAAGAAAAGTACCCTGGCCTTCAGGCTCCTCCATGGGCTTTGTCATTAGCCAGTGACAAGCAACTCATTAAGAAATATTCTGTGTTTTTAATGTGGGTTCCCATCTTGGCACTTATAAGATTACAGCATGTGACAGAGCGGATGGGCATTAGCCTTTTCAGCCTGACAGCTATGCATACAGATTGCTGCTTGAGCCGCAGGGCATCTTCCAAAAGAAATCATCCTCTCAGAGCATGACGGATGGACAGAAACTTGAAACATCTGTGAAGGCTATAAAAATCCCACGTTAGGAGTCTGTTCAGAGTGACAAAACAGGGTGTCCATGAGACAGTGATCTATAGGGGCTGCCCTCTACTTGCTGCTCCACTGCAGTGAGACAGGGTTCAGATGTCCCTCTCCACACTTACTTGTTTCTTTTCATTAGTATGACTGAGATAAACTGGAAACTACAAGCTGAAGTTTATTCTGTCCTTTGCTGTAGCCCAGGCAAATTCAAAATGCCAACAGATTTCAAAGGAGACTTTATTTCTAGGGCCTGGACTTCCAAATAATATATTTATTATTTAAAAATAAAATTGGTCACAGCTGCGGGAGCTTAATAGATGTCTGCCATGTAGATTTCTACTGCCCTTCCATATTTTTAGTGCTTTAAAATATGTTTGCCATCTGTTCCTGCCACAGTGTTAAAAACAATCACAGTGACTCTTTACGCAGAGGCCTTAGGATGGAAGTTGAATGGAGCCCACTAGATCACAAGTGACATGGTGCCAAGTACAGCAAATATAATGAGTGTGTGGCCAGATATTTAAAGAGTACTGTTTGTAACCCCCTTCCCTCCAGTGCTAAGGGCCATTTATATACATGTGTCAATACTAAAAAGTGCCTCTAAGAAGCAGGCTGAGAATGCAAATAGTTGAAGCAACTGGTGAAAAAGCCTGAAGTTCAATGCTGGTTTTTACCATGTTACACATCTCAGTTTCTAACCCGTTAATAGGTAAAAAAGACAGAAAACAGATCAGAAACAGAGGATATGTATTATGGCAATGTATAAATGAACTTGTATCCTGAGAGGAATTCTTCCCTTCCCCCAGCTCCTCAGAGGATAACAGATGATAACTCTTTAGGTCTTTGCCAAAAGCACCACACTAAGCTAATATTGATGAAGCGGCTTTCTGTCTCCTCAAAGTTAAATACCATGCTCCTGGCCAAAATATTTGTTACTCCTCAAAGATGAGGTTCTCAATTTCCTTTTGATTTTTACCATACAAGCAATCATCTACTTCCATTTTTTAATTGCTTTCATTTCTCATTTTGTTGGAAAACTGGCTCTCAGCCGGATCCTTAAAGATCCCTCGATGATGACAAACAAGTAACAGTGAAGTGAAAGCAGATGACCTCTTTCCATTATCTAAACAGTATTGGTTGGAGGATTAATACCATTTTCATTGGGCTTTTTTTGTTTTTTCTACCATTAGGTTCAACTAGATTTTCAGGTAGGTCAACCACATTGAACTAACAGGTTTAACGCAGAAGGTACCTTTAGTCTTCACCCCTGTAGTCTTCTCAGAGTTACATATCAGCATTTCCATCCGTTTTAGCTGCCCATATTCTTAAACTTCTGCCACTCCCTCTGGTAGGATGGATGATGAAACATGCAATCACGATGTTCAGTTTGGGGCACACTGCAAAGAATTCCTCCCTAATTTGACTTTAAAGTGAGACTAGAGTGATTATAATCACAGCACTGAAGTTCCGTTGTGGGAACTAGACAAAGATGAGAACCATACTCAGAATCAAGGTATTTCAAGCCAAAAACTACCTTCCCCAGTTGGTTTTGCTGTTCATAGAGGTGACCAGCATTTAAAGGTTCAGGTTCTGTGCTGCATTGTTCCTCACACTGTGCACAAATCTTTTATACAAACATAGAGGAACCATGAGAGACAGAGACTTGCTATTTGTCTGGCACTTTATTAGCTGCTCACACTTGTAGCCCAATTCCGTCTCTCTTACGACCCATTTAAAATTAATTGTAAACAAGGACATTAGATTGTACCACTGAGGACTGCAGACTTTGGTCTGACTCCAAGGCCAAGATCCTCAGCCAGCATCGACAGAATTCTAGAATATTAACTAGCTCTCTAGATTGTAACAGAGCCACATCTTTTCCAGCAATTTTCCTCTCCAGTCTCAAATCTCTCAGGTGCTTTTTTGGACCACACCTGTTACAATCATATAATATACAATATATCTCTTTTGTTCATATTACACATGATTTATATGACATTTTGTCAATCATTTTGTATACACTGTAGAAAACTCTCTCAAGGCCAGTTCCCCATGTTTGAAGCCTTGCAAACACCCATCCTATGTTTGGAGATGTCTAGAATATGACTCCATATTTCAGCTGTCCCTTTCTGGACATTTAAACTACTCTGACACTGCACTGGAAGAAGACAGGCCATGGATATATTTTTAAAAGGCCTCTAGAAAGTTTGTTGATGAAAAACTCTTGATCTCAGTCATTTCTTTAGATGTGAGTTTTGAGGAATGTATAAGTACTGAGTAAATCTGCGGCTTAAAGCCACAGACCAAGAAATGCATTCATCCTCCAAAATTCACTGGCACGGTGCAACATTGCATCACTCCTGAGCACAGACTGCACTCTGTGCTATCACAGAGTCCTAACCACCCAGAGGTGCATGCGACTCATAGCACAGATAACTTTCCCATGTGATGCTGGTATTTTTTTTTAAAGTTGTTTGCAAACTGTTTTCTCATTTGCATCTTCATAGTTCCATGTTCAAAAAAAAAAAAAAAAAGAAAAGTTTGGTAATGTTATCTTTCATGTCTACCAGAAGTCACAAAGTCCTTTAATACACAGCCAGAGATTGTGGAAGTTGGCAGATGAGTTTAAGCGCTTTGTTTTCCCATATCACACACAGAACTGAGGTGTTGGTTCTTACTATTGCTCCACTTCACTGCCCAGATCTTGCTTATTATAGATGAGCCAACCAGCATGCCTTTCTAATGATAAAACCAAGCAATTCCACTTCTATGCAGCAAAGCAGTGATGTTTGTGAAGAGGCTTAGAGCCTATTTTTTTTGGAAGATATCTTTCTTAACATGTTCAGTTCCTCTATTTTGCTGAATGAACCAGCCATGTCTTTTTAATGCTTTTTTAAGTGATCTTTCCCTGGTGGTCAGCAGAGGGGAAGTATGAGTCCAAGCAGTGCACAATCATATCATTATTTCAGCACTCTGCTGCATATGGGAACTGTGGTTGTGCCAGTTTTTTTTCGGACAGAAAACAAAATTCTTGCAGCCATATGCTAGACTTAATGTGTTTTGAACTGAGTGCTTGGCCTTTGGGATGAATACCTATGCTGATGGACAAGTTCTTTTCCCTACATGCTTTACTCCCATTTGCAAGGACATCATTGCGTAACTATTCTTTTCTCCCAGGCATGTACTATCAGCTCCTCCATATTTTTTTACTAGAAGTTTTACTCTTGTACAAAACATCATTTCATAGATATGTAGACTTCTTTATTTGGGAAAGAGGGATAAAAAAAACCCTGAAAATGGATATTGAGGCTAGTTTCCCAGCTGTCTATGGTCTGTATGAATTCAAAAGACATTTGCCTACTATCAGTACTGAATCCCCCCAATAAATTGTATGTTGCCTGATTTATTCTTTCAGTGTCAGGCAACTTGCTGAACACTATTTTTAGTTAAAGCTCAAGTCTGGAGTCTCATCTGTCCAGGAAGACTTTCACATTTCTGTAATGACTTAAGCTTTATAAAAATAGATCATTGGGCATTCCTTGATAAATTTTATCTTTTTGCAGAGAATAATCTCTTGCAAACCTTTCCTAGGCATTTTTGTTCTTTACAGAATGATGCAGTGTACCTGTGGGAAAAACTATTCTTTTCATTGGTATTTGAAGATCTGGGTCTTGATTTTGTCATTCCTGTGTTAAAGGTTGTTACAAAGGTATACCAGTAGCAATGATTTCTTGCTGTTAAGTCACCATTCTAGCATTCATTCCCCTTTACAGGGCAGCAATGAGAACAAAGTCTGCTCTCTGTTCTGTAGATACAGCTTTCCCCCAAATATCTCACCCAGCTGAAACATCTGGTTGCTGCCTGCACTAAAAATCATTTTACAGGCCAGGTGCCTGATAATTAATAAAACAAATCTTCACTGAATCTTTCAGTTGATTTTTCATCTTTTTCTGAAAATTAAGCTGTTTAAGCCTGAAGTTCATTCAAGCCTTTAAAATGGAGAACTTGCCTTTTCTACTTCATACTCCAGTGGGTTTTTAATCAGCCATGAATGGCAGTGAGGAGCCAGTGCTAGAAGCAGACTTTCTGCACAAAGTTCACTGCTTGTTTTCGGAAGGGGTCTTCTACAGATGCTCTAGAAGTGACTGCCCAGAGTCACTTCAGAGGCAGTAGATTTACAGTCATTGTCGTCCTCTCATTTCTGCTGAAGACATCAAGAGACAGACACCTTGCACTTCTGCTGTCACCACAGGGAAAGTTTTCATTTACTCCAGTTGCTTCAAAAAATGCCAACCTATTGCATGTATCAGTGTATGAGTTCACCATCATCAAAGAATTTTCTGAACTGTTCTCTCTTCCTTCCCTTATTCCCTGCCTCCACACCCCATACAGAGTACTGCACCTTGTGATGTGCGTGCAGGTATATGAGCATGACAAGAGGAAGATGAATGAAACAGCAGCTACCCTAGGCTAGAGAGAGGGGGATGGAAACCTGTATGCCTTTCATTGATTTGGAAAAGAAGGCTTCTTAATGCTTTGAGAATATCCATGTGTTCCTGTTACTATTGGGAATTGTTTACTTTTTCCCCTGGTTTTGTAAAGCACCTCTCACAGTGACAGCTTCCAAGTCTTTGCTGGTTCAGGTACTCTCACACCTGTCTGTGATTACATGGCCACTGCGATTCCCAGACTTCCTGCTAGATTTCTTATTGTGACATTTTGTAGCTTTAAATAGGTCCTAATGGACATAACACCTGTTTTCTCTCACTGTGGGTGATGGCCTCTTTTTTGGAACAGAAATCTATCTGTCCACAGGTCTAAACCTGAGTTTGTGCTTGAATACTTTGCTCAGTCAGATTCTGATTAACACTTGCAGGAAGTTCTTCTAAAAGGTAACCAGCAGCAACAATAAAATCCTTTAATAACTTTTCATTATTTTTATAACTTTTTCTTTTTGAAAAAATTCTACTGAAACAAGTCTGCTTCATCTTCTTAGGCTTAACCAGGAAAACAGATTACATTTTTAGCTGATATGGTCAAGTGCAAATTCCAAGTCTGCTCAAAACACCACATGTATCAAGTTTGCTCATGTGTAAACTTTGGAGTTATTACCTTTTTCTTTACCTCTAACACATATTACCATGGCCAGAACTCATCTAAATACTTGTAGGTTAGGCTGGCTTTGGGCACCTATTCATACCAAGACGCAAGTCGACCGGTCTGTGACCATGCTTCCAAATATGAAGCAGGAGCTAAACAACAGCAGACAAAAAATACAATGCTTAACTTATAGAGATATGCTTCATAACAACACTCTACAGCAATGCAAAATGTACAGCTACTACCAATAACAGCAACCAAGCACAAACAGACTCATCTGGGAGATGTGGATGAAATTATGGATTTAAACACCTTTCCTCCACTGGGGTGGCTGGGACACGTAACATATATAACGATATATGAAACTGTGAGAAGAAAACTGCAATATAGAACATGCAACACTAGTTCAATCATTTTAAAGGAAACTTGCTCAAACGGAGCCTTTGAAAGCTACGGTGGAAGCAGGGGGCTGGGAAGAGAGTGCCTGGAGATTGCAGATGGGAAATCTGACGCTCAGATTTAAAAATGAACAGTGTCCAGTGTCTATAATAGCTACAAATGAAGGCAATCAATACTATGCACGAAACACCACTGTAATGCTCTATAGTCTTAGATATCACTAAATGAATACAGATGGCATGTCTTCCTCTGAAGTACTTTGATCAGATGGAATACAACATAGATTTTTGTCCCTAACAAAGCTTGACTCAAAACAAGACACAAGATGGAATGGGCCAGAAGGTCATGTTAACCTTGTGGTTTTATAGCAAAGTGCAGTGGGAGACAAAAATGGCCCAATGTTTAGAAGTTTTGTACACGGGTAGAGCCAGAAAGTCTGGCTGCTGTCTGTTATCCTAGCATTAGCAAGCAAAGCAAGAAGCGTTAATGGGGGTTGAAGGCAAAGACTGGTAACCTAATATTAGTCAACCAATATGTCTGTCATTTTTGTGTTCATCAGTTTGATCAAGCTGTCAAAACTTTAGGAGACTGAATGATGGAAATAAATCTAGCAATTCCCATTTAATAGCCAGCACTGTTGCTATCTGTGTACAGTCTGCTTCAGCATCCTCCACTGGTGTAGGACTGTAGTAATGTGTCACATGCCTCAGCATTTCATACACAGGCCATGACAGGCTGTTGAATGCTTTGAAGACTGATCAATCAGTTGTGTATTATGTAAAGAAATGTTGAGAATTCTGATATATCTTCTGAAAACATCAGTAAGTTTAATAGAAACATTTTCATTCAATGCAGACTACGGCAATGACATAGCTGTTTCAATTTCATATCATTTTACAAAACATCAGTGGATGCTCTTTCCCAGCAGTCTTTTGCAATAAATCAGATACATATTTACAGCTCTTTGGCAAACAGAAGCAGAAAGATTCATTTTGCCAAAGACGGCAGCCTTCATTTGATCTTATGGTACCCCACATTTTTGTACCAACCAAAGAGTAGAGTGCCTGGCAGACCCAGATGTTGGTTTGGGGAGCAAGGTTGGGGCTCTGAAGACTCCTCAGACCCCAGCATCCATTTCCAAGTTAGGATACTCTACAAATTGAAATGATTCTTCCAAAAGAGAAGCCAGCCTTCGTTGGGGAATATCTGTACCAGCATGTATGGCCTTGATGCTCAGGTCTGCTATGAGTAACAGACATTATTCCTGGCCCTAAGTGGGATCATGTAAGGGATATCTGTAGAAATACCATCTTTACTGTCCTGCAAAAATCAGTCCCCTGCCCTCCATACCTTGATGACCTTTAAAAATATTTTTCCCTATTTTTTGTGGAGACCCACAGAGGTCAATAGACATTGCTGTTTCCAAAGTGTCATTATCACTGCTATAATAAACAATCTTTATGGCCTCAAGCTAAATGTACTATTTCAAAGTTAAAGAGGCCTAGTCAATACTTTCATTATCTGCACCATAAATTATCCATTAATGGAAGCTCATTAGGCAAGGCACTGGTTTTTTCTCCCTGCACCTCTGAGTGTTGCTCTGGACTCACAGCTGGCATTGTAAGCTATACAGTTTTATGGAGAGTGTTTTCCTCTGGAATGGCCAGGCAGCTGGCTGGTCCAGGGCTTTGGAAAGTGAGAAGGGAACAAAGCAAGGGAGCAGCCAGAGTTTTTTTCCTCTTTCATTTAGGCACAAGGGGAAGATAAGAAACAGGTCATAGCAGGCTACTCACCTGCTTTGCAAGCTGCTAGCAGGGATGAAGCTGATCTGGACATTTCTCGTTGAAAAGGAGAGAGTGCACTGGGAGCACATTCTTACTCCTCGTTCAAACAAGCACTTAACTCAGTTGCCCCCAAGAAGCAGAATTTGGAGCTTGAAATCCACAGAGTGCTCAGGATACAAAATTCTGCTGATTTTACTGAACTCTTCCTCAGATCTCTGAGGTATCCACTAATTGCACCAGAAAAGCAAACAATAGCCAAAGATGGTAAGTTCGAGTATCAGATGACTTTTTATGCACATTGAGCCAATTAAGATAGAAGGGGAAGTAGATTACCTTAATCAGCTGTTTTCCTAACTTGAAGAACCCAAATATTTCACCCACATCAATAAATTAGCTGAATTTAAAAATAAAAGAAAAAAGTTTACATTGAAGTTTACTAGTATTCAATCAGTTTATTTGGAAAAGGAAGATAAATCCAGAATATAATGATGTTAGTTCAAACCACAGTGTTGTAGAGAGTCTTTGCTTCCAGAAGCCCTCTTTGCTGGTACCCATTGGCACACTACTTTGACAGTTAAAACTCTTCATAGCTCTGACACATTCAAGAAAACTTGAAACTAGTAGTATCAAGTAACCGTATAACCAGGTATTTTGCATTGTCTTCACCTGTGCTTGAACTTATCCTGCCTGACCAAGTACCAGCTAAGTAGAAAAACATGCAAAATGAAAAGTCACAGATAACACAAAGCTGGGGAAGTGACAGGAAAACTCACTTCAGCAAGTTAAGTAGCCTGGTTAAGACACAACAAGAAAATCTGGGAGCAAGTCTGCATTTTTTGCCATCCATGCACTGCCAGGACAGCATACAAATGTGTGAGTTCACAGTCTGTAAAAATGTTCGTAACAAGCACTTGTATTTGGTTTGGTTTTTTTTCAACTTGCTATCCATGTATGTTCCTTTTAACATATTCCTGACGAAGGAGAAACTGGAGAAAGTAGCTGCAGTACAATATGAAAGGCTTCTTTAACCCCCAGAGCATCCCAAAGGATAGGTTTCTAAGACTGTTGAACAGAGAAGCACAACATTGGACATTCCTCTGAAGCAGAGGCCCTGGCCCCTTCAGAGCCAGTGTAGTCTCCAGGGACCGAGTCATCTGAGCTTCCAGAAAGCCACAAGCTCCAAAAGACTCAGAGAGGCATATCAAAGGTATTTATAAGCGTTCAACAGTCGCCTGCAAGTCAGAGATGCAGCACGTTTGTTTCAGCCGCTCTCCTCGGAGCAAGGGGTATGCGAGATGCTCCTGCTGCCACATCATTTTGCAGGGCTGCCCCAAGGACAGCCAGAACTGCACAAGTCCCACGATTCTGTTCTCCTTTATGCAAAACATAATGGACTAGGGGATGGGGGAATCAACTTCTTTTTTTTTCCTCATTGTATTAATGTATTGTTTTACTTTCTAAATCCGCTGCATCATCCAAGACAATTCAGCCTTTTTAAAAGCCTCTTAATTCTCAGCAAACCCTTCAGCCTAGACTTGATGCCAAATGGCCTGACTATATCTAGAAGTAGGTTTCCTAACTATGGCATGACAATTCCATAATCTGTTTTAATTATATTGTCATAGCACAGTTATGTCCCTTGTGCCAAGCAAACAAACAAAGATGCCACAGAAGATTTTAATTTGGATGTGGAAAATACAGCTGAGTGACCTTTTGAAACAGAGTTTCTGAGATAACAATGTCAGTTTATGTCAATGACATACCAAATTCTCCTATGGCACTCCAGTCACCACACTGAAGTCACTTGCACTGTAGAAAATTCGTATATGCTTACATCCAGCTATATTAGAATTGATCTATACCTTCAGGTTTTGTAAGCAGAGACACTCTGGGGAAACAAATGCTGAGACTCACCATGAGTGCTTGTGGCAGCCAAGTTTTCTATTTGTATTCATAAATCTTCGCTGGCATACATGACCATGGGCTCAGTATCACATTACTCACCCGAGTAGTTACCACCGATCAGCACAGCTCCCACGGAGAACTGTTGTGGCCATGTGGACTGAACACAACATATGAGCCAAAAACCTCTAAACACTATTTATTTAGATGGGAATAGCAGATTTCCTACAATGAATATTGAGGAAATCATGGTCTCCTTCTAGACATTCCTCTTAAAGGAAAAAGATGGTAAACTCTCTTGAGTTATTTGTGAGTTGCTTTCTGTTACAATTGGAAGTATATCAAGAGGACATTGTGGTAAAAGCACATTACATCTTCATTCCATATTTCAAACCTGCAGGAGCAGAGCCAGAGGGGAAAAATTTTCTATCGTGTACTGCTAAATTGTATAAACTCAGTATTAATCACCATAAAAGGGAACACTATAAAAGGGAAAGTAGTAAGGGCAGCTGCAAGTTGCATCAACCCACAAGCCTTGTCTATTTTATTACTTCCTTAGCATAACACAGTTAGAAATATGTATTTCATTCACTACTGCTATTGCTATTATGGTCAGCACTACATATGGGAGGTCTGTCACTGAGAGAGTTGATGAAGGTGGTAAAATACGAGTCTTGGCTGACAAACATGAGAAAAGACTGACCTCTTATTGAACAACTCTGGTAATGGCTTGACTCATCTATCCCCAGTAAAAAACTAGCACCAGGAAAAGGTACTAGATGGGTAAGAACATGATCATTTGAGACACAGATTATAGTGTTTCTGTTAAGAATAAATTCTCTGGTGTTCCTTCATGCTCTTATCTTCTCCTTGACTTGAAATATGTGTCATAATTTAACTCAGCAGCAGGCAACCATGCTCCAGACAGGCGCTCACACACCCCTTCCCTTCCCCCCCCAGTGAGATAAAGACACTTTAAAAAAACAACAAAGTACATACTAATATTAATATTACTACTACTACTATTGATAATAACAATGATAATAACGAATGTGCAAAACAAACAATATGCAATACAATTTTTCTCACCACCCATTGACTGATTCGCAGCCAGTCTCCAAGAAGTGATTGCAGCACCTGGAAACTGCGGATTTCGCGAATTTCTGAAAATTCCTGAAAAATACTAAACTCCCAGAAAATGTCGAACTCCCAGACCAGAGAGTATTCAAACTCATGGAAAAGAGAATGAAAAAAAAAAACTTATGCCTTCCCCCTAGTGTATCCCCATTCCTAAACTGATCATGACGTACATGGCATGGAATATGTCCGCTGG
>Ga0181612_180975_pt1 | contig 15291 bp, 7 predicted proteins | sample HoacroProtozoa21_FD_119630 | JGI IMG/M metagenome (GOLD analysis project Ga0181612, IMG submission 119630) | Hoatzin crop microbial communities from Cojedes, Venezuel. Combined Assembly of Gp0051906, Gp0051904, Gp0051908 | reverse complement strand
GATGATATGCATATATGTACGCCTATCATGCATATATATGGAAAGGAACATAAAATATTCATATATTTTGGACTGCATCTTCAGACCAAGTATGCTTTTCTGCCCTCATAGCAACACCAAAAAAAGCCCCACAGATTGGTAAAAGCCTAGATTCTTCTGGGTTTTTGATATATTGCTGCCTACCTGCTTGTTAGACAACCTTCCTCTTCCTAATTTATCACTTTAACATCAGATTTAGAACAAAGAACCAGCCTGCAAAAGGTAAAAAAAAAAAAAAAATTATAAATTATACTGACCAGTTCACATCAGTGTGAGTGTTAGCAACAACAAGGTGTTTCTATTTATCACCATTTGCTTTGATGGGGCACCATTCACTTCATTTATCATTTGATTCCTTTCAATTATTTCTTCTGGGGAAGAAGTACAATCAGCATTATTTAGTTAGGATTGTGTTTGCCCAGCAGGTTTTGTAAAGTCCATTAAAAGGAAACAGTTGCTAGATATTTGTGCACTGGATCTAGAGTTTTCCTCCAATGTCTGCCTATTTTGTGATTTAAAAACATTTTTTTTAATTGCTACAGGAAGCCAACATAGATTTACGCCTTCAAGCTGAAACAGAGTGTAGCAAAATCATATGAATATTTTCTTTCCAATTTCAGGGTAACACACCTCTGCCTGGAATAACAGCCAATATGAAAATATTCTACCAGGGACTATTGCTGTGTACTTTACTTTTTGGCTTGGGGGTTGCAGGATTGGGCATTGTGTTGTTTGGGGGGTTTGTTCTTTTCAATTTTGCAAGCATTGGGAATGCCCAGCAAAGATGTGGGACACATGATGCTAAACATGAAATAAAAATGACAAAATTATCTCAAGTGTTGCACAGCCTGCTTAGGTGCACTGAGTCATTACAAGTAATAAGTCTGCCAACCTCTCCCACCTCTCCTTCCCCTGCTGCCACCTTTCCGAAGAAAAGACTGAGACATGCATAAACCCAAGGGAGAACTTAGTTGTGTGTACCCAAGTTAGGAAAGGCTCTTGGACTGTAAATCCCAAAGTAGCTCTCTCAGGGTTTCTGCATTACTCTCGACTGAGCAGCTGGACATATTGGGCATCAGGAACTTAATCCTAGAGTGCTTAACATACAGTTTGCCCTGGGAATCACTTTGCTGAACGCTGACTTCTTAGGCAATTGCAACTGTCTGTTGTACCAGCACCTGTACCTCAGCCCCCTGTGAATTTGACTCTTACTCGTTAAGTACCAGAGGATGCAATATGGTGAATAAATACAGAAATGGTGCCCAGGAGGATGAGGTAACAGTCAAATGTCAGGTGTAAATTTACAAGTGTGAGTTGATACATCGCTAATGAGTTGCTTTTGCTTTCAGCGACAAATTCATGTGCTATTTCTGGTTTCTTATGTGACTCTACCTTCTCATGCCCCAGTCCTGGGCACCTGGATGTTGAAGAATATTGAGATCTGCCCCTAAGAGTTGGTGTGGACACCAAGGAAACAGTAAGTTTCAGAACTTGCAGACACCAAGGAAAGAGTAAGAGGGTCCAGAACAAATTCCAGTAAAGCAACAGGGATATTACTCATCTCTCAGTATCTGAGTTTTGGCACCTGGAGGAAGAGAACTCTGACTTCTACGAGACTTTTAGCCATTCTTCTCTAAAATTTTTCATTTGGCCCTCGTTTATAGGAGGGACACAGGGTCTCTGCGGTCACCATTTTCAGGCAGCCAGTTGATCAGTTGGTAACCCCTGCAGTTAAAGACTTCTCTGTGCTTTGGTTAGCCCCAGTTAAAAATGATGACAGGAACACTGATCAGCTTAGCAGGGGGCTTTGAGAACCGTGGACGAAGAGCACTGTGTTTTACACTACTTCGTGAGACACGCGCCATCCCTTTATCTTCAGAAACCTCTGACTTTCTCTGGGTAGCAAAGACAGATGGAGAAAAAATTAATATTCAATGGTAAGAAATAAAAGCAATTTTCAACAGATTTTTAAAGAAGGAATTGCACTACGATGCCCCTAAAGTGAGAAGTCCATAGCTATTTCTTCTCCCCACCACGACAGTCACAGCCCCACCGACCATTTCTGTGCCGCAAAACCCTCTGGCAGCTAAGGCTGTTTTTACTTGGCTCTAGGACTCCCATCTGTGACAAAACACCAACCAGACTCCCGGAAAAGAGTATAACCTGCATCCTCACAGCCTGTCTAAATAAGTAGGAAAGTGTCCTGAACAGAGGTCAGGAATATATCTGCCTCTGTGTTTCATTCATTTGCGAAACAGGGACTCAGAGGGGCACAGCAGGACAGCTAGGCCTCCATCTGCTGTGCAGAGCTATGCTTTTTTATGCAAGGTATACAAGAAATAACCAACACTTGATTAGAAAAGAATAATTTGACCTTCACTTTAAAAAGTCCCTTAGTTTGCCCAAGAAGCTATAGCTTGATGTGGTCAGCCTCACCAGCTGGTAGTACTGAGGAGAGAAAATAGTCAAAGAAGTCCAGAGCCTGACATCACATCTGTGCGCAACCACAAACATCTTGAAGGATCACGTGGAAGTCAGAGGCTCTGTGTTTTTTTCCCATCTCTTAAATGGTGCTTCCCTAAGCTATAGGAGTGATGTGACAACAAAGGCCACTGCAGTATTCTATGCCTTGCAGTGCATGGAGGATGAGGATGATTTATACAAAAAATAGGATACAGAGGTAGAACATTCAGCAACAAGTTCCCCTTTGAGTATCAGTTTGAAGGTTTGGAAAAGCAGCTTCAGGCGCTTTAAGCGGTACATAGATATTCTATGATTTTTATAAAAATTTCTAATAATTTCTAAGTCAAACTCAGGTGCCCCCACCTTCTATGCTCCCCAGTCCTTATCAGCAAAATCCTATAAAGATTTGCAGAAGTTTGGGGTAAGCAGGTTCCTTCCCAGAGAGGCACCAGCTCTGTCACAGTTCCATCCTTACGCTACCCCAAGACAGTCTCCAGGACACTACTCAGCTCACCACCATATCACCTGCCTGCCTCATACCTTTGATATACCATTCCCAGCACAAAACAAAACTACCCAGCTGTTTGGTCAAAACCCCCTTGCTCATGGCAGTGGGAGAAAAAGATAAGGAGAGGGAGAAGGAAGAGGCAGGTGGGTTTGGTGAAAAGGTATAGGGATTTTTGCTTGATTGTACCTATTAGACTTTCTCAGGTACCTGGCTAGGAGGTGGTACAAACTGTGATTGTGTTAGACAAACAGCATCCATACACCGAAGCCCGGGTTTGTGAAAGGGCACAATCTGCCAGACATTCCTCACTGCGAGTAGTGAACACGCTTCTGACTAAAGTTTTCTTCATAAATACTTTCCTTCTCCAAAGGGCAGCATCTGGGCTTTAGAATGCTATCATAAAGGCTTTCTTTTGGGGTACAAGATGCGCAGCATAGGAGTAGTTTCGACAGTAAACCTGGAAGGTGATTAGACATCAGGAAAAATACCAAAGGAAGGAACAAGTGCAATTAATAAAACATAAAACATTTGCTCCATAAAAATCTAGATTATCATCATTACTGCTTCAAATTAGTTGAAGAGTAATTATCCCCAAGATGTTGTGGCACATTCTACATCTTGCTTGAAAAAGTTTGACAAAACAGGAAAGACCTGGTACAGACAAGGATATCAGAACTGTACTGGAGTAAAGAAGGGAAAAGAATTAAAATAAACTAGTTTAAGTGAAATAACAATACAACCAAAACTGGACAGCCCTAGTTATCTGTGTATGGAGTGTACACATATATCTGAACTGCAGCGAAGGTGACCTTGCATAGTTTTGTCTGATAGAAAATCAGATTAAAATTCCAATCTATCTCAAATATTGTCATTACCTGCTTTTATTAAACAATACAAACCTAGTGGAAGAGTCCAGGTGATTGTTTATGTAAGTGCTTGATTTGCTGAAATTGTGCTGCCTTTTCCACTGAGGTGATTTATACAGAGAATTTATTAACAACTTTTAGGAGCATAGGAATGTTTTGTGAACAGGGTGGAAAAAGTCCTTATGCAGCTTTACTTTAAAGAAGGTCTCCTTATGAGATTTGCAACATGGGATTCAATATCGTAAATATTTCCACCGGTTATCTGTGGTAAGGAAAGAAGAATACCTCTGTATCTCAGTGGTGTTAAGGCAGCAGAAAAGTCAAGGTTAATATCGTCTTTGAGGCTTATTCCTCCTCTGGCTAGACTGGGTGAGGCTGACTGGAGATATCAAGTGCGTGCCCCGGGGAGGGGCAAAGGCCGTGATCCCCTCAGCCCCTCGGTGCACTGAGTGAGTGTCAGGTTTAACAGAGGAACAGATATCTCTTCCTCGCCCAAGAATAAAAGGAGTGGGGGAGGAGGATGTGCTGAGAGTGTGTGGAGTGAAAGGAAAGAAAGATGGGCTGCTGGATGCCCTTCCCTCCCACCAGATCCTCAGAAGAAGAATACTGTGCTCTGCACTGTGCTGAAACATGACATTTAGACTTAAGCAGTTTAAACAGTCCCCTGAGCTATGTCGAGGGTGCAGAACAGCTGTATGTATAATTAAGTAAAGCTAATTACAATAAATTAAGTTAACTAGAAAATCAGCCAGAGTTTTTATTCCTAAAAGTTCTGTTGTTGTTGCCAGAGTCGAAACTGCTGCAGGGCAAATGCTGGGCCACCACAGATTATCAGAGATCTAGTCACTTAGTTTTATTTTTAAACCAAAATCAGCAACTGGAAAATGTTGGAGTAATGGGGAGGGTGTTCATGTGCCTGAATTTTAGCTCAGAATTTAGAAACTAAATGAGGAGGCTGCTCTCTCCAGGGTAATTGTAAAGCCAAGGTACACGCCTTCTCTTTCTCTTGGCTGCAGAAGACTTCTGGAGTGCTCAGACTGGCACCAGAATACGGTGCGAACATTTCCCTTGCCCATCTACCCGGCCATGCCTGCACAGCTCTGCTCTAAAACAGTAACAGATGCAAAAACTTTTGGTCTAGCTCAGCTTTCAAACATGACACAAGTCCAGTGAAAATGTAGTCCAGCTCCATGAAAGTCAGCAAAGTTACACAAATTAAAATAAATTCGGACTGTTAGCGAGTCCTGTCAGCAAGCGAGGTTTGCCTAGCCATTTCTTGAGATTCCTGTTTCAAGCTGTGCCAGTGAAAAAGAGGCAACCTGCCAGGAGAAAGCCCGGTTCTGTTATAACTGGTGCAGAATGTAATGCAACCGGACGAACGGTAGATACTTCGGATTTATGGTGGCATTGCTACCTTGAGGATCAGCTCCAGGGAGAACAATGTACAGTGCTGGTTGCAAATGTTTTATTGAGAAAACTGTTGAGCAGATTTTGGATCTAGCTGAGAAAATGCGAGAGGCACAAATCTCTGGAGTCAGGGCAAACACGCTGGGAAAGTGTCATTGTAGTCTGCCTTTTTCTTGCACTCTTCCCAGAACGTCTGCTGCTGTCCACTCTCAGAAACAGGATGGTGGCCTGGAAGATTCTTTGATCTCACCTTATACAAGTACGATGGTAGCACAGTCTGCTCCTTCAGTTGAAGGATGTATTCAGGAAGGAAAAAATTGTAGTTCAGCTGGCACACAGCAAAGAGATGCCAAAGGCTGTGAGAATTCCTCCTGTGTCTCAGTGCTGGGTGCTGGAGTTAAAAGCCAGATTGTGAGAGGGAGAGCGATCTTTCTTTGCAGAGTAATGACTTTATTTTGTGCAAGGAGAAAGGAATTAGATTAGCAGGAGCTTTGATTTTGCCTTCTCCCCACAACAAGGCAGTTCCCTGGGCTGGAGGATATAGACTGCTCTATGCATCACTGCCTCAAAGTGCCTGCTTCCCTCCAAGCCGTTCCCAGAACAGTGCAAAAAGGTGCTTCTCCACCACCTAAAATTGGGGCAAAACCTGGAGTGAGCCTCCTAGCAGCAAAAATACCATTGAAAACTATATTTATTTCATCTGCATTTGCTAAGAAGGGATGCCACCACAGTAAAGATTTAGTAGAATAAAAATGAGTCAGTAACTATCTTTAAGGACTCGGTTTGAGGGTAGGTGTAATGCAATCCACACAGGCTGTGAAATTTTTCTCATCAGGAGGCTTGAAGGAATGTTTCTGGGAACCAAGGTGAATTAAAGTTTGACCTTCTTTTTAATATTGTCTTTCTCAACACTTTCTCTTTTATATACACTTGTTTTCAGGTTTCAGGAATGAGCTGCATTGATCCTGTTTTTGGAGATCAGTCATAGTGGTAAACAGCAAGTCTTTGTGATTTATGACTGGGCTTGCTGATAGTACCTTAGAGATGTCTAAGTACCTGCAGCTGGAGATCCAGCTTTAGGAACCAGGAATGTAAGCCTTTCAGGTATAGCTTTCTCAGCTGTGCTCATTTGTGAGATGAAAACGAATGGGATGAGACAGTGATTATTACCAGTGATACTGATCACTGTTTAGCCCATGAGAAACAGATTTTTCTGGGTTTATAATATTCTTCAGTGCCCCCTTTCCCCATGCCATCCTTGATCAACCCTTTAATAAAAGCTAAACATGCAGAACTTCTAATAACACCAATAATAATGAGGGAGAGTGTCAGGAACTACTATGCATGTCACAGATTTGACAAAATTAGTTGAAAACTTTTTAGTTGCTGAAGCATTCAGAACAGTCAAAAGTGTTTTTGTTGATGGTGTTGCATTGACTCACAATGTGATTTCATACCAGCTATCCCAAGAACATAGCTACTGTGTGCAAGTCCTGGTTAGTCATCCTAAATGGCAGCAATACAAGGTAAAACTGTGTTTGTGAATACGAGGTTTAATTAATGCATTTGCTTGCCATTATACTTGCTGAAAACAAGGGTAGAATACAATACACTCATGGCATAGCCATGCATGCACCATTATCTTTTCTTTATGTATGACAATGATGGATATAAAGGCGTCCTATACCACAGATAAACCGGTCAGTGACAGGGAAGACTGAGTCAGGAAAGACTCCCCTTAAACTCCAAGCTTTAAATTCAGACATTTTCACTGCAAAATAAGCGAAGCAAGGATAAATTTGACTACACAGTGCTGGATGCTGCCATGATATTGATAGAAAGGGCTGTGCTACACTGCAGCTTCACTTCTGGCTGCACAGCATGGAGCAGAGTGCTAAGGGGGAAGTCTACCACCTTCTGAGTCACTACTAAATCTGCCCTTTGGTACTGATGGAAAACTTGATCGTGTCTGAGATTCATAAGCTGATTTGTAACATTCCATCCTTTGAAACAAACACAGCAGCAGCTAACAATTGTGAGAAAAACCCTGCAGGTAAATGCCACATCTGTATTGATCAAGAGCCACTTAATAAAGCATTGAAAATATGCCACTATTCATTAGCAGTGATTGAAGGCACAGATTTTTAAGGCCAGGAGGAATCATTATGATTTGATAGTCTGACCTCCTGTGCAACAAGGGCCAGCAGAGTCCTCTGGCACAATGCCAACAGCTGTGTTTCAACTAGGGCATATTTTATAGAAAATAAAGTGTAATCTTGATTTTTAAAAAGCCTTTGAAAGAAAACCCATCTTAGTCCTTCATAATGTGTTCCAATCGCTAATCACACTGAGCAGTAATCTGAACTCTACTACTCTTACTAATCTCTGCTAATCAGTTCATAGAGATCAGGACTAAGATTCAACCAACTCTGGGCACCTTCAGTAGAGGTCAGCAGCTGTGCTAGTCACACTAGGTGCCTTCCACAGACAGTGGAGCAAATAGAAACTTTAAGGGAGTGATTCATCTAAACCATTTTAGACATCTACTTTAGACTGAGATGAATTGTGCTTTACAACCCACTGAGAGGATTGCTTAGATCTGTATTGACACACGGAGCTTCTAGATGGACCAGCTCAGATATAGGCAGCTATATTTAGCCAGATGAAGCCTACTGTCATGCATGCCTTTTTTCTGCTGAAGGGTTTGTCTTTCCCAGTTAGATACTTTTGGACTATGAGCAGACTATTCCTTAGCCCTTCTCTTGTTAAGGGAAATAGAACAGAATCCCTTAGTATTTAACTTGTTTCCTAATACTAGAAACCATTCTTACAGTCTTCAAATTTTCAGTTTCCTTCTTGGACATCTTGAACATCAGAACTGGACACAACATTAGAGAGCTGGTCATATATCAGGATGGAAAATATAGCAGTAGTAGGAACAACCACATCTGACTAGCTGTACTAGGTCAGACCCAAGGTCTATCTAGATAAATGGCTTGTCTTTGACAGTGATGTGCAGTGGATGATTTGGGCGAAGTTTAAAAATGGAAAGAAGTGAGTGATATTTTCTGGACTCCTCTACCAGCCTCCAGCTTTATGATAAATGCAGACACTTCTGTGCTCAGGAGTGCTCCGTGGGGGGTACTTACAAGAACTTTTCTCATTAGTGTAAGCTTTTGGTATCCATAATATTGTATGCTAATGAGTTTAGCAGTTTAAATATGGACCATTCAAAAAAATAATCCCTTTTGTTTGTTTTGAATCTGCCACACTCTGATTTCCAGTGAAAAAATATCCCCCAGTATAACCTGTTTACTTGAGATCATCCTGTTTATCTGCATTAGCTCTTCCTGCCACAGCACGGAGCAGCAGATCATCTGCTCCAAATCCCAGGATATTTTGCAGAATTTCTGTTTCTAGAGATGTGTTTTTTAATGTAGTAGTTTTTGTCCCTGACATTTGGGCCTGAACTGAGCATATTTGTTTGAAAGCCAGCAAGTTTGTTTGTTGTTTTCTCTGATGATTTGGGGGATATTTACAAACTTTACTAGCATTTTTTGTTCCCAGATAGTTGTTAATAATGAAAGTGCTAGACAGGACAGGGTCAAGAACCATATTTTGTAGAACCACTACTAGAACTAGAATAATTTTACCATTATTTTTTATTCATAATTGCAATTCATGACACTTCAATATTTAACTGATACTAAATGCATTTCATGTGGGCTGCATTCATATATGTGTATGTGTTGCACTGGTGTATCTTACTGATCAAAACCCTGTGCAGTATCGAATTAGACAGTTAAATTGTTTAGCATTATCTACCAAACCCACAGTCTCAAGAGGAAGCACAGAGACAAGACCTGTTCTCTTTGCATCCCCCTTGGTGAGGGAGGGAAATTCCTTAGTGTTGTTTACTGTTTTGTAAACAGAAGTACAGTGAAGTGCTCTCTCAAAAATTATTATGAATGAGTAAAAGCTTTCTGAGATATTTATGTCTTTTATTGTCTGCCATATTCTGCCTTCTCAAGTAAGACCCTGGGAGTACAAAAAGCAATTCAGAGGCTATATTTAGACAACAACTTACGTACAGCCTGCAGTTTAGACCAGGTTCAAACAAATCTGTTCCTTGCTAGTTTGCGTGCCTAGGCTTTTTTTCCAGGGACAGAGGAGGTGGCATGGTGCAAGCCCAGATGTCGGTGCAGCATCACTACCTGGCAGGCTAGGTGTAACTGGAGAGAACATATAGGAGCAACTGGAGAGAACACATAGGAGCCTGTGAGTGGGGAGACTGGCAACAGAGATGCATTCATTTAAAAAAAAAAAAAAAAAGAAATGAAGCATCCAGATTTGGGAGGCTGCAAAGATGAGAACCATGAACAGCCATGGCCCAAAATGTTTTGGCAGAGAAGAACTTGGGGCCAGTGGTAGAGCCCATCCACAACCCACCAGTCTTATCAGAGAGACACCAGGTTGTAGGAGACTGTACCTAATCAGATAGCTGTCTTGCCTCATCACATTTGTTCACAGAGCAGAACAAAACCATTTCTCTTTTAGGTCAGGGTAGAAATGGTGTTGCCTTGCTCAGAGGACGTCGTCACAGCTCGGTTTGGTGTGGTGCTGGCCCAGTGGAGGGGTGGAGTTCATGCTGTGGCACACATCCGAATTGCAGCACAGGTTTGCTCAGTGTTACAGAAGCTGCAGCACCCATGGGAGTCCTGCCACCGTGACTGTGGCACTAACTCTGCCCTTTGTGACTTTCTAGTTTTCATTTTATTTGAATTTCACTCGTGCTGCCGATCTCTGGTCTGTGGCACTTGTAATTATAGAAATGTCTTCTGTGTTCTCTCACTGACTTGCCTCAGTCAGATCACACAAAACATTTTCTGAAGGAGAAAATAGGACTTTCAGCCTATGCAACACAGCCAAAAATAGTTAACTCTTAAATGTTATTTACAATTTTATCTTCTTCCTCCTGGAGGTAGAAATGCTTCTGGCATCCTCTGTGGGGAAGATGCTTGCCAGAGGGTGGAATGCATGAAAAAGGATAATTTCCTGAATCATCCTATGAAGGCGGCCACGCTATGGAGGAGGAATGGAGCGACCTCTCTGCTTCTTCCCCGATTCACTCCATCTGGAGATGGATGTTGAGCACGGGGAGTAGGAGGCAGAGGGGAGGCACATGGGGAGCTTTGTACCTCCCACTCGCCACATTTGAAGACACCAGCCCACTTGTGCAGGCTTGCCCCTCTGCTTTAGGCGGTTCTCTCACGTATTAAGGAAGACCAGGGAGCTATACCAAAGCAGGCCTTCTACATTCCAGTTAAAACAGTTATTTTATAGTTTTATTATATCAAACAAAAAAATGTAGCTTTATAATTTCAAACACACCGTGGCTCACGCTGTGTGCAAAACACAAGCACAAACCCCCGATTCTGCTCAAGGCCTCAGAAGTGAGGGGTTAATCTTTATACAGATCCCCTGTAAATGGCAATTTTCATTGCCTATGAAGATGAAGAAAAGGTAAAGGTTTTAGGATATTTAAGGTAGAAAGGGGACATGCCTGGCTCTGTAGTAGTACCAGTGAGGGAGGAAGACAGATCAGTCTTGCTACATCCAGCTATTCCATAAAAAAAATAATTTGGCTTACGCATGCTCAGGAACAAACCAGTATCTCTTACACAGCCAGAGGTAAGAAGGGCTTATAATGATGAAGAAGTCGTCACACAGTTAAAGAACAAAACTTGACACCACCTGGGTTTCATTTTTACACGATGAATAAACGGACTTTCTCAGGGTAACCAGACATCCATAAATCCTTATTGTAAAATGACCTTTCACGCACTAAAAGATAACATTAATGTGCCCTCCGATTATATAATCTTAATATTTCAGTTGAATAAAGAGTAACTGTGCTTGAATATATGTATAGGAATAAAAAGAAGCAGAAAAGGATAGAAAAAAAGGTATATCATTAAAAAATTATGTAGGCAGTCATCAGAACAGCTAAATAAAATTATGCATGAGTTATTTCATTTAAGGCTTAATAAGGATTTTGCCATCTAATTTTGTAAGCGATCTGAGACATCAGTTTCTACTGACACCACTGCCCCCTGAAGATGCTTTGCAGTGTGGTCCAGGGTGACATTTTCCCTGGCTTTAGCCGCTCACCAGCACAAATATAGTTTGGTCCGCTGTCTTTGAATTGCCAAAGATATGTACGGAGACATCTATATTTTTCTTACATTTAGTAAATCTGTGTCTGAGAAAAATTTGATATTGGAACTGCTGCATTGAAAACGAAGAAAAAAATCCTGTGGAGCTGCAAGGCCATGGTGTAATTATTGCCCACAAAACGTCGGGCTCCAGTGCAGCACAGAGTGAAATGCCTCATCACAAAGAGCACCTGAGCTGACCAATAACTAGACATCCAGTTTGTCTGGTCTTTGTATCACCACTGAGAGGATGAAGCTTCGTGTCTGCCTATGCAGGGTGAATATAAATTATGATAGTGTTTGCTATTGACACGGTAGTGCTATAGGCACACCTCAAGACAAAGCTGAATAGATCTGCATCTCTACGGAATATGAGGTTATACAGATGGCTGACACAGCTGCTTCCGCAGGATTTGCAATAGTATAAATATGAAAACTGACTTTGAATCAAAACGATCTTATTAAATAAGCATTCATGTCAATGGCACGGACAACACATTGTTTATTTTATCAGACATATCCACTTACTCCACTAGTTCAACAAAGCATTGTACATCGATTTGACAAAGATGCTGTCAAATCATGTTGAGTGACTGCTAGTGGTACCAGTACAGACCTCAATTTATATTCTGGAACTGTGCCCTCTCTGCCATCTTGGATCTTCCTATAAAATCTTATAAGATGCACGAAAAAATCTATTCGGCATTTTTCAGATTTATGACTCTTAAATGAAAGAAGGAACAGAAATAATCTTTCCATTTGTCAGCCTGTCATCTACATGAAACAGACACAGCTGCTGCTGCTGCAAGAAAATTCTATTACAGGTGCAAAATGGACATTTTCTTCACAAATATTTTTGTTGTTAATATAGCATAAAAATCTATGAAATCTTAGGGCTGTAGAGAACTCCTTTCATCTTACGAACAAAAAGACAAATCATAATTCCCTTCAGCTTTTGACTTTGTTATTTTGTGCAGCTGAAAAGCTAGTAAATTCTGTGTGGTACTCAGAAGTGCATGTGCCTGGTTTTGAGAAAGGTAATATGCAAGGTTGCTCCTTCACTTCAGTCTTCCACCAAGGAGGTAATGATGGCTGTCCCTACAAGGTCGCTTGAAAGCATCAGGGAATGAAGGTCACCCACTCCAGCAACATTGCTCGCTTCTCTCCTCAGTCAGTTGTGGCTGAGCACTGTCTCCAGACTAGAGACAACCAAGAACAAGTCAAATTATTTTTACAGAACATGTTGCTTAGGAAATACATGCAACTGTGAAATTTCATCAGTAAGCATTAGTTTGATGGTAGTATGAAAAACTGTCAGAAATATGAAATAGGAAACATAATTTAAATAAGCATAAAATGAATATAAATTTAAGACTTTCGAAAAAAAGGGTAGAATTCCTCATCTGACTGACTGCAGTAGCATGTGATGTCCCTGTACCCCATCTCAAGCACTTCCCCAGGAGACAGACGGGAACATGGAGGCTGCAGCTTGACAGGGAGCATGCAAGGTACAAAGAGTGCTTTGCTATGTGCTTCGCTTTCCACTGTCCGCTCCCCAGGAGGAAGGTGTCATCTCATCCTTATACAGCAGGTCATCCTGAACTCCGTTTAACAAAAGACTCGACCATCACTCCTCGCCCTGATCTAGTATAGACAGACTCTACCCTACTGTCTCTTGTTCTTCTCACTCCCCTGAAACTATATCTCTTCCTCAAATTTGCACGGGTTCCTTTCTCCCTCTCCTTTCGTCCTTCCCCCTCATGTCCCACCAGTAACCTGAAGGCTTCTGAGACTGTGGGTTCGCTGTCCCCTTGCAAAGGGATGCCCTGCTGTCCCCCACCTTTCTGCCTTCTCCCTCTCCAAAGGATCCCATGGGCTAATTGGAGGGGGTAGAGAACTGGAAACTACTAAATACCAGTTGGAAAGAGAATCAAAGTGCTAAATGTAACTAAGCTGGGAAAACAAATTGTTTCCTATCCTAGAAGTCTTCAAGCACAAATATGTGACATAAATGCCAAAGATTTGTACTGATATGTCAATGCAGGTGCAGCATCATATGACTGAAAAAATAATAAAACTAATACTTGCAAACCTTTTACATTTGAGAAAAGAGGGAAGGTTTGAAATTACAAAATCAGCTATACTCCTGTGAGTCTGATCTGTCCACATGCATGACTTCGGTGAGAATTTCAAATGAAAGAAAAATCAAATTTAACTACAAATGGGTAGTGGGTTAAAATGCAAAGTGAGATTATTGAAGTAAACTAACCACATATTTTGAGAAGATAACTGTTTCTCTAAGTGTAGAAGAACTAGTCTTTCTGGATTTCAGTAAGGAATTTAGCATGATGCCACCTAAATAATATTTCTGAGTAGTATAAAACGAAGTTCTGAGAGCTGATCTCAGGAAAGCAAAGTTTCCATTTTACAGCTACTTCTCAAAGGAGACTGCATTTCAAAATCAGAGGTCCTATACAGCAAACAGATTCCAGCACGGAAACTTGATGTTTGCCTTATTTTGAAAAGTTGTAGACTTCATGCAGTTATTTGCAACAAAGAAATACTTAACACCACCAGGATAATATCAAAATTTGCTGTCTTCAGAATTTAGAGGTTTTCTGCAGCTGATGTATTTAATGTATATTATAGACTGGATGGACATTTCTTTCGTATTCTCCTTTCTTACGAATAGAATATAGCTCATGGTCTTAGATTCATTAGGATATAAGCAAGAGAAAAAAGGAAGAAACAGAATCTGTACTCTATTACTTCCACCAAGATGACATGAGTAAAAGTCTAATTTTCTGAGAAAAGTTATTTTAAAGTTTTGAGAATAGAGCACTAGATAATTCACCATTTTTATTCTGAGACTATTATGTTTATCCTTTGGTTTTAGTGGAGTTGGCATGCTCATAAATCCCACCTTCCTCTGGCTGTTATTTCTCTCTGGTAAATTATTTTTTTATTCACAAGGCAATAAAAGGTCACTGGAAAGAGGAATATAATATTCGCTCTCATAAAATAAAGTTAAAGAGTATTTAGCATTTATATCTTTCCAGGGCAGTAAACAAAATATGGTTTATTTGACTCAATGAAGACCTATGATACCGAAAGAGATAAATCTAATGACTTGCTTTAACAGAGTAAGATAAATCTTTCAAGACAAATCTTCAATAATGCCATGTTGTTCCTGTGGAAGTCCACTGGACAATTATACATAGGTGTCCATAGAAAGAGCAGCACTTTGGCTCATACCTGCCAGAATTATTTATGAGATGCACAAGCAGATTTCTTAACCACTTCTGGAAGTGCAGCACACTTCTAAGGTGCTAGTCTATTAAATTATAAAAGTGAAACATTGCTTAACAAAGTTTAGTACTAAACTTAATCATAAAATTGCAGGAATAACAGAGATTCTCCATTTTTCATCAAGTTTTATTTTGACTTAGGGCTGGTTCCTGGGGTGTATTTTTGAGAATCAAAGCAAATTCATTCATTTTGAAAGGAAAATTCTAATCTGCTTAGTAGGAAAATTTAATTCTGCTTGAGATACTTCATTTAAAAAAATAATACAGCAGCTAACCAACTAAATGTACCTAAATGTATACTACAGCTAGAATAAGCCAGAATTTTTTAGAACAGAATTGTACGTGAAATTACAGTGAAAGAATGCATAATAAATTATGCTTTGCATTTTGCAACTACAATATGCACTTTAATTTTCTTTTTTATGTGGTTTCTTCATATTTACATTCACACAGGAAGGAAGGAAGGAAGGAAGGAAGGAAGGAAG
>Ga0181612_118000_pt1 | contig 15292 bp, 9 predicted proteins | sample HoacroProtozoa21_FD_119630 | JGI IMG/M metagenome (GOLD analysis project Ga0181612, IMG submission 119630) | Hoatzin crop microbial communities from Cojedes, Venezuel. Combined Assembly of Gp0051906, Gp0051904, Gp0051908 | reverse complement strand
TGGAAATTAAAGACATTTTACCGTGGCGTGAGTAGCTATTACTATGAAAACCATAATTTTTTTTAATGATAGTGTAAACAAACCAGGAATAAAGGTCATTGAAAAGATTTTTAGCTTGTTTGTCAGTCAACATGTGAATTGCTTTATGTTACAGAATGAGCTGGCGAGTTTCAAGGAGTGTGCATCACAGTGACAGGTAAACCTGGTTGTTTCGTGAAGCCCAGTTTAGCTGTTCACCTCCTCCAGCAATGCCCTGTCTGAAAGCCACGTGGGTTGAAGCCGACGGCAGACGCTGCTGGGCAAGAGATGCTGCTCACATTGCTTGTTCGAGGGGAGAGAACACAGAGGACAGGCAGAGTTCAGCAAGTGACCAAAGGCTCTGATTTCCATCAGAACTCCTTTTGTCTGGAAGCCGGGTCTCAGGAGACCGTTCTTCTTCCTGGCTAAATGGAAAAGAAATACGTGTTGAAGTACAGGGGCTCGGACGAATTCCTGGTTAGACATCTAACTCCCATTCAAATCAACAGGGTATCATCAATTAATCATTTTGCTGACTAAAATTCTGGATGCTGCAATGAGGATGACCATGCAAGTACAGTAGGAACATCTTGCCTGTCAACAGTGTCTTTACAGGCTGCGTAAGTCCAGGAAATATTAAAGCCTACATGCAGTAATGTACCAAAATTTTTGCTTGACATGTAAGATTATCCAGTCACATCTGTATCACATTACAGCGCATTTCTCCTGATTGTCATGTGAAGCAGTATGAAAAAACCTAATAAAAGAATTGTAAAATGCAGGTTTTGCCTGTCCTGAAGGCCTGTCACCCCACTGTAGGACAACAGTAGTCTCTTGCTTTTATACAGCTAGATGCCATCCTCTATAACACGAACTGTGGTGGTACCCTATGAAAATAACTTCACATTACTTCAAAATAAACTTGAAAATTCTGATCCCAATTTTAAAACCCACTTTGCAACTCAGAGCTGCTCCCAAACAGATTTTGACTCAATGCATGACACTGATAAAGGCATTGCTCCTTTTTAAATTCAAGCAATGTATAGCTTTAAGGTTTTGCTTCATTATAGATTTTTGTCATAATCTCTTTTTCAGGCAAGCTGAGAAGTAATAGAAGCAGCAGCAAGCAATAAACATCTGACTTCCAAAGTTCTGTAAGGTATATGGGGTTAAGTTACTCATGACAACAAAAGTATTGTCCGTTCTTGCTATACTGTTTCTTTTTGACAGGGGAGGTCAGTGCAACAGGAAAGAATCCCAACAAAGACACTCAGAAATGTCAGTTACTGCACAATGAGGGCATAAATGTGGAGGAAAGGTGGACGGACACGGAGAAAGGCAGGTATTATTCACCATCTTTCTTAACATCCTCAATATTTTTCTATGGTACTTCAGCGCTTTCAAAAACAACAAAACCCAAACAACACAACTTTAGCCCAGATACTTCCAGATTCTGAGACCTAAATTTAATGCATGTAACAAGTTATTGAAACACTGCTTGTGACTGTAGCTAGTGTTTTTTCATGTTGAAGGCCACATCAGTCTTCATTCTGAGTGACTAACATGCAGCAGTACATTATCATAAATAACAAATCATAAATTGTTAAAAAAATCATAAAGTCTATCATTTTTACAATGATATATTACATGTTAAGGCACAAGCAAGCTTAACACTTGGTAATTTGAGAAGTTTATAAAAAACAGTTGCAAGGAGGGGTTTCTTATGACCAAGATGAAGTTTATAGCACGGTGATTATATTTCACTGTAGCATAAAAGTAGATTGGGGTAGAGGGGGAAGCACAGCGAGTACAGATAACTTACTACTGCATTCGAGAGGTTTTTAAAACTTCCTGGCTCTGCGGCTGTCAGACAGTCTAGCATCTCTGCAGCCCACAGAATGGATTTTTAATTTTTAATTTAACTTTGACAGTTTATACTGCCTTCAAAAGAGCTTTATTCTCTTTGGAAACAGCATTTGTATGCGAGCTGCTATCTGTCTTTATCTTTGATGCACAGCTGTAATATCTAATACTGGAACTTCAATATGTATGTAAAATGCAGTTGGATTCTCAATAATATAAAGTTTTTGTGTTTAGGATGAAGGTCTGGAATTCAGGAGATCTGACACTAACTTTGCTAACACACTTCTGTCTGGCCACTACCACTAACGCAACATTGCAGAAACTTGTAAATATATTAGGAGACTGTGCCTCACTTTTAAAGTGTAGCTTAAGCACATGAAAGGCAGTGTACAAGTCACTTTAGCTGAAAGATAGGCTGCTTTTTTTTTTCTGATACTTTGGTTTTGTTGCACTCATTATTGTCCAGATGCTCAGTAAAATATTGGCCTAATTATCTGAAAGGCTTAACTTAGCCTAGACCTGCAGATTCAGGTTTAGAACTTTTTTACAAGTGACTTAGAAATTCAGGTCTTACTGTGATGGAAGTTAAGCATTTAAATGCCTAGTGAAATTTTCAAAAGTGGTAACTGTCCAACTTTGTCAGTAAGTACCTAAATTTTACAGCCTGGCCCTAGGGATATTTGAAAAACTTATCTTTAATTTCTCTACGCCTCCTTTCTCTGTTCATAAAAGGAACATATTATTCTCTTTCCTCTCTAGCCTTTCTGAGATTCTAAGCTCTCACCAGGCAGAAATTGTCTATTCCTGTCTGTGCATCACAATGGGACACTGTCTCACCTGATGCTTATTATTTCTATCAGAGTAGTGTTTATACTAATTTAATCCATTTGCTTCTAAGAAAATGCTATTTGGGCTGCCATTTACAACTCCCAGAGGCTAAAAATAATAATAATTTGAGTAATTCCTTAAGAATGTATCACTTTGTCAAAAACAACCAATTTCATTTGTATCATAACAAGTCTAGCAAAACTATAGAACTATTCACCAGCAATGAAGCCTGAAATTAAGAACTTTGTTCACTGACCTTCTTAACATGTTTGCTGAAGTAATCAGATATGCACAAACTCTTTACTTCATCTTTAATATCTACTTCTGACTGCACAAAAGTCTCTTGACTACCAATTAGAGATGTGCCACGAAACTGGACTCTGAAATTTTAAGCACGTACCAAGAAACTTGGTATATGGCAAGTGTTGGTATTGGGAAATTCAGGGGGGAAGAGAGGTGATGAACCAGTTACAAGAAAAAAAAAGAAACTCAGCTTTACCTACAGAAGTTAAAAGTCACAGCATCCAGGGATATTGCAGCATGAGGACTTTGTTCAACATACTTTAGATGTTCTTAATATTCCCATTTACACAGCTTTTATGGATAAAATACAGATAGAATATTAGAAGAAACCAATCATTAAGAGACATACTCCTTTTTTTCTTTCCATATCCTAGGCAGTTCTGTGAAAATCATAAATGAAAAGTGTATTCCCTTTTAAGTCAAGAGGATTTTTGCCATTGATCTGAATAAATTCTGGATTCCTCTAGATCATCTAGATGATACATTACTTTTCTGAGAATCGTTAATTAGGATGATCTTTCTTCTAGGAGAAGGAAAACATAACTTACTGTAGAGGTACTCACTGTAAAAACTTAGTCAGAGAGATCCACTGCAGGAACTTCCAAATAACAACACATACTTAAAAGAGAACTTACTGCCTCCAGCGTTTCCTTATGCTGCGGGTGAGTTAACAACAGGAATAGGAGACTTTTCCAGGAATACACACAAGCTGCCTGTCATCCTGATGCTGATCACCAAGCAGAGAAACAGCGGGTCAGCCACTGCAGGACCTATTATCTTCCTGGTACTCTACAGACATTTAGCCCAAAATGCCAGGCTTAGAAATAGATCTGAGAAGTGAAATAGGTTAGTTGCATGGAGAACAAACCCTGAGACCTTCACCTTTATTACTGAATTCTTATTAATGCATATCTCCCTGAAGTCAAAAGAATTTTGCCCAATCCCAAGTGCAACAGAAAACACAGAATCTGGCTAGAGATATGCGAAATACATGTCAATATATGTTAAAGTCTGCATATATATAAAATATATTGCAACGCATCAAGTGCTTTTACATGTTCAGAACTGGATATTTATTGCTGAAGTTTCTTTTCAAAACTCTTAGTTCACTTACATTGGTGTTTTTTTCAAAATAAGCTGCTACTGTGAAAAGACCTAATACTGCACTTCTCTCTGTAGCAAGTGAGATGCATTTCCTCCCTACCAGCTCCATTAGCACCACTTCCCGCATGGGCTATAGCGTTCAGTGCAGTTGCTGTGACACACGGTTATTAAACTCCATTGCAGGGGTCTCGGTGCTTTGCACGAGAGCAGGATAAATTACCTCCTGTAACATCTCCAAATACTGCAGTATGGATAATTATTACAGTCCACACTTGGAGCTGCTTTGGTGGGTTTCTAGAGTCAATAAGGAGCCCCTTGAAATCTCTTTAGTCCTACAAACTCTGAAGTCCAGTAGCAGGTGAACAGTTCCCTGTTGCTGACTGGGAAATTGTGTCCTTTGACCAGATAGTTCGCCGTCCTGACAGAATTGTAAAGTTCTGTTTTCTTTTTGTGACAGTAACAAAAATCAAAAATACATGTTAGTATCAGTTATTTATATTACTGCATATGTGTACTAGATGCATGTACATACTCATATATATATGTTAAATTAAATGTATTTTTGAAGTCACCTCGCCAGAAACACACACTTGAATTTAGAGCTAGAATTCTCAGAATAGAATGCAATGTGCCTTGTGACAGAGAAAGAAAGAAAAGAATACATGAGAGATTAGAAACCCAGGACAAAAGGCAGAACAACTTTCAGTGCCTTTCCATTACCAAACATTACTATAGAAGAAGCTCAGTCTTTCATGTCAGCAAGTTAGTTTTTCAATTCTGTCAGAAGTGGAGTGATAACCTTGAGTTCTCCCCACAGGGATTTCCCTCCTCCTCTCACTATTTTTGTGTCTCATTCTGTGGCTGACAATTAGAAATGCTATTATGTCCTGACCCACACGACGTGTGAAATGCCAAAGCACCTGGTGTTCTGAGATGATGTTAAGTCACCTCAATAGGTCTCATCTCAAGTTCTAATGAGTGTGACAAAGCAACGATCCAAAGAGAGGCTCTGTAGAGTTCTGGTAGGCCAAGGAAAAAAAAATCATTGTCTCTGGAGATATTTTTTGCAAGAAACTGGGATGTGCATAGATGGAAGAAGGCTGACACAAGAAAATTACAAAATGAAGAGTTACGTAAATTTAGCTAGGGATTCTGCACCAAGTATGTTTCAGACAAAACACCTGGGGCCAGGCTGTAGATTTGATAGCGAATCTGGAGATTAGTTTATTTACACCAGCAGTTAGATAGGGAAGTATTTTCGCTTTACTGCAATCAATAGCAGCTCCACTATCAACCTGTGCAGGGTATTTCATCCCCTGGCTCTGGAAAGGTTATTTGCGCTAAGAGGTACTTGTGTGTGAGAAGAGTTAACCAGCCCAAATCTTTTCAGCTTATAATTGTCAAAAATGCATTTACTTGTCATTGTACTAACTCTAGTTGGCCAGGCTGCAATCATATTTTCAGATAGGTAGATCTACATAAACTTTTTTGATTTTAATGCTCGTAACAGATTTACCTTACCCTTCCTGCGACTCGCCCGGTTCTATTTTGATTTAACCTGTGACCTTTTCATCCTTTAAGATGACAAGATCTTTGAGGAAGTGATTGTCCATTTTCTATGTGTTTTATGGTACCCAGCTAACTCCCCACTACCATCAAATACAAATACTCAGTATTGTAATGGTATTACCTCCATCGATATTTTCGTTATTTAAGATGTGAATTCACTGGTAATTTTATAATTAATTGCTTTGTTCAGTATCTTTCACACAGTATGTCATCATGAAATGATGCCACAGACTATATTTCTTTCTCTGCAGACCAATGGATGTTCACTAGAAAACATACACCAAAATAGCAGTAATGCCATGTATTGGCATTTTCAGTACTTTGCATTTAAGTGTTTAGCAATATTCTAAGTATTATGGAATGAATGGCATTAAGGTAATTCATTTGTGAAACAGATCCCGCCTCAATGTTTTCATTCTATAATGCATGTCAAAATTTTGCAGCTGCAAATTGCACAGATTTCGTTTTCAAATAAAATGGAAAATATTTTACCCATAAATCCTTAATTTTCAGCCTGTGAAAAATATCCTGGACTATGAAAGAGCATGTTCTACCTCTTATTGTGCCTCAGCCATTCTGAACAAAGGTCTAATGAGGTTGCGAATAGTGTGGAAAAAATCACTGATTGTCTGACTAGCTGACTGTAGGGCAGGAAAAAATCCTATTCATCTAGGTATGATTGAAACTCGAGTTAACTCTCAGTGCCCACACAAACCGGAAAAATAGGATTAGAGGCCAAAGAGATATTAACAGTAGACATGATGTACATCTGCTTTGACAGATGATTTTCACACTTCACAGGTTTAACTAAAGATCACTTTCACAGCAGTTCTTATGAAGCTAAACCCCTTCTAAATGAAATGATTAAAAAAACAACTGAGGATTAAAGCATCAAAATCTAAGCTCTCATAAAACTATCCAAAATGTTAATACTAAAGATAAAGAAAGACAAAGTAGAGCACTTACCATACAGATTTTCAAAATAATTACATGCCCATACATCAAAATCCAATCAATCTGTTTGTACAATGCTAAGAGCCTTTATCATTTATTTATTTCACTAAATCCATGAATCACCAAGCAGACACCAAACTAATTTTTATCCGTGATTATGGAAATACAATATGATTTCATTGGCTGTTAAAATTGTAAGGATGAGACCAGGAGAATCACCGTAGCTTCTTTCTGTTTGTAAAATGACTGCAACCAGATACCTTCCAAAAATTGTGACTCGAAGTTATGCAGCACACCCGAGCTTATGTATGATGCTGTTTTAGTCTGGATCAATGGCATATAATTCAATACAGATCCATTGAGCTACCACAGTCAAATAAGTCAAGGAATTTCTTTTCTGTTGTTTGATCTGATACAGGGCTTAGTGTCAGTGCTGTTCAAGGAAATGCTACAAATCCGAAAGGGTAAGTTTAAATCCTGATCCTGGGTTGTGTGCCAAAGACCACACTCAGTCAGAGCAGTGGTGAAAGAGCACTTCGCTGTTTGAGCCGGGAAGTCAAAGGCACCAGGCACAGTAGTGTGCCACAAGCTAGAGATGTGCCTAGCCTGATGTGCCATCACCACGCTGTGAACAGACGAGTGACATGCTTACAACCAGGAGGAGATTCTGGAATCTCTTCCCTAATATATGAAAAAGATGGCAAATATTTATTTTTCTGCAGGAATATTTTTAACCTTTTTGTAAGTGCCACAAACATTAGGCTGCAATAATATTTATTAATTTGCATTCACATTTAATTTTTAGTGTCATCCTGTCATACTTAAAATATTGTTTATGAATGAAAGCCCCTAAAGGGAATATTCTAAAAATAAAGGGAAAAGTAAAGGGAGTATTCTTAAAATCTTGTTTGACTTGCCTGCCACTGTGCTACAGTTCGTGCTTTACAACATACTGCATTGGGCTCAATCACCAAGCCTCTTCATCCATTTTCCAAGCTAGAAGATACAGTTAATGCAATAGTGATGACACTGGTTGCTAGGAAAACTAAACATATTCTCTTCTGATGATTAAAGAACTCTTGTTAGAGGTTGTAATATTTCTGCTTAGTCAGAAACATAGCTCCATGGTGGAATTACTTATGGGTAACTGCTTTTTCTTTTACTTCTAGATAGACTTGGTACAAGCTCCTAACTTAGGATACACAAAGATAAAGTAGCACAGAATGAGAACAAATGTAAGCTCTGCTCCAGAGAAAGGCAGAGGGAGGGAGCTCTTGTGAATGAGGTTCATTACAAAACCAGATTTGCTCCACAGTTGGCCTCCAATAGTAAAGGCAAGATTTGTATGACTTTGCTGACTGCATTGCTGACTGCAGCACTGGGACTCTTGAATAAATGGCTTGATCTTTATAGTAAGTGTAACTCTGACACAAAAAGGATTGCTGAGCAGCAACCAGAGGGCTCCAGATTATGACAAGAGATTATGACAGTAAGAACCCCTTGAAGAGCAACTGCCATCTTCTAGACTTTTTATCTACAGCAGAGTTCTTTGTGGATGCTAAGGACATTGGGCAAAGTTTATGAGGTATTTAGCAACATAGAGGAAACATCACAGCTTAAAATTTAGAGTCTTAACAGGTGTGTATACTCCCAATTCAACATTATTCTCCTGACCTATAGTTTTCATTATTGCAGATGTTCATTTTCAATTTGATCCAAAATCATGAGTACTGCCAAAAGGGATGCTGATTCCCTGAGGAACTATGTAAAAATGGGAGGTGCATTTATCTCTGAACTGTACTCCTTCAAACTCGGAGAATACTCACATAAGTACAAGTCCCTGAGTTAGCACGCCGTAAGTTACCACCCCGCAGGACAGAGCTGCCTAGTCTATGGCCAACACAGCAATCCTTGTACCTAAGCTGAAATCATAGCTTAGATCTTTTAGTGAGACACATTGGTTTTTAATATGGTTTATTTACCTAGTGCTATTCATTCAGAAGCACTCCAGTCTTCTAAGAATAACTCAGTATATTGTATGCATTTCTCAACAGACATTGAATGAACTTAAACACACATCATAAGAAAAGCAGGGTAGATCCAAGCTCAACTGAGCAAGAGGAAGAGTCCCTAATTTTTCTGAAGCTAAGCTATCTGGAAGTATTTGTTGACAGACGTTTAAAAATTCAAGTACTATTTAAAAAATCACACATGAGAAAATTATTTTGGAATAATGTGTTTCACAGGATACAAGCCGATGTATCCTAGATGCGCTACTGAACTGTCAGAAAGTACTGAACGTACTGCAGTGGCAGCCTCTAATTAATCCATTGAGTACTATTAATCCAACTGCTGATGTGTGTGTATTGCTTGCATAACAAATACTTTGGAACCAGCACCTTGCATTTGAGCATAATGACGTGACTGCATGAGATACCTGATATAATTTTAAAAGGACATGTTTATATTTGAAAGCCAATATGGATCATATTAAGGGGGCATATATTTTGCACATTAGCTTTCTGGAGGACAATTTTCCACATTTAATTGAAACCCCTTTATATTTCTGTTAATTTGTTAACTCTTCTATACACAAGGCTTATCTGGAATTCATGGTCTAGTTGTCATTTCTTTCTTCCTGACCATTCGCTGGTCTCATGCAGTATCATTTATCTGTCAGCTTTCCTCATCCCCACTGACTTCTTCGTGAGTCATTTTTAGAATTTTCTTCCAAGTTTTTAGCATCGTAAATTTGACTCATCTGACTTAATTCTTCAAAGATATGTTTTCTTTTTCTTGTTGACAGGATGAATTTTACAACATCAAATCTTCCGTGTGGATGCTGTATCTTATGGAGACTATTGTTGTGCTTACAAAGGTTATGCTGTGATTTTTTTGGTGAACATGCCCACTCATAAATCCTGTTGTCTAGAATATTTATAGAAAGCAAATGTAAGAGGCATCAATATGGCTAAAATAAATTTAACTCAACATTCAAACAAACAGTCACAAAACACATTTGTTTAAAGTGTGCTCAGCTGCATGTGAGTTTTGTGAAGTATGTTAAATTTCTTTATAGTGAAGTCACTACACTTCATTGTTTCAATCACTTACAAGTTTTAATTATTTCCCTTACTAAAGCAGTATTTCAATAATCTAACCAGTCTGAGCATGTCCCTTGTTAAAGCTGTATTATTAACCTCACCTCTGTGTGTTATGTTTGAGTAACCTGTAAGCATATTAAGACATTATTTATGTGGCATTTCTAATATCTTATGAACATACATGAAAGTTGGCAAAGGTTTTAGCCTCATCAATGAAGCCTCAAAGAAGTAGTTATGGTATAACTACATGGTCTCAATCAGATGTAATTCTTTGGGCTAAAGGACAAAAAAGCCCACCAAGTATTCCAAGTATTAATTCTCAAGTCTATTGCTGTACGATTTGAGTGCATCCAGGAAATAATATCCTGAACCAGAAGTAAAGGGCCACAAATAAGATATATCAAGGAGTCCTTGTTTTGATGCAAAAATACATTTTCTCCTTCAATTTCAGTTAAAATTATTCCCTTGAGAACCCCAGCTTAAGAGGGACATTCAGCTTCCAAAAATCAGTTTTACCAGTGACAAAAATTAAATGTTTGAAAAGTAAGCTAGAACAAGAAGGAATGCATGTCACTTATGTGAGACCAGATCCTTTTATCATTTACTCATATGTCACCATGAGAAATTCTACTTTGTCAGCAGTGTTCTATCAGTTCTGAAGAAGCCCAAAGTGAAACTAAACACAGTATATTTTCAGTATAAAAGTATAACCTTCTCTGCCTAGGACACTATTGTGATTCCATATCATTTGCAGGGTTTTGTAGTTGGATGAATTTAACGGGATGTAATAACTGTTGACATAAGAAAGCATTCTGACTTACTGCTTCGGTCTTCAGTAAGCACAGCTCCATTGACTTCATTTTCAGTAATCAGTTCACTAACTTTCCTCTGTAAAATGAAGGGATGGTTTTATTTGTGTTGGTTTGGTTTGCAGAGCTAAATAATCAGTTTCTTATACCCCTGTGGATAAAATCAAAGTCCTCTCTAGTCAACAAGAGGGTGATTAGGGCTTTGAGCATGCAGATAAGCTTATTACAGCAGACACAGAATCTGCTCCTACTAACAGTTGTAGAATCTGCTCATGCACTTATAACATTTGATAGGCGTTCATCTAATCTGCTGTCAAGGACTGAAGCCAAATGGAGATCAGACATTTTCCTATTATTTAAAACTTTAGGTACATATTAGTAATCTAATTAATATCTACTTAATGGCACTGGGACAGCCTATTAGTGTATGCAATAGGTGTCTGTATAGAAGAAAATCTAGCTATTTTCTTTCAAAACTATTTAAAGAAATTAAATTGTTCAATTGCTAAACGTGGCTGATCTCCAAAGGCCAGTAAGGATCCTGGTTCTGCCTCTGGCTCTGTACTACATTAATGTGTTCTTGCAGCTCTGTCCTAGTCCTAGGAAGGCTGCTCAATAGTTTTCCTTCCACAGATTTGCCTTGATAGCTTTCTAAAACATTTATATGTTTATATATTTAATAAAAGTATTCTTAAAAATATTTGAATGGAGACAGACAAAAGAAAATGTGCATGAAAACTCTCCTTGATGGCACCTTTCTTTCAAAGTTTTAAGAATGTGTGCAATTTAGATTTCATGTGGAGCTACAGGAAGATAATGACTGAGACACATCCGACTCTATTTTAAAAGCACCCAGAGTATGAAGAAAATCCAAAAAGGGAAAGGTCAAAAAATCTGGGAATGAACTATCTAGCATACAAGCATATCTCAGGACACAGTCAAGTAACATCTACTTTTGAATGGTCCAATGGTAGGAATTCATAGAGAGCCAGCAAGTAATTCAGTTACCTGGAGAAGTAGCCCTAATGCAGAGAGGGACATGCTATCCTAGAGGAGAACTGAGAGGTGACTCAACTATACTTTGCTACTATTAGTATTTCATTCTCTAACTGCAGGAAATATGATCAAAACTATGATGTCCAGATTACTAACCTCACAAAAAAGAACATCCGTGTAGTAGCAGCAAAAAAGCTGCCAAGGTCTATAAACAGAGTAGTATATTCCCTAATCCACACCAATTCTCTAGCTGGTTGGGCTGCACAGGATAGCCTGTTACACATGCCCTGTACAGTCACTGTATGACTAAACAATATCTGTCTTAACACCCCCATTTTTAAGCTGAATTCCCACAAATATAAGCACTCAGTCACTTGTATATCATACTGATATAAATCAAGATTTACAGGTCTTACTTTCCATTTCCAAATACGCCTCTGAGATATCCTCATAACATTTAAAAGGTGTTTTTTCACTGTACACATATTAGCATGTTATGAAAGAAATAATTAGCATATCAAATGCTGGAGATCAATTAGCTGCCAAAGCACCAGTCTAGACACAAGCGCCTGACACTTGTAATAAAATCAAAGCCAAGCTGGCCAAATGCTGCTGCTCACTCAGTATGGCTTCTCAGAACAGAAGCAGTAAATGTTCATTCATTACCCTCTGCACCAACAGTGCAGGAGCTGATTATCATCTGCTTCTATTTACTGCTGTTGTTGAGCCAAATCCTAAATGAGTTCACAGATTCAGTGACTATTCTTTTATTGTCTATGTCTATCGACTGCTTGTTTTTATTCCACAATTGCCACTTTGTTCCAGTAACTCCTGCACGTACTCTTGAGCTCTCTTCAGCTATGGCTCAGGAGCTGTCTGCTTCTCCAGAAGTCCCCACGCCGGAAAACAGCAAGCTCCATCAGAAAGGGAGGGATGCACTCCTGGTGTACAGTACAGCTCAGCTGCAAAAGTTCTGCTGCGTCAAGACTCTTTGAGGTGTTGAAGGAGTCTGAAGGGGATTTAACTCATGATGATGAAACAGGGCCCAAACACTGCACTGCACAAAGTAGAGATCAAATACATTTGCCCTCAAAAAAAGCAAAAGAAATTGTGAGAGCTGCAATGCCTTGGTGAGCTGAGAATGAGCAGCCTGAGGCAATACATGTCCAGAGAGCAGCAAATACAGCAAAACAGCAGCTAAGCACCTCATTCTGCAGTCTAAGTCTGACCAACTTCTCATGAGATTTTCCTATACCTAAAAAAGAGAGAAGGAAGACTTTTCTTCTAAAGGAAATTTAATCAAATCAGAGACAAAATCTCTGCTCTGAATTCACCATACCGTTGTATATCAAATACCTTCCAACAGCTTAGATTCTTCATTCATCACTGAAGCTTTGCCTTCTTTGAAAAACTTCTTGCACTTTTGCCTTAATCGCACTTCCAGCGATACAGATGGCTCACACACCCATTTTGTTCTGCGGGACAATAATCTTTAATGTGCCATTATCAAATTTCTATCTGCAGATACTCTTTAATTCAGAGTCATATTACATGACCATGCATTCAGGAAATGAAGGTGACTGACTGGAATTTCATCTATGTTAAAGCAGAGACAATTCAGGAAAGAAACTGCAGACAGTGGTTTAGCAATAGATTTATTCACATTAAAAAGGGAAAACCATGCAAAAGCTAAAGCTTGCTATGACTTAGTTACTTTATAACTCCCAGAAAATATTCTCCAACACACAGCATTTTTCTCTTACCTCTTTTCACTTCACCCAGAGAATAAACAGCAGTTCAGCACAGAAACTTATCCTTGGTTTTACAGGCTTTGTTTTGAGCTATATCTCAACAGGATGCTGACAGACAATAAATACTAGTTTCTAGTCCTCAACCGGAACTCCCTTCTGAAAAGACTAGTCATACAAATTGACTACTTCGGGAAAATAATTCTGGGTTTGCCCTTTATTAAATGTGTAATGCCCATGCTTTTATTTTTATATGCTGCAGACCCACCATACCATCTTACCTGAATGCCCTATATGTATATTCAGTATTATGTACTGATACCACAACTATGAAACAAAGATGAGTTACTTCTGCTGTTGACCAACTCTCAGATCTATGCAAAGAAAGTATACTACAACAGTTGCCAAGCAAATCCAAGGTTAACTCTGTCTTTGTTCCTAAGATTTCACTTCGTGGTTCTCTGATCAGCATTACCTTTTTCACTGTTAGAAAAGTGACTGCTTGTCTTAACAACATGCTTTAACTTTTGTTCAGCCTTGAATCGGTCAGGCAGTTGGACTTGATGATCATTGTACGTCCCTTCCAACTGAAATATTCTATTCTATTCTACTCTAGTCTAGTCTACTCTAGTCTATTCTAATGTGATAGCTGGAACCTTATAAAGACTCATACTGTGATTTTCAAAGGAATTTATGACGGATAGCTAATTTATACTTTTGTCTTGTGGCCAAGATATACTAACATGCAGCTTATACATTAAGGACGCCAAACTGGAGAGGATAAAGGACTCCTAGAGCAACAGAAGTCAGTGCCACAACACGTCTTCAATGATTTGTATGGTTAGAAATGTTGGAGGGCGGAGGGAAAGGATGCATTTTCAATTCATTTACTGTTGTCATTAGTGTAGATTTAATGTAACAATTATAACTCAGGTAAGATAAATTCTCAAACATTATGCTAGTAAGAAAACACATAAATATATTCATAATTTAGACATTTTTAACAAAATCATCTATTACTTGTCAAGAACTGAGAAGCTCCTAACATCTGCACTGATCTCATACAAAATACTGCAAATTGGCTAAGAACTCCCTGAATATTCATTTCATTTGTTTGTGTTTAATTTTCAGCATATGATATTTTATGCTAGTAATTATATTAAATCAACAGTTATGAACACAGATAAAGACCTTCACAGAAGCTTTCTGCATAGCACTATGTAACAATGTAATCCATTTAAAAGCAAAAAAAAATACTGGCATCATTTCAAAAACGTAACGCGCTCTGTATAGCTGGAAGAAGCATTTATTATTTATACTCTGGAGGCTTTTCATTCACGTCTACCAACATGTTTACCACTTGGAATGAAGATGAATTGGCAAGGCAACAGCCAAAGATGGGGTTTTTTCCTCCAAAAAACTTCAAATCCAGGAATATTCAGGCTAGCCATTCATATTCATCCTCTCTGGTGACTGACAGAGATGTGAGAGACTTATTAAGATACGCTTGGGTCAAATTGGTGAATGCTATATCACACTATAATTTCTGGATTTGGATACATATCTGAGGTTAAATGCTAGAAATACATTTAAGCTTGCCAAGGCAGGTTGGTGTCATGAATAATGTATTGCATTCTACAACAGAGAAGCCATCATAAAGCCTTTTACTTCTACCCATTTAACTGCTGGGCCAACACGCAGAGCATGGATTTTTCACACAAAAACCTATCTGGGGTTTTCAGCTGTGGACACGTGGCACATGACCGTGGTTCAGAGCACCATTCTGTCTAAGTTCACAGCATAAAAAATTATCAAAATTGCAGAAAACCACACAGTTGTTTTAAAATCTGCCTGCATAATTTGTGTTATTGTACACTTTTATCAGACACAGCAATAAAATACATGCACTGCAAATATGGATATACTCAGATGCACAGAAAATAACGTTTCAACAAATTGTTGACAGGACAAGGGGCAATGGGCACAAGCTGAAGCA
>Ga0181612_133113_pt1 | contig 15294 bp, 10 predicted proteins | sample HoacroProtozoa21_FD_119630 | JGI IMG/M metagenome (GOLD analysis project Ga0181612, IMG submission 119630) | Hoatzin crop microbial communities from Cojedes, Venezuel. Combined Assembly of Gp0051906, Gp0051904, Gp0051908 | reverse complement strand
GCCGGGCCCCGCCTGCTACCGCAGAGCCCCGGCGGCTCCGCACCGACCGCGTCATGCCCGGCGCGCGCAGCTGTGCGGAGGGACCCGCGCACACGCAGCGGGCTGCCAGGCACACCGCCGGCCTACCGCATCACGAACAGCGGCGATTCGTCTGTGTCCGGCAGAAAGGACAGCCGCGCCTGCCTCGAGGTGGTGCGGGAGACGAAAAGCAGGGGTGTGGAAGGGCAAAGGCGTTCGCCGTCATCCTTTCCAACTCTGCCCCGCAAGAATTGCAGGGAGAGCGATTCCACCCTAGACAAGGAACAGAGCGCATGGCCACGTGGAAAAAAAAAACAAACCAAACCAAACCTCTCAAACCGTAATGCCTTCAAACACTGCGATCTGCGCAGTGCAAAGAGAGCTGCCTCATATCTGGGCTTCAGCCCCAGTACTGGATCGCTGCTTGCAAGGAAAACAATCAATAGCCAGAGGCAGGCCACCTACCTGCCCAGATTTGCCAAGACAATATGAAATTGTCCCAAGATAGGGGCTTGTACCTCAGTGTCTAACGGCTGTGAACAAGTTTCATCACTCTAGTCCTTCTTTCCCCTTCTGCATATAATATGCAGATATTTTTAAAGTAAGTAATCCCAGATCTACTCACAAGAGGACTGCAAATACTAGCTTTGAATGAATGAAAGCCGATTTTCTGTGAAATTATAACTTAGAACAGATATTGGACAGTATTAGCAAATTCAGAAATGGAGCCATAATGGAAATAATTAATGAGTCATCAGCAGGCAAATCCAATGCAAGGCATCAGGGCAGGAGAGCAGGTCCACAGTGACACAGACCTGGCCTTCACACACCAAGACTGAAGTTCTGCAGACATCAGCTGAAAGCAATGGTTAGTGGTAATGGCCAGCACGGTGCCACTCCTGAGCAAAGGCTGCAAGAGGTCAATATCCAGATCTGTTCTGAAGAAAATCTCTAACAAGCTCAGCAGAAACATCCCTTTGTGCAGTAAGTAACAGAATTTCATCTACGTTACAGCGTGACTGAGCATTCCTTACACTTCGATCTCTGTCTCTGCAATCTTTACCGCGTTCCTCCTGGGCAGCTCGATGGGCCCTGTAGGTAGCACAGGTTTTGCAGTGACAGTAGGGTTGGAGAGTACATTTTAACTAATCTGAAGACTTCACTCCCAGCCATTTTCCTACAGCACCAACCTCAAATGGATTCAGTTCTCTATGGTTTTGAGATAGAAGGCTCTGGACTGAGACTCGGGTCACAAGCGTTTCCCATTCTGTCCCACTCCACCCACCCCCAGACCTCAGGGGAAAATAGGAAGAATGAGTGGGGGACCAAGGGGGAGATGAAGCAATCTCCAAGGAAAAAAAAAACCTCAGCTTTGCATTTTGCAGCTCTAACTTCATGTCTGTTCAACTGCAGGAGGGTGAATACAAAAACATAGAGCATTGCTGCCATCTTGTGCTACATGAAGTCTCTACAATCAAGGGTTTTCTTTTTGTCTTCTTATCTTTTTAAGCCACAAAACCAGAACCAATACTTGTATTAGCATGCTCAGAACAGAGGGTGAGCACAACACTCCCATCTCACCCCACAAAGGGCCTGCCGTTGCCTTTCAGCCGAGTGCCCAGGGCAGAGTGCAGCTGGCTCTGCTGTCTTCCAAGGCCTGGGGCACAGCCCCCCACGGCCTCCCGGCCAGAGCAGAGGGGCCCAGTGCTCTCAAGGGCCTCTTCAGCCAAGCATGGCAACGGCCACAACTTCTCAACATGCCAGGTCTCCCCACTCCCCTTTATACGAAAAGGCATGAATGATTTGAAACCTTTATCATCACTATTCAGTGGTGTAAATCGCCCATGACTTTTATTTATGAAATGAAACTCATCACAAATACTTAAAACGTGGCATGGCTTTTATTGCCCTGCCCGATGGGAGGCACGCAGCCTATATAGTCACTTTTCATTGACAGTAATCAGAGGTTTTGACTCCAGCTGAAACTAAACTAAGCAAGTAAACACCAGTGCTTACTTTACAAGGACTGCTGGTCTGGAAAGGTTTGTGTTTGTTTCTGTGCTCAAGCACAGTTTGAATAAAGTTGTATTCTTGTGGAGAGATTTTTGCTACGTTGATTTCTCAGAAAGGTGTTTAAAGGGGACTGCGTGATACTCCGGATCTTTGGCAGCCCCATACAGATCCTTTATGCAGCAGACCCATACAATTTGTTACAGATGAAATTGAACAGTTTCTTCATAAACCACATACAAAACCCTGTAAAACCATCATAGAAAATGATAGGTATTCTACAGCATGTTTGAACAATCCCTGAAACCTTAATAGAGGAAGGTTAGAAAATCCTGGAGGAAAGAACAGTTTTTCACAAGACCACACTCCCGAAGAAAGAATATCTGAACACAGCATTAATGCATTTTAACAGAACCATTTGTCTCATTGGTGTTTTTGACAGGTTTTGTTTTGTTTGGTTGGGTTTTTTTAACTTGTGCTTGTTATCTACTTTTATCACTTGTTTTGGAGACCAATTTCAACTAAATACTAATTTAAAAGATACATAATTGTGATTGCTCTCCAACAGCATCTTTGCATTAACATAAAAATTATACCTTTGTCCAAAAATGCCACAATGTTTTCACATGTTTCAAATCTTAGTTTAAACAAATGCCATCAGAGAGAGAGAAAGGCAAATGGTGAACCAGAAAATAAAGGAGACTTTCTCAGAGAGAGATGGGCGTTCATTTCTGAACCACCCTAGAGGCCTGCCACAGGATGCTCTCCAGATTTTCTTGACTCCAAGCAGGTGTTGGAAAGTACCTTCAAAAGCTAGCTTTTTTTTTTTTTTTTATCCTCTATGGTTCTTGCACCAGAGAAATCTTCCACTATCAGAAAAGAAACCCTGAAGGTTCTTCTGCCCATTGCCACAGGAAGCTTCACAGATTTGGAAGTCTCCTTATAGAAAATGCATATATGTCTTCTGACTAAATTATTGGTTCTAGCCAGATTTATTCCTCATCCAAACCAGATCCTGGGCTGCTCTGCCACTTCTTTCATAATACTGCAAAAAAACCCTAAATCTAGAAACTGTTACAGAATTAATTGTTCGATGGTTTCCTTCCCTCCATTCTTCTTCCTTGTTCTGTGCTAGACACTGACATTCAGCAAGACTTTACCTACATAACAAAGATCTGCACAAAACAGTAGTTTTATTACCTCTACCTTTATCTGTTCTGCTAATTCACCAATATTTTTCCTGTTTGTATCTCCTCCCCCACATTAGCACTGTATTTTCCCTTCCCACCTGCCATATGCTGATCCTATACTTCAGAAAAACAGCATTTAGGCATGTGAAGTTCAGCAAACTGAATTGGGGTGTACTGACCAGGGAAATTCTCATTCTAGTCCCTGCTCGGCCTCATTTGAAATGATGCTGGATGAAAAAACTCCACTCTGCATCAGTGAGAACAGAAAGTAAACATGGAGCACCCCACACCCCAGTCAATCACACTGTGGCTACAAACTACAACCAGACACACACACATCTGCATGCCTCTGCTCACTGCAAATCTGTTTTCGCAAAACCTTTTCCAAAGCAGCATGAAAAATGCAAAGCTGCATTCTGCTCCAGCAAGACTTTGTCTCAAATGACCAAGGTACCCGCAGGCTGTTAAAATGTTTCCAGTCATATAAAGCCTTTAATACTTTGTTAACAATTTTTTTTTTAATTGCTAATTGGGACTAGCAATAGGATAGGGTCAGAGTTCAGGCAAGCCAGTTGTGCAAGGTAAGTGCACAGCTGTTATGCCTTTCTTTGCCCTGTACAATGCCACAGCCCTCTGTAGAGACAGGCAGCCATTTTGCATTCACTTCAATTAAAGGCAGTCACCAGAGTGACTCTTCCACAGCATGCTCACTGACAAAGATCCTGCGGTTGTTTCCAATCCAGAAGTACTTCTGACATAGCCTACAGACAGCCTTTGTGTACAGAGGGAAACACAGCATTACTGTTCATGTCCATCCTCTAGTGAACACGTAAAGCATATGTGTTGTGACAGCCACCCACGACAGGAGCTTGGCTCTTTCTCTGAAGCTGTTGGCGCCCATTGTTTTAGCTCTGGAGTCCTCCAGTTTAGTCCCGGAGCATGAGCCAAAACTGTGGCTGCAACACAGACGTTGTGGAAATACCAGCAGTCAACGGTCCGAAAAACTATTGCCTAACCCAGACATACCCAGGGAAGACACAGTGGCTGGACCTCTCCAACACACACCACAGTGCAACTTTTAAAGAAAGGAATTACATTTCATCCTTGCCAGCTGCAGAGGAACAACACACTGACAAAGTGGTGACACCTCTGACACAGCTGCCTCCTGTCCGACACAATTTTGCTGTACCACAAGCTCCAACTAATCTTTCACATTATGGACTTCAATTTTACAGTGTAACTACATAGGTCCTATTCAGAAAGGTCATTCTCAGCTTAAATAAAACATGTCTCCCAAAATAGGATAGGAGTAATGAATATTATTTTAGTTATGGATTAAGTGTGTTAATAGACTACTTCAACCTAATCCTGTTTTCTGAGCAGCATGGCTACTTACACTTTCAAAATGAACTGTGTAATGAGAGCTATTTCATACAGTATCAGGCCCCTACGGGCTTTATGCAAACGTCACAGATGTTGCGGCTAACATCCACAACTGATGATCTGATTAAGCCTGCGCTGAGTGGTACTGGAACATACTATGAATTAATTACCATCAGAAGGGTGAACAGTTGAAGGTGGTTAGAATTTAAATTTGTCATGTTTATACAAATAAATCAGAGGTGAACTAATAGATTGAAATACTTTTGTGTTTAAAAATCTATTTGTTTCTGTAGAAGAGAAGTGAAATTCTGGATACAAAGCAGTAAGCTCTAACATACAGGACACAGATTTTCATTACAAGAAGGACAGTTTCCACTTTCCAGTTTCAGTTATTCTCATAAATACATGAACAACTAGTTGAATACAAAACTCGTGTTCAGTGGTGTCATGGGATACAGGAGTACACACTGCACCGGCTGATGTTACTAGGTACAACTGGGGAAAGGTGCTCAGGTATGCACGGCCTCCCTTTGTACAGATTGCCCTTAAATGACATCAGTCATATGGTGATCCTTGTAACTGTAATGTACCACTCCAATCTTTACTGTCCCAGAGAAATTGTGAAAAATTGTCCATCCCAAAGCATGCACAGAGAGAGATGAATAAACTGTAACCGCTTAAGTGATACCAGTTGATATAGAGATTACAGGGTAGTCACATTTGCTTCTGTCAAGCTGGATCCCTTTGAGTTTCAGCCAGCAATGCTGAGTTAAAGCCACCCTCACATAGTGAAGGCAGGGAGGCAGTTCAGTGTGAGGATGGGTCTTAGCCCTGGGTGTTGGAAATCCTTCTATCAGAAGCAAAGAACAAAGTCCAGATTTTCTAACAGAAATACATTGAACTAAGAGGCCACTGTGCTTTTCTAGCAAATGTACTTTTTCCTATCAAACTTGCAACTGAAAATACCATGAAAGAAACATGCTTTTCTGGACCACAGTCTTGCACATTGTTGTTCAGGGAACGCATCCACCAAGATCTCAGTAACTTATACCTGCCAGGCTACCACTCTATACGCAGAACGAAACACGTGAATGAAGCTGGTCAGGGCACCTGAGGTGGCTATACTTTCTCTTTCATCAGCTGCTATAAAATCCGATGGTTTTCCAGTATGCTTCATCCTCAGCAAAGGGAACTGCTAAACTCTGGAATATAGGAGAACCCCAAAGGGATACTCAAATGTAAACTGTTTTTAAAGCTCTATTCCTGGCAGCCTGGGACTGGCTTAGCTCAGCTCTGTTGTTTAAAAGTGCTGAGGTTAGCCTACACCATGCAGTGCAGCACTGCCTAGAAACCCTAGAGCTAGAACAGGTACTCGGGTCAGGGCAGTCCCGCTCAGATAAAGTCATTACAATGTGATGCAGCACACGCCGATGAGTTCTGCTTCCTGCCCTGGAACCAGTGCGAATACCACCAAGGAACAGCTCTGCACTGGCTAGGCATAGTGTGGTTGTTGACAATCATGCAATCACATGACAGCTTTTTAGGCAAAGATTTTTAAGGCATTGCTCAACCCACCCTTTCATCGTCCGTGCTGTACTCCACTGCAAGTTCCCTGCTACTTAATTCAGAGCAAAGAGAACCAGCTGCAGACAGATAACAACAAGGAATGATTTACTGTTTCCATTTTATATTTGGCCTAAGTTAACAGTGAATATACAAACACAGCAGGATCATGCACTCAGGTGCTGTTTTTCCATGGGCAATGTCTTTATTTCCTAACTGGATTCATGTCCCACTGACCTCATCTAAACACAAAGAAACAGCCAGCAAGAGAGCTGCAGTTTCAATTCAGTCTCCTAGCATTGCACTGAGGCTGTCAAACAATCTACTAGAAGAGGATAGAAGCTGCAGAAAAATAAATTACATTCCAAAAGTAGAAAAACAAATACAATACACTCTGGAGCAACTCCTTGCAGCACCAACACATATTTGCTTCAGCCAGAGCTTAAAAGTCTCACCCCAAAAGCTATTTTCATCTCAGAAAATACTTTTTTTGGAAAAAAAAAAACCAAAACACACACCACACTAATAAAGCCTACATAGCATTGGCTAGTCCTTCTCGCATTCCACAACTCCACACATAGGCTAAATCCCCTGCTCCCAATTCCACACACTGTCCCACAGCCTGTTATCCTTTAAACTCCACACGCATGGTACTTGCCAGGCAGCTTTCAGTCAGCATATCCACTGGGGTGATAATCCTAGCAACAGTCAAGCTTGCTAAAGCCATCCCTGAACATAAGCTGCAAACCACTACTGAAGTGCCAGGACACTAAGGGGGTATCTGCATATCACCATGTAAGTTCCTCCCAGTTTTGACTCCTGCAACAAGCACAGCTGCTCCACATGAAGACCCCCATCCCCACCCCAGCCTGCATCACCTGTGGTCATACAGTTGGCATCCAGAAACAAAAGCTCAAAAACTTCCACTTCTGACCTACCCTGAAGTCAGACATATACAACCAAGTTTCACTTAAGCTTTTCCTTAAGCTGCAGCTATCTGAGGAGCAAAGTAGAGCATTAACCTAGCAAGTGCAGACCTGTTTTCAAACACATTTTCCTTCACACTTCAGTCCTTACAGCCTTGGCTAATAACACTCCTACACCAGTGATTTTCATCCTGTGATTCACACTCCTCTGGGGGGCAGGGAGAGGGACCACAAACTATTAAGGAGAGATCCACAAAAGGCATCTAAGACAAATCAGGTTTGTGCACACCATATAGCAACTTGCATATGGATCCATAAAAAAAACTCCACTTAAGTCCCTTGAAATTTGGAAGAAAGGCTCCAAGAGGCAAAACTGAAAACTACAGTCCACCATGATATTCCAAAGTCAAAGAAATTACTGATTTAAGACTCAAAAAATTCAAGTTATTTTACCAGCTCTGTCCCTCCAGCGTAGTGATAGACATAAGTTGTCATTGTTCTGTGCCTCAGTTTCTCCACCTGTAAAATAAGGAGGAAATTATTGCACCTGTTTTTTCAGGATTTAAGACCTACCTGGGAATAAATGTTATTTAGAAGGTATGTGTTGCTACTGTTCTGCCTCTGAAGTTCACCCCCATAAACCTCTGCTCAGTACATCAGTTAGTCACCTTGAATTCCTGAGTCTCCTGTAATCAAACTGCGATTCAACACTGGATGTCACAGATCTATAAACCATCCTGTTTGACTACATATAAATAATGGTTGTTGTTGCTTTGGTGTTTACACATTGAGAGGGGAACACCACAATATACTGTAAATATCAGTGTAGCTGGTGAAAGTTACACCATTCCGAGTCACACATTTGCAAACATTTGACACGCAAACCCCAGCAAACAGAATCACATAAAAACACAGCATGAACATAATGCAAAAAGCATTGGTCAAAGCAGCAGGATAAGCCATGCTACCATTATAACACCATTAAGACAAAACTTCACTAGCAGAACTACTCAACCAAGACAGGGACAGAAGAGAAGATTTCATATAACCTGCATGTTAACAGAAGTATTTCTATTGCTCCCAGCTGTTAGGGAGAGCTTGGTAATGATCTAAACCCTGCACATCTTCAAGGACGCCCTGTTCAAACTTGAAGCATGTTGTTTCTTCAGGTAAGCTTTCTAAATTGTTATTAACCATGCATAAGGTCTTGTATAAGGACCAACAAGCCTTTGTGCTAGCTACTGTCCAAACACAAATTTGTTAGCATTATCCCTGTTCCAGCAAGCATACAATCAGTGGTTTAATAATTATACATATATTTGAGATCTCATACACAGTTCTTCCATGTTACATGACCTGGCCTTCACATGGCTTTGTTTTAAAAGCTTCATCTGTATTCCTGCTGATTCATGGAAGAACCCCACAGAAGAGCTTTTGTGTGTATGCTTATCACTTTTAAAAATGTATGACTTCATCACAAGCAGTCTCAGTTCTGCCCTGTAGAAGCATGACCCAAAACTACTTAAAAATCAGTGGGAGCTCCCTATTAGGTAGCCTGGGCCTTCAAAAGCCCTTGTACCTCCCTGATGAGTCGTCTAACCTTCATTACGTTATGCACTAATTTGCACAGCAAATGAATCCTACTGCCACTCTCCATCCCCTGTACTGTTTCTTCAATTTCTGCCTTCCTGGAAGCTTCTGTTGCTCTTAAAATATACATGTAAAAATCTGTTTTTACCATATTCTACCTTACTAACATCACAGAAATAAAGGAAACTGGATAGGCTGTCAGCACCAGTCCAGACTATGTCCTTTCTCTTCCCATTGCCTCAGTTGCTACTTCCCAATAGTGCAAGCAGTTCATTCCCAGGCTTGCAAACACGCATGGTTTCAATGTAGAAAGCTCTAGCTGAGCCTCTCAGAGGACACATGTCACAAGTTGCCTCAGCTACAGTGAGCCAAACTACAGGTAGCACTCACTCTGCAGAGACTGTCTGCCCAAGTTCACTGGGTGTATCTCCACACAGAGACAAACCCAGCAGGATTCTTTCAGACAGAAATACGTCCTTAGCAAAACACTGAACAATAGAGGAGAAAGAGAAAGGACACCAGGAAAAAAAACTTTTAAAACGGTGAGACTGCAACTCTCATCCTAAACATTCAGGTTAACTTTGGCATGCTGAGCAAGATCTACAGGAGTACAGTGTCCTAGCTTTAAAAATAATACATCACAGCTATGCCACACCTCCCACGGCTTTGAACAGCGCTACACAGGTGCTTATGCTGTTCTAACTAGTCTCTTAAGGGAAACAATTAGCTATTTGAAAAACAGCAGGCCTGCTATACTGTTCCCCGAGAAAGTCTGCATTTGTGTCTCATTTGTTTTCATCCTGCAGCAGAATGAGTACTTAAAGTTTCAAACACTTCATTCAGCACAAAAATTACAAGCTGACATCTTTCAAACGCATAATAGTCTGAAGGCCTTCACCTGCCCACAGCATTGCAAAACCTGTCGCATTACGCGAAACCCACTCTAGCTTTAGGCAAAAAGGGTTAACGCCTGGGCAGCATGCTGTGACCTCTGAACATCATTCCCCCACAAGTGATGTAGCTAGGTTTTCAGGGTCAGCATATTTGAAACATAAGGCACTAACGTCACCCTGGAAAAACACCACTCTGATCATGGTGTCCCCTCTGCGTCAACCAGACCCTTGGAAAACTATATTGCTTGAAGTCTGGAGTTGATCTGCAAGCACATCTCCCTTCTCCTCAGACTACCACCTTGCTAGAAATTCCATATGTATGCTTTACCAACAAACACAAGCACCAACCAGATAGGTTTTCTTGCCATTAATGACAATTGCTTTCACATACAAACATCTCAAGGATGAAATCCTAATGGCAAATTGTGGATGAAGTAACTACTATCAACTGCTTAGAACCATACAGAAATGTACAATTTAAAAACCAAATTACTAAAGTGCACAATGTTATCTTTTTGCCTCCAGAGAAAGAGAAGAGAAGCAAGAAAGTGGAAGGCAAATTTGCTCCATACTTGCATTTTACTCATTTTGATCATTCACACTTCATGGTAAATCAATTTGTGCCACTCCCATGAGGGTTTAGGGGTCCATATTTCCTTTCATCTAGCGAGCAAATTCTTATCCAATTGTCCTGTACTGCCATCTCTCTCTGAAGCAGTGTTCCTTGGGGATGGCTTCAGGAGTCTCAGGCGGTAACCACCTAACACAAGAGGTTTGGTTTTATCTTTTTTTTTTTAATATCTCTTTGAAGGATTAAAGCTGAATATTTCACATACAGCATCAACATGAATTCTATCTTTAAAATAACCCCAGTGAGTTAAATTTGGGCAGCTAAACATTCTTATTCAGCAAGCTTTCACCATGGGTTGGTAGGAAGCCAGAAACAGGGAATGGGTATCTGTGTTAGTAGCAAAATTACAACCAAGCTCGCTAACTCAACACAAGGTCTGCACAGCAATTAGCAGGATCAGCAGCACCACGCTGCTGGTAACATTTACAAGACTGCCAACAGAAAACTTGAGGAGGATTGAAAAAAAAAAATACAGAAACTGAAAGGTACTTTCAAATATCACATTGTTCTAATTGAACACCAAAAAAATTCAAGAAAGTGATACTCCTTTGGTTTTGAATTACTGCACAAAGGTCACAAAACAAATATTATGGTAACCTAAGGCTAATGAGGTACTGCCCATAGACAGTGCTTCTGTCACACTGATAGTCTTACCAAATATTTCTTGATCCCTTTCATTTACTGATTTTCACTAGTGGAGGAGGTATTTTTTCCTTAGAGGTTTCTCTATCACTCGGTATATAGCATATGCTGTTCCATTTATAGATAACAGAACATACTGCTTCATTAATGCAGAAAAATCCTTGATCAGGGAAAAGACTTTTAAAGAAAAAAATCAATTCGAACCAGGAAAGCCTAATAAAGCACTAGAAATCTGTCAGATAGGCATAGAAATAAAGGTAAGCCAGGCCTTAATAGGAATATAACATGTTGCAAAACTCAGCACTAGTAACTCACGCTGTGTGGCAAAGAAATAGCTGTAATTGGGATTCTTTTTCCAAACTTTTTTTTTTTCAATCCTATTCTCCTAGCAAAGGTGATTTTTTTTTCCCCACAGGCATTTTAAACATCCACTCTCATTTACCTCAGGTTGAAACCTTTCTTACTTTGGCACGACAGATTGCAGTGATGTCTCCTACAACACAGCGAGAAGTCAGTGAAGAGGCTCCTGCCCAGAGACTCCAGAACCAAACCCTGGGAAGGGGCGGCTGGCAACAGCTCTGAGGTAAAATGAGCCCCCAGCCCCAACCCTCGCCACGTACCTTCTCATAGCTAGAGGAGAAGACAGCCACTGGCAGGCATCTGGAAGCACTGGCACTTCTGACACAGCAGTAAGCACACTGGGCTGCTTAAGAGGTTTTCTGCCTTAAGAAACAGCAATGGGTATAACATGACACAGCTGAAAGCACTCGGGCCCTAACGGCACCCAGAAGCTGTTCTCCCTCACGAGCCATTTCAGCAATGGCATCAAGCAGAGTCCGTGCCCCAGGAGTGACCTGTAACTCCCAGTACCTGCGTCTTCATGAGGTAATTTAACGACAAGTCACTGCAAACACATCTTCCCTGTGTCACAATAAGCATCTCGGCAGGGCAGGGAAGAGCTACAAGTCATTCCTGCTGGCACCACCCTGCTTAGGGCGCTGTAGAGCCGAGGTGGGGGGGAGTGAAGGGGTGAGGCAGGAAAACAAAATGGCGCCCAGGTGCCTCATTCGCTTAGAGGAAATGGAGAGGGGAGAAGAATGGCCTCAGCTGAGGGACCCGCCTCTTCCTCTCCTCTCTAATTAAAGCACCAAACCCTTAAAAGGAGTGTTTCTGTCGTTTTTAGAGAGTCCCTTAAAAAAATGAGTTGTATTGTCTTCTTGTGTCCTGTCAGCAGAGGCGTAGCAGTGGATGCTGGAAGGGCAGACCTGGCTTGCTTTAGCAGGTGAGTCAGCTTTTAGTACGAACACGGAAATGTGAATCCCTAGCTAGAGAATCATTGTTAGCCCAAGATTATGCTAGCTGTATAGATGAGTGTGTTGATTTTTTATTTTTTTTTTAAATGCTGTGGGTGGCTTTGTGATAATAAACTCTTAAGTAATCCTGCCTCAATAACCCCAATAAAACAAAATGGCTGCCAGGGGACGGAAAAGGTATAAGGCTGCTGTTGTTAAGCAGGAGTTTGCAAACATTCAGAGATTAAAGCCTCAGTCTGCTAAGAAGCCTAAAGCAAATAAATTCCCTAGGCACTGCCCTCTGCTTGTGCATGGGCCTGGCTTGCAGGAGTGGGGCTCTGGGAGCTGTAGATAGTAGGGGATGTTGAGCTCGCTGCTTATGATCAGAAATGTTCTGTCCCCGAAACAAAGGGTTCATGGATAAGGCTAATTTGTGATAGTCTCAGACCACATTCATCTAGCCCAAGGGACTTTTAATTTTCTTTTAGTAATCTTATTCAATGAAATAGCACAGGCATTTTCTAAAATGCACAGCTCGGTTGCCTGATACTGCTTAGATGCAAATCAGGAAGAAATTAACTGAGGCTGATGCTATTACGGGTTTTTTTTTTTCCCTCTCTGATTTTGTTACTTGAAATGCAATTATGTATAAGATTCTCAGATTGGGGATTTTTTGATAAAATACCCAGTATTACAGGCAGTGTATGAAACCAATCAGTTGTTGTTTCTAGTGCAACAATTCTTTCTTTCCACGTGTGGCTGCTGCTAGCCCTGATGCAGCTCGTAAGCTGTGCAGTGAACACTAGTTGTGGGCCTAGAGCTTGCTGAAGTCCTTCAGTGCCAATTAGACTGGTTTTCCTGAGGCTGGAAACTGAAGATCAGCTGGTTCTTTCACGATGGCCAGTAGTGCTTCTATTGTGCACAGAAGAAGTACTCTAAATAGTGATGGTATTTTCCTGGTATTTTTCCATGGTAAGTACTAGGGAGAAGCAAAACTGAGCACAGCACCCAAAATTACTCTAGATCTCTTGTGCGATTTCTTTGTGTGTATTTTTTTGATCCTCCTGTGCTGCTGTTTCCTGATCTAATTCTATAGGGAAAATATACCTATCTATTTCTATAATCCTTGTTGCCATTTGCACAGACCTAGAAGGGATTTTTTTTTCATTGCCCCTTAGCTGTTGTCATGCCACCAGGTATTAAATGTGTTTTTCTGCTATAAAATGCAAAATTAAAGTCAAAATAAATGGTCAGTTTACACTAGTAGACACCACCAGAAAAATTGTTTGTGTAGTATTTCAGTTATTTTAGGAACACTTACATAATACGGAAGGAGGTGCTGTGAAAATTGCCTGTTTCTCTGGTTGAGAATTCTGCTTCTATGTAATCTCTCTAATATGCTCATTTTTTCTACGCCTACCATGACTCCTACAGTCTCTAGGCAGAAAATGCTGAACTGTGAATGACTTTCTGCCCCTTTAGGGATTCTGGCAAGTCTGAGTAATGATCACTTCCACTCTGAAAACAGCTGCAGAAAGGAACGTATTGGATTGCTAAAGATTTTCCTGACTAATAATTCCTCTGCATTTCTTTGATGTGTCACAGAGTGATGTTGTCATTTGTATAGTATAAAGTATTCTAGAGCTTGATAGCCCAGCAAAGATATAAAGCAGGGTAATTTTTATTGTCTGTGTATGAAACACCTGTATTTAACTTACAGAATTTAAAAGATAGTACTGGGATTTCATACCAGCTGTTAAAATAATAACTTTCAGTGGGGAAGCAAAGTAAATCAATGCTGCTTGCATTGGTTGGCAACTTGCTAATTTGTTCTAAACCAAGCAATAGTATTTCACCATACTTGTGAAGCTTAGTGAAAATGTCTTTTTAAAGCTGGGAGAAGATACTGTATCAGGAGTGTGCTTGTCTCCATAACTAGCTGTCTGTCAACCAGTTAAACTGGGCAGCTGTTTCATAGGGGTGTTGGGAAAGGAGTGAGGTGTTGAACTTCATTTTCAGTCATGCTTTAGAAAGAAGTTTCATAGTACTGTATTAATATGACACGTACTTCAACACACAACATGAGAACAATTCTCCCATTAAGAAAAGTGGTAAAAATTGTCTAGTTTAGAATTAAACCTAGAAAAATGTAATTCAGAAAGAAATCTCAGATTTATACAGCTTTTAACAATAAAGCATGCCCCTATGTTCTTCTGTATCAGTTGAGAAAGTTGTTCATCTCTTCCAATAAATTCTACCAGCATAATTCACCTACTTAAGAATAGTTCACCTTTCTCCCATGGATGCAGTATGAACTACTGAGGTGACCTTTTATGAGCTAAGGCATTATATACCTCTGATGCTACCTAGATAATCCTCATGTGTCTAAGAGCAGCTATCATGTTTTAAATTGCTAGACTGAAACTCACATCCCTAAAGCCAAACAACTGAAGACAGTAAATTTTTTTGCTGGCCCAGTACAAAATATTGGTCACTTGAGCATAATACACCTTTAAAAATATTTCTAAATGCCTCCTTGATGTCATTTCCAGGGAACATAAATTCTTTTCACTGATTTGATGCTTTTTTTTTTCTTCATCGACTAGCAAGGTCCATACCTCCATAGACATAGCAGTGCCATTCAAGCAGCTTTAAACTTGTTTTCGTTTATTAAAGGGATTTTGCGTTGTATTTTGTTTTCAGAGTGCAAGTGATACTTGCACTAAGTTGCCGTGAGTCATATTTTGTCATGCTTAGACAGACTAGGGTGATATTCTCCAGGAATAGTCCTGGTGGCTTCAATAAGATAAGTGAAATGCTGATCATCTTGATTATCAGTAAAGGAATCTAAACTTTTGCTTGAGTTCAGTGTTCTTCTCTTCTTCCATGTTGAGTAGTAAAACTTCAGCCCTTCTTTCTATGCATCATGTACCCATTGAAAATTAGAACTAGCATATATCAAGCCACATACAGGCTAGGAAAGAGCTCGCAGAGTCATCTGATCTGTCATCATCTTCCAGAGAAGACTCATTTCTATTCTAATTGCAAAACATGGAACATGATCTAGGCTCTGCCTTCATTCTGAAGTTGGGTGTCTATCAGAGACAATTCTCTGAGATGACTGTGGTATTTCTAGTTATGAATTCTGTTTGTTTT
>Ga0181612_172940_pt1 | contig 15295 bp, 12 predicted proteins | sample HoacroProtozoa21_FD_119630 | JGI IMG/M metagenome (GOLD analysis project Ga0181612, IMG submission 119630) | Hoatzin crop microbial communities from Cojedes, Venezuel. Combined Assembly of Gp0051906, Gp0051904, Gp0051908 | reverse complement strand
GCTGATGTCACGCACCCGCTGAAGGCGCGGGCGATCATGGCTGCTGCGGCCGCGGCCGTGCCGCCGGCCCCCAGCCAACGCCCGCGATGGAGCCGGCGAGCCTGCTGCGGTTCCTGCGGAAGCTCAAGGAGGTTTTCGACGTGTGCGACGAGGATGCGGACGGCTTCATCAGGGTGGAGCACTTCGTCGCCCTGGGGCTGCAGTTCGGCCAAGGGGATGAGGTGAGTGGGGCGACCCCCGGCCCCTGTGCCTGGCCCGGCCCGCTGCCCCGGCCCCTGGCAGCCGCGCAACTTTCACCTGCTGCTCCCGCTGTGCGGGAACGGGGCCATGGCTCTGCCTGGCCAGACCGCGCCAGCACGGTTCGGACCTCCCCGTCACCCACCTTGCCTCATCGCCGGCCCGAGTCCCCCCGTCCCTCAGGGAGACCCCGACTCCGCCCCTCAGGGCGGCCCAGACCCGCTCCCCTTGGGGCGGCTCCGACTCCCCCCGTCCCTCAGGGGGTCCCAGAGCCCCCTTCGTGTCGGTTTGGAGCCCCCTTCCCTCAGGGCCGCCCGGTCGCCCTCCCCCTTGCCCGCAGAGTCCTCCCCAAAGACAGCCCAGATCCCCCCTTCCCTCAGGGGGTCCCGGAGCCTTCCCCTTCCCTCAGCGCGGCCCGGACCCCCCGGGCTGACCTGGCTCCCGGTACCCTGGGCTGGAGGGACCGGTCCCTCTCCGGTCCCCTCCCCGAAGCCGCTGGCTCGGGAGGGCGCGGGGGTCGCAGTGCTTTTCGGGGAGAGGTGGTTATTCTGGTGACAAACACGGGTTTTCTCCGCCCTGGTCCGGGTGCCAGACTCCGTGGGGTATCGGGAGCAAAGCCCCGGGCTGAGGGACCCGGAGCCGGGCGCCGGCCGGAGCTGCCCCCGGTGCGGGGCCGGGGCTGCCCCCAGCAGCAGTGCCGGGACAGTCGGGGAGGCAGCAGCCCATGTGCACCCTCAACCTCCAGGTGATCGGTGGGAAGCGAGGACCCCACCCAGCCCTTCAGTGACACAGCGTAAATCTGGAGTCGCACCGCTGGTCTCGGTGGAGCCGTTGCGTCAGTGGGACCACTGTGAATCTGTGACATCAGTGGAAATGAGAGTGGGATTCAGGCCAGTGTCTTTGAGGGTAATGACACGCATTTGGTTTGAAAGAGTTCCCTGAAGTGATTCATTCCAAGGCTGCAGCTCCAACGAAATTACGCGGCAAGAAATGCTTGCTTTCCCTAGGAGAACTCTCAGGATATTGCACTTAACTGTTCAGGGCTTCAGAATATGCCCCAGCAGTTTTGGGTGCTGGGGAGGAGGAGTGGAGTTGGGACTAGAACAGGACTCAGAAAACCAGTATCAGCTGACCTTTTAAAGTACAATAAAACAAATTAATGCGAGGAGCCAATAAAACAGTAGTTTATAAAGGGATGCCAAAGAAGCAGCAAAACCAGAGAGAATTCACAGTAATTGTTGGAGCAAATTACTTATTTTTGGCTTACCGCTGGTAATGAAACACAGCTTGTGAGTGAAATCAGAGGACCAGGAGACAGAAGGCTTATTGCTTGCAGATAGTCACAGGTCTGTTAAACATTTTCTTAATGAGATGATAGAGTTTCTTGTTTTAACCAGCAAAATAAGGAGGAGAGATGAGTAATAGTAAAGAGCTTTATTGATTTCTGGTTTTATTTGTCTCTTGGTAAGTTGTATAATGTTATATAAACTAATAGAGGTATTTTTAAATCCTTATCGCCAGATACACTGCACCAGAATTGCTTTTTGCACTGCTGCATTTATTTGGAGGCATATCAGTGGCTTTTACTTGTAGTGTTGAGGAAGACTCATCAAATTCCATTGACTGTTTTGCAGCAGGATGGCATTAATGATCGTAACAATCTTTTTTCATCTTAGAAACCTCTAAGGTTGTGAGAGAGGTTCTGTAAGACACAAAGGAGGATTCAGGTGGTGGTCTCATAAGCTTATAATGAATTGGAGTATATTAGCTGGAAAATACTTAAATGGAATGGAAAAGAAGAGAAAACTGGAAATCTCAACAATGATGGCAGTAGAAAAGTCCCACTTGTCAGGGATAGTATCTGGGTTTTGGGGTGGGCTGGCTTACTGGGCAGGCACAGGAGAGATTACCAGTTCTGAGAAATGCATCCTTTGTGTTTTGTTCAGTTGTAACGAGCAGTGTTTGATAAAATATTTGCAAAACTGGGACAAAGGAGTTTTATCTATATATCTATAAGGGTTATTATGTAGTTTGTTCTGGTTTGCTTCCTTGTGTCTATTGTAGTCATTGGCTAGCAGTCCCTTGACTTCAAAGGAGCATGTGTCAGGTGAGTGGGATTTGTAAATCGCCAAAAGAGGCTTGCTAGGGAAATACCGAATCAATTTTCCAAGTGCAGATTTACTGTAGAACAACCACTGTAGGTGAGCTAGTCTGGTTTTAAGTCTCGTTAAAAATGAACTTTATGTGTGATGAATCACAGCTGATGTTTGCAGACGGTGAGAATCTGTTCTCCCACATAGCACAGTGCTTTCAACCTTGCATCTGCAGGAACCTAATAAGCTCTGTGCGGGAATGCATCTCATGAAATTAAACTGAGGAGACACTGCTGAAGAACAGTTCCTTTTAACACATTAGAACATATTTATTGTCATTGAAAATTAATTATACTTTTGAACATGCTATGCTTCTTGGGCCTGATCTGCCTCAGCTCCCTTTACATTCAAAAGAAATCTTTCTATTGGCGTCAGAGAAAGACTGATTTGCCCTTGTTTAAATTATTTGCTCGTTCTATTTAGGTAATTCGTTTGGCCACAGGAAGGATCCTGTTTTGTAGCATTGTGGCCTGGATAATTCTGACTCTTACCAACAGTAGCCCTGGGTCATGTTTATGAACTGAGAGAGTGTCTGTCCCTTCAGTTGTGCCAACCTCATACACACAGCTTTCCACCTTTTCTCTACCTCCTCAGAGCCACTGCCATCCAGAGTTTTGGAGTCTGTACGTTCTTAATACTAACTTAGTAGGGCTTGTGGCTTGGACAGTGGAAGGCATTTAGCCTTTTCTGGTTTTTCTTTTTATTTACATTTCCTTTTTCTTTCTTTGTTGTGTGTGTGTGTGCACACGTGTAGTCAGCATGCTGAAATTTATCATTCCTGAAAGATAACAACTCCCTGAAAACTGCCCTGAGGCAAAATGTTGCAGCAAGGCAGCAGCTTTCTATTCAAGCAAAGCAGACCTTACCTGTGCAGGTAAAATAATAAACTTTAGTATTTCTGATTAACTTTTTTACTGTTTTAATGGGCTTTTGAGGTCTCTGCTTTTAATAGCTTGATGCTTTGCTTTTCTTCTTTAAGATCACACCATCACCACTGTACCTCTTTCCATTCTGCCTTTCCCTTACACACTGAAATCCTCTACTTACCACAGTCATCAAGAGTCCACTGCAACAGAACAGCGATTGCCTCAGAGCTGCTGTTTAGGTAAGGTGTTTTGGTTGTGGAAGCACTTCTAGTAAGTTTACTTGCAAACTTTTACTTTGCCCTACAAGGCATGCCGTTCAACTAGAGGAAGAAATTACTTGGCCATGTTGATTTGGCAGAGCCAGGAGCAGGATCACGTCTCTAAATTCCTGCTGTGGTGCTGGAATTAACAGCAGACCCGGCTAGCTGTCGAGCGTCACTTGCCTGTGCAAATAGTTGTGGAACTTTATGCTTTTAAGCAGTTTGACATTTTAGCCTCTGTTCTTCCCCTCTGACTGTAGGCATTTAACTGGGCGTTTAACTGAGTTGTCTAAATTAATCTTCTTCCATGGTCACTGATGAGCAATTGAACACTCAGAGGGTATAACAGGACCCAAAGATGAAATAAATCCTTCAGAGGTGCTGCTTTATCTGCACCAACAACAGAAACTCCTTGCTAAGACTTTTGGTTCAATGCTTAAAAATAACAGGCTTGGGCCTTGCTTTCCTGTTGAATGGTCTGTGTGCCATTTGTGGAGCTGAAGAAAGACGTGAACGGCTGTTTCCAAAGCGACTTGACTGGATGGCATGTAGTCACTAGCTGAAGAAACACTTCACATAACATTGAAAAATGCCAAGAGTCGCTCACCATCTGGCTCCCTTTCACTGGGAAGATAGTCACACTAGCAGCCGAGTGTCTAGGAGTATTGAGTGACGTGTTCAGCAAGCCGCAGTTCTGGCAGTGGATTGTGTGAATGTGTGTTTCAGGATAGTACCAGTTGATGTTTCATTATGCCAGATGCTATTTAAATTTTACATTCAGTTCTCAGCAACAAGTGAAACATGCTGACCGTGTTGACGACTTCTTTTTGAGGTACGTAATCACCTTTTGGAGGTGTGCAAACCATACAGGTGCTTAGACAGTAGTCTTTGTCATGGAAAGATCAACAGATGTGCATCAAGTTGAAGCTGTGTCACACCTGAGAGGGAACTTGAGCAGCTAACAAAATCTGTAGGCCAGTATCAATTATTCTTGGTTGTGGACAGTAATTCACTTGAAGTCAATGGTTTACTAATGGTGTGGAACAGAAGTAGCTGAAGACAAGTTCACATATGTCACACGAACAAATGAAATTTTCTGGGCAAAAGAAACTACTGAAATAGGGAGATGTTTGTTGCTAATTTTAGTCTCCTGCATTCATCCCCAGTCTGGGCTAAAATTAAAGGCATCAGCCTCTAGTGCTGCCCAGGTAGTAGACTGTGGCTGCTGGCTGAGTTTAATGAGAGTCCTGGTGCTGCATTTTGACTTGCTCTCAGAGGTCTCACGGAGACACCTGATGGAGCCATGCTCTAAACACAGCCCTTCTATTGTAACCACTCCATAACTAGCTTGTCTTGTAAAGAGCAGGAGTGTAATTTCACTGCATGACAACATGGAATCTTTCTGAATTGTCTGTGTGGATTTCAGGCTCCTAGCAGTTCAGAGTTGCACCCAGAAATTAATAGAATCACTGCAAATTTACATGAATGTGCATGATGACAGAGACTAGTTCATACTTTCTTGATAATGTGCAGTATGCTCTGGACTTAACCTGCAGCCACAGGAAAAAGAGACTTTGGCACTGAGACACTGAAAGAAAAGTATTAGGGTGTTACCAAACAATACTGCCATTCTCATAATGGAGGCAGAAAAGAGTTAAGACTTATTTATTCTCTGCTTTTCCTGGAAATAATTACTGAAAGAAAAAACAAAAGATTTGCCTAGATGTAACAGGGTGCAAAGAGCACTCCAATGCGATAATGTTCTCTAGGTAACAGCAAGGCTGCCCCACATTTAGACTCCTTAAAACTATATTTGCCAATGACCCAGGTATTTCGTATCGTTTACAGTGACTTGGGAAAAATGCAGTTCTGAAATGACACAGTGGGGTACTTAGTTATGAATTAGTCAAGGTACAGTCACTGTAGCTTTCCTAATTCAATACAAACTAGCAGTGAATTGGTTTAAAATAGCCTTTTGGTATATCCTATAACTAAGCATGTATTTCTGAACAGCTAACATAAAGTAAGCTTAGTACTTACTGTTAAACATTTTCTGAAGCACTGTTAGGAAGAGAGAAGCTGTACGGTTGCTGTGCACTCATGAGTTTAACTGGTTATGTGATACATTTGCATTTCAAAGGTAAGAGCTCTGAGGGGGTCATGTGTGTAGTTAAGAACTGATTGTTGTTGTGTTTTGCAATACAAGTCAGTGATCTGAAATAGTAAGTTCTTAATGCCTACAGGAAAGACAAACAATTTTGGTAGCAATTCTTGATATTTAAAGGACTGTGTTTTATAACTATCTCAGTGTTTGCATTTAGTACGGGTACAGTGATACTGTGTTGTCTTATCATGGAATGCAAAAGTAAAGAAAAAAGCATACGGGTCAAGCATAGAAGACAGTAGTGAATCTTTTGTATACAATATGCAAGGTAGCATAGGCAACTGGTGAAGTTAAAACACGGAGCTGCCTAGCAAGACCAGGTATTTTATATGTAAATTTTTCTCCCTCTTCCAGGGAGGGAGAAAATTTTCTCCAGAAATTTGCTTTTGCAAATCCTAGGGAGGATTTCAGATTTCTAGCATGTACTAATTTTATTCCTCTAATATGATTAAGCTTTGAAAAGTGACTTGTACAAAGTTGCTGCAAGAGAGGGTAAGTCTTAGAGGGGGAAGAAGCCACCGCCATATAGTATTTGTGGGGTGATCCCCAATTCAGATTTTTTCTTGGTTTCTAAATTGCATTGTTACCCACAATTTAGCACAATTGACTCATGCTTGGCAGCAGTGCTTTTATAGCAACAAAGTGGAAAAAAATTAATTACTTTCATAATGTTTAGATAACTAAATGTGATTGTTTTTATTCTCTGTGTAGTTAACAATATTGTTTCCTTTAATTTTATCTGATTTTAGTGCTAATATTCACAAACATTTTAAAATCCCTGATTTGATTTTTGATTCAGACTGTCTGCTCATGAGCTAGAAGTGAAGTTCTAACAGTTCTTAAAATACGTAGTATTTTAGGAGACACATGTGATCTCAGACCTAAATACTTGCATAGGCTGCTAAATAAATAGCCACCCGTGTGCTGAACATAGTTAACTCTGTGCAGGGTGTGTTTAAGTACATGAATGATACAAGAGAGCATCAGACACAATCACTAGTACTATAACATATGATTTTATAACAGCAGTGTGAGTGTAAACAAAGCACTGTAGAATACATCTCGGTTCCTTTTTACTCGAGATAAAATTGAAGGGCCTCACTTGGAGAGAATGCAAGTGTTTCTATATATCTGTGAATGCTGTTTTCACATGTTGTGTGTAGTTAAAACCAAAAATAGTAGGGCTCCTTCCTAAGCCTTGCATCTCATCCAGTTCTGCAGTGTGTCAGCCCCAGCGTGAGTGACGGGAATGAACTGTGGGGTCAAACTGCTGCAAGGGAGACAGGATTAATGCACAGGGCACAGACCTGGAAAAAACAGAAAGTACTTGTCAGATTTTAAAGCTGCTTTGACAATTTAGTTTGGGTATAGTGTTATGGTTTTAGTGGGTCAAGTGAAAAGCTTAAAAATTGTAAGAGAGTTTCTCTGTTAGATTTCCTGAAATTAGAAGGAAAGGTACTGGTATTGTCTGTTCTGGAGTGGAGAGGTGATTAGACTGGTGGAATAAGGGGTGTCAACCAAACCAATTTCTTGCTCTAGAGTGGTGTTAGTTTTAAAATGATTCACATTTTGATGCTCAGGTATGTGTCTTCTCAAGTGTTCAATAACATCACACATATACCTGCATTGTGAAACAGTTTCTTTTCCCTCTCAGCTCAGGGCTGCTCACTGGAGAACAGAGCCATTCCCTGCTGCCCCACAGCAGGGTCTGTCACATTGGCCTCCAACAGAGAAGCAGGGTCATGGTACAGCACTCCTGCAAGCAAGTCCTTGGATAGGAAGCTTGTAAGAAGCCCTTTTCTATAGTGGATCTTCAGCCTGTAGCAGTGTTTTATAATGTTCCAAACTGTGCCCCAGTTCTGGTACACCTGCAGCAAATTTTCTGATAAAGCAAGCTTCACATTTTTCCCTATGTGTGGGTCATTCTGGGCATCCTCAGTGCTTGGTTTATTGTGAAGACTGCAGTGGGACAGTGAAGACATTCTGGTGTTGTTCCATCACCTCCTGATGAACTGACCCTCCCCAGTGGGATCCAGATGGCTTTTGGAACATGGGATATTCTTTTCCAAAGACACTTCTGTTGTTATGGTAAAAAACCCAAACAAATGTGCAGATACAAACAGCTTTGTCCCTATGTTTGCATAGTATTAATAGATTTGAGAAACTGTCCTAAAATATTGGTGATTTCACTGTATTTGTAGCAAGTGACTGTATGATTAGTTGAACATATTTTTACCCAACTAAACTATATGATGTATATGTTAGGATACAGTAGCTAATAGCAATTCAGAAAGTGAAATGCCACAGATGTCAACACAGAGACCATTTATAATTGTTGGAACTTAGCCTTTTGTCCCTGTGCAATAGTATATTCTGTCACCATAAAGTAGTACAGAATCCTCTGGTAATGGTGCTTAGGCCACCTTTCTCAGTGTTCTTAGATACTGGGAACAGTAGAAAGCTGTAGGACTCTCATTGTAAGAATTTTGTTGCAGGACTCTCTTGTGTGCTGGATTATTGTGGTATTGTGTCAAAATACAATAGAGCCTGCTTGGAAGAGGGTTAAAGGCAGCCATGGAAGGCCCTAGGGTTGTGGGGTGCTAATGAAAGGAAAAGGGATGTAGTAAGATAGAGATTCTGCTGTACTTTCTCACTGGGACTACAAGCAGCATCAGTGAGAGTAGGTTTGGCATTTTGACCCAAGGAATCCTGGTCTCATTGCATTCAGCAGTCTGACCATTATGTGTTTTAAGGGACTAAGGACTGACCATAGGATTTGCAGCCTTGTAGTAAAGACAGTTGCTCTGTTGCCATTTCTCTTGCTGGTTCTGTATTTGGTTTTGATGTTCATCATGCAACAGACCAAGCACTAGCTTGTGGTCAGTGGTGTGGAATAGACTCTGTTTGCATCCAGCTTGGAGAAGATTGGAGCCTGTAGTCACCCTGTCTAGGTGCTGCAGCTGCTTTCATTCAGGTTTTAGGAACGTTTTGCTCTTGAGGGCCGTGGTTCACTTGCTGGACTAGTTCACCAGCACGGCAGCTGCTATGTTCGGTGATGCATCTGAGCGTGTAATGTGGCCATGAGCTAGCTGACAGCCTTGTCAAGCTGGTATGGCCTCGTGTTGGCTGCTGGGCCAGTCTATGTGAACTGTGAGGTTCAGGAGAGCATATGTGTTGGAATGGGAGCAAAGCTGTCTTGTATCACATAAAAGCATATTTCATGGGAGTGTTATTTTTATATAGTACTATTTCAGGCTTTATGCAGCCTCCATAACAGTTGCTATATAACCTTGTGCTTTCTTCTGGATCCATGTACCACCAAGTCCAGTTGTGCCTGGACAGAGAATGCTAATTCGATAGACTGATTCTGCCTGCAGAGAGCTGTGCTCAGTGAGTGGAGGGAAAGCCCTGAGCAGCAACTTCGAGACAGGACACTCAATTTCAGAGGCTGATTGAAGTGCTGTACAGAGCGAGGGCATTGGTTTGAGGGTTCAGTCTGAGGCACGTGTGTAATAATAGTTGGAAGCTGAACTTAACTGTTCTTCAGGTGTGTGCACAGCAGCTTTAAGTAAATACAGATGTTCTCATGATGCAGTAAATTAATGTTTGTTAGCAGAGTCAGCAGCTTGGGTAGCTTTGTAGAACAGAAGGAAAAATGTTTTGCATTTGTTGGTAGAGGGGAATCTCAGGGAAAAACAGTGCTGAAGAACTACTGTACTGGCCTACTGATTTTTCTGGGGGAACCTAGTGCTGCTGGGAGGGCTAAAGATAACACATTGAGGAGAGTGCTCTGAAGCAGCGTGCTTGCCTTGATCTAAAAAGAACTGCAATGTTGAATAGTGTTGCTCCTTCTCTGAATGGGTGTCTTGGGGATTTTTTTCCATCAGGTAATCCATTTTCATAATGAAAAAACATTGTAGACTAAACTGTTCCAAATCAGAGTATCCCAAGTCTGCCACAGGCATACTCTACAGAGGTTGGCAACTCTCTTCAAACCGCTGTGTTCCCTCCTGTTGTCAGACATATCTGACAGAAGACATATTTGTTGATAGCATAAAATTGTTGTGTTAGGATGTGGACAATTAATTATGTGTTTATTCAGTGCTGAGAAACTCAAAAGTGTTGGCTCATTTGGAGTGTGTCAGCATCTCAGCAATACAGAACAGTTAACAGTGTCTCAGCTGAAGCTGATGTTTTCTTACTCTCTTCTTTTGGCAAGTAACATACAGACTCTGAGTCTGGTTTGTGTATGAAGAGTGAAAAAAAAAATCCTAAAATTTCAGATGAGTTTGGCAAATTATTTTTGCCTTTAAAAAGTAGGAATGTAGTTAACTTCACCTTATGGTTTTTTTTAACGTATTGTATCTTGATTGTTTCCATTTGAAGCTAGCTTTTTATTGACAACATTTAAATAGAAATATTTGGCAAACAACAAGTGTAAATGCTCCAAAACATAAGATTTTGCTCAACACAAAGCATTTTTTCTGTTTTCTTGTGAGAAACAGAAAAAAAGAAAAAAATGGTTTTGATTTCCTTTACTTGGTGAGAAAGCTGAAAAATCAATTATTTAGCAAGTTATGTATTGCACAAGTGCAGAGAATTTGTCAACTGAAGGAGGAAGAGAAAATATACTATTCAGTATATCTCTCCTCTGCCTAACTGAAGTTACGTTCAGCTGGCAGCTAGCCAGAGCTGTGGGGAAAATAAAGCAATAGGTAAACCAAAACCATGGCTAATGCCAAGCTGTGTAAGAGACTAGAAGAATGTAATCTTTAGGAAAAGACAATCAGTAAGTTTGTGCAGGAAGCAGGAACAGCTTTAAAGTATGGTACAAGAGAACATAGGATTTTGGCTCATGAGTATTTGTTTCTTTGGCTGTTGGTTTTCACAGCTTGTGATCACAGTTGCCTGATCATTCCTTGGTCTTCAGCAAATGAAGTCTGATTTCATTTACCGCAGCCAGACATTGGTGAAACTTGGGAATTTTAGCCTCCAGTGTGAGGAGTGACTTGTATGTTTCATTGCTCAGTTCTCTTTGGGATTGTTTGAAAATAAAGAATTGAGGAGTGTTTTAGGACACATCTTCAAAGGAGCTTTGATAATGTCAGTTTTGCTCTTCTTACTGAGCAATTACAAGCCATGAAAGTTTCCACTGAAGAAAACTGCGTCTTACTGTCTCACCTGGGCATTGCATGCCCTTTGCCACGTGCAAGCTCTTCTGCACAGTTGGATGTATTTACTGGAAAGTGCTGTGATATTTACTCCCAGTCAGACAGTCCAATGTGTCTTGTTTAGAGAATGAAATTGGTTTGAAAAGTCTGCTGTTGACAACTATGATTTGGGAAAGTCTAAATTGGGAGGTGAATACGTCTATAACTGCCAGGGCTGCTTTGGAGGTCACAGATTACCATCTTTATCAATAATCTACCACCTCACAACTGTCGTAGTAGTCAACTTGCCAGGTGACTCTGCTGGTAATCTAGAGAATTTCTAGATAGCTGTCAGCCAGATTGGAAGCTTTGGTTCTATCCAAGCTCATTATGTCTTTCAAATGGACAAAAAGATAGTTTGCTGTGTGCAGTGAATTTAGCATAGGTCAAGTCACTGTCCTCGTGTGAATGCTAGCAGATACAGATCATTTGTTTCTTGATTTAGGTAGTCACCCAGGTAACATCAGGAGAAGGTAAAATATTCACAAACTACTTTCATTTTGCCAGAAGTACAAGGCACAGATTGCTTTTTCTTTGTACATAGGCCCGTGTGATTTCTCTTACTGTATTTTTCTTGTAAACCTGGTATGGCTGTTGTGAACTACATTTCTTTTCCCAGCAATAGATTTCTTTCCCCCATGGCATTCTAAATACATTTTAAAAAACTTGACTGTCCTGGTGTGTGGAAGTACTCTCTTGGTACTTCTGGCTTGTGGTTGGTGTGAATGAACCATGCTGCTCCCTGAGCGGGTGAAGCAGCTGGTAGAGGTTGGTGATCTTCTGTATCAGCTGTTCCTTTGGGGTGGGCACTGAATATTCTGTGCATTTGCACATGCTGGGCCAAATTGCTGCTCTCAGCCTGCTGCCTGAGGCCACAGAATGGTATCAGGAGGAGGAGGGCACCATAAAGCAGGGGTATTTAATGCATGACAATCAATGATGCCTCAAGGGACACAACAGACTGTAATCACCACTGTCATTCCACAGCATCACAGCTCTGTCTGGGTGCTGTGTTTTGCTGGAGACTTATTTGAAGCAATGCATGATGTTCTGGCCTCACTATGTTATTCTCCCAGTTTATTCCTTCCTTCTTCTGGGACAGCTTCAGTTTTAGACTTGCCATTGCTTGTGCTTTTTGGTGGGTGGCTCCTGTTTAAATGATGGTGGTCAGTTAGCTCTAGCTATGTTACCACAAATTACCACCTGTTTGGAAGGGCATGGAGCTTTGGAGGCATTGGTCTAAAGTGGTTATAAACACGAATGATTTACACATTTCAGGTGAAAAGCTTGCTTGATTGAGTTGGTGGAATAATGTGGCTATAAATTACCTTTGAAGTATTGCAGTTGGCTGCTGCAGCGGGTCTTTAGCAGTACATTCTGTTCAATGACACTTCTCCTAATTCAGTGCTTGCCATTGCTTGCATTTTGTAGATGTTGCACTATTCTGTAGCACTGATTCCCTGGATTTACAGTACAGGGTGAAGAGAGTAGGAGTGTGGACGCTCCTCTCATTGCAAGAAATTGCTAGTGTCTCTATTTTGGGGAAGAAGTGTGAAGAAACACATTTCAAATACCTTCTTTACAGGAGGAAGCATTGCGATGGATAATAGCTGTGAAACATTGGATCTGATTTTCACACCACCCCTCCACCCCCTTTTACTTTGTTCCGAAATGAGATATGAGAATCAGGTTCATCTTCCAGACTTCTGTCTGGCACAGGATGGCTGAAGGGACATTTTCATTCACTGTTTTTGGCTTCACCAAAGACAGTTCCTGAGCCCACAAGGACACCAAGCTGAACATCCTCTGGAGCATCTTCTGCAGAGGCAAAGATGTAGAACTAGCCTTTTATTTGGGGGATTTTGTATGAACAAGTGGACTCCAGAAGGGTGTTCTCGGAGTCCTTTGAAGGTGCCTGTGTTGTCTGACCTCATTGAACTGGTACACTAGTACCTTTCTTCCCCTTTTTGCACTGTACAACTGCTTTAAAGCTCATCGTGTTTTAGGAGCTTGTGTCATTCACTGAATAGCAGGTGTGCCAGTCACAGAAGGTATTTCTCTAATTAACCAAATACTATTTCAACTTTAATTGCTATTTTTTCTGTATTTTCTCTCCCAGTCTTGCTGCTGATAGAAACTTACCCACTTTACAATCAATTTGTTAGTCATTATGCTTGCTTAAGTTTGGTGAACCTGCTGTCAATAATGTTGATTGTGTGCCAACATAAACACCAACATGTACATACACATATGTAAGTGTGTATGTCCTAATACCCACATACAAGAACTGATTTCTGAGAGTAAACTGCCAGCCTCGAATAGAAATTGATTTTAAGACCCAAAATGTGTGCTCAGTGCTTTCTGTAATTAGATTGTAATGGCAATTTCAGCACAGGACTGAACTTTGGCTAACTTTTCAAAAACTCTTTCTTCCTTCAGGAGCTCATGGGGCTATTTATGATATCAGTAATAAACTCGGGGAGTGTCATAGCCTGTCAGATGGGGAAAAAAGAAGCTTTCAAGAGATTAAATTTTGATGGCATTTTAAATGTAAACCCCCAAACTGTATTTGATGCTTCTCTAATTCTGCTGAACGTCGGTGATTCTGAGAAGCTCCAGTCGTTTTTGAAAATGTGATTTTATTTCCTAAGTACAGCAGAGGGTTATCAAAATTCTACCTTGGCCTTAGGAAGAGACTCAGGAAGTGCTAGACCAGATAACACATTGTTCTCGTCAGAGCCATTTTCCCCTCTGTCGGAACTGGGTATTGTGCTTTTTATTGTTCCCTTTAAGTGAGGTTTCCATGATATTTGCTGCTTGGCACTTTGGATACTGATGTGATTCCCATGAAGATTTTGTGAAGTCTTCATTAAACAGGTCACTACATGCCAGACAACATAAGCAGCATCTGCAGCACTTCTTTGGACCAGCAAGGAAGGCAGGCTTAGCACACTGCTGAGCTGTGTGTCAGCCACTGCTTGAAGGAAACGCCGCACACAATTTTAAAATACTTACCTTTGTTCAACTAATATTACCAAAATAAAAAAGACACACACACCTCTTTTTTTTTTTTTTGTGCTGGATTAATGGATTTAGGTCACAGGCTGTAAATGAGTGTGACTCAGCTGTGTGAATAAATCAGTTTGCTTGATTGTGGGATGAATTTACACTTTCAAAGCTTTTAATAGGTAATGAATATTCAGGGTCTGCCTCATGGTAGGAGATCTAAAACCAAGCTTAGATTCCTACAGCCTTGGCTCTCACTCAGCAAGTGTAGCTGCAAAAGAGTGTCTTGGAGTGGCAGATAGCAGTGCTGCTCTGATCCCTGTTTTTTTTTTCCTCTTTGCTGTTGCTAATCGGAATGCAATAGTGTGATATGCTAACTGGTGGCTCTAGAAGAGAGGTTTTATCATGCTGCATTAATGCTCAAAGTGTGTTGTCCTCAGCACTATTTGTAGGCATCAAATGGAGCTGCATAGGTGTCAGAAAAGGGGATTTGAAATCTCTCAATGGCTTGCAGAGGAATCTGGGAGCAGTTACTCACCCCAACCCTGTAGGCAGAGAGGCAGCATCAGACTCCATTTTTATTTTAGGGCAAAATGCTCAGCAATCCTGAAATTCAGTTTGCTTAAATGTCTTGTTCGGCGTAGTCAAAATTGCAAATGACTCCTGAGAAACCCAGTAAACTCACGATTTTGTCTCCTCTTGGATATAGTCTTGCTGTATACGAGTTGGGTTATGAGTTCTTCAGGGTACGAGGAACTTTGTTCTGCGTTTGTACAGCTTAGGGTGGCCTGTACTCTAGAATCTGTTGGTACAACCACAGGGCAAATAAAAAACAATAAGCCCACATTTTTTCTGGGGAAACTGTCTCCTGCAGACATATTTTTGCTGGCTTGCAAAGCAGACAATCTTTGATTCTGATCAATTGGAAGGTGGTTCCCCAATCCTGAAATCTCTGCCGTAACCACAAGTATTTAGTGGAACACGTACCAACTAAGCTCATGCCAAAGAAGACAGCTCCTCTGGGTTCTTATAATTGGATACAAGCTTTGAGGTGGTAAAAACCTGTATCGGTGACAGTCATGACATTGATTTGCATGGTAGAGCCCATGCTCGTGCAGGAAGCAGCCAAGGAGTGCATCAGACTTTCCTGGGCTCTGTTGACAGAATCACAGAATGGTAGGGGTTGGAAGGGACCTCTGTGGGTCATCTAGTCCAACCCTCCTGCCAAAGCAGGGTCACCTACAGTAGGCTGTAGAGGACCTTGTCCAGACAGGTCTTGAATTTCATCTCCAGAGAAGGAGACTCCACAACCTCCCTGGGCAGCCTGTTCCAGTGCTCCGTCACCCTCAGAGAGAAGAAGTTCCTCCTCATGTTCAGACGGAACTTCCTGTGCCTCAGT
>Ga0181612_162078_pt1 | contig 15295 bp, 8 predicted proteins | sample HoacroProtozoa21_FD_119630 | JGI IMG/M metagenome (GOLD analysis project Ga0181612, IMG submission 119630) | Hoatzin crop microbial communities from Cojedes, Venezuel. Combined Assembly of Gp0051906, Gp0051904, Gp0051908 | reverse complement strand
TGTTGGTGGTTGTTTTTTCTGGGGGGGGGGGGGGGGGAAATCTGTCTGTGAAACAGTAGGAACTGGGGTTAGTCAAAGAGGAAAAGCAACTTTGTAGACTGACTGCTCCCAGGCATCAGGCTTTTGCCACTGCTGAATCAAGGTAAAAAAAAAAAAAAAAAAAGGGCAGCAAACAAAATAGGACAAGTTTGAGTTTGGGACAAAGCAAGTATTAAAAGCGCTAAAAGCAAATGTGCTTCAGGAAGTGAAAGCGTCCAAATGTCTGTTTCAGCTAACAATGAAAAGCCCCAGCCTGCAGTCCCCAAAGGAAGCCAAAAGCCTGGACCAGAGGGCTGGATTAGACCTGCTCAAAAGAGAAATAACAAAAGCTTTAAAATCAGGCCATTACTAAATCCTCCTTCCTATGCAGAATTGGGGTGTGCACTTCCAGCCCCCACACAGAAACAGAGGGATTTCTTAAAAAGCCACTGTCTGTCCAAACCTGCACACAGCATTGATGTGTATCTCACATTCACACATTCACTTCTCTCCAGTGAGATCATTTATTATCACGAGAACACTTTCCCATAAGCGTGTGGACACATGACCAGAACTGCACTTGGCACACTGATGCATTAAAACAATTTGGGTTTTTTTTCCTCCTTCGCTGTAAGTGTAGTCTTGCGATATCCAAACTTGCGCTACAGACCGCCCCCTGCAACAAGGGGAATGTGAAAAGGAGGACCTAGCCCCATGTGCCCGTCAACCACCCCTACAGCTGCCTTGACATGGTTCTTTGCCAGATTCCAAACTGGGGACCTGCATTTGGACTCTCTGAACTCCACTTGCATGTGAAGAGACAGGGGAGTCTCTCCTGCTTCCTGTCCTGATGTTGTTATGTGAGGGATTCCACTAATGCACTAGCATAACATTAAAGGTCAAAAGGGACTAAATGTAGTGCACGCATAGGAGAACAAGTGGCTGGATCTTGCTCTGCACCGTCTCCCAAATCCCTCCTGCTGTTGCTTCTAGGTATTTACAATAAACTCCTCAAAGGAAAAGCAAAGTATTTTGGAAGTGGCTTCATTTCAGTGGCAGGAACCTCCAAATGTGAATCATTTTTCAACTGGTGCTGTTCGGGATTGCTGAGGAGAAAAGCGCTAGGAAAATGGGCTGCTGTTACACAGTCTGTAGCTGCCTGGCATAGCAAGCTTTCTTTGTAGTTCTCAGGAATGTGCCAAATGCCTTCAAACAAATGCATTACATGGTCTCTGTCCAAAGTTCTTAATATCTTAGATTTGCACAATGCAAATAAAAGGTAACAAAGCTGTTCGGGAAGAGGATGACTGATTGAGGTTACATTAAGACCATGGGATTACTCAACAGAGGCATGCAAACATCGCTGGACAAAGTTTATCGGTCTGTTCCAAATTCTAATTTGTTGGAGCATTGTTTGTGCAGATTATGCTAGGGTTTTGCTTTGGATCTTTTTTGTCTGAAGAGACTCCTCTTTCTCTGAGGACCTCTATTCCCCTCTCTACTGGTAGCAAAAGATTTAAAGCCTAACAATACTCCAGCCCCCCCAGCCACAGGGCAAGATTTCCAGTAACTGATTCTGGATCTGAAATCCCCTGCCTGCTTGCAAAGCTAAGTCTAAAACTTCAAATGGTAAAAAGCGGAGGATATTTGCCAGACGTTGCTCTTCACAGAGATTTGTAGTTGTGATGATAATTCCATTCTAGTACCTCTTAGATTGTAGTTTCTGACTTCCTGCACCAGCAAGCTGCAATAGTATTGTACAGAGAATACTAAAGCAAATTTGGACATGTGAAAATACGAGACTAGGCCAGAAACTCATCCCATGCAAAAGAAATAACCAATTACCCTCTGAAAGTAAACAAATCCCTTTTTAGAGATATTATTTCTCACAGAGTTTAGCCTTTTTAATTAGTTTACCTTATTGAGGCCGGCTGTTGAAATAACACCTCCCATAGAGGCTGGATGCATTCAGTCTTGGACTTAGTTGCAATGAAGGGATTTGGCCCTCCAGTTTAGCCACAGGTGGACAACTTGTCAGCAGCCTGGAGACTACACCTGATTTGTTTTGTGAGACTGGAAGTCAAGCAGGTGCCAGTGGGTTCAGTACAGAGGTGTAGCTTAGAAGTTCCAAAACAAACAAAAATTCCTTTCCAGTTGTCCCTTCTGAATTGAGGGAGCTCTGCTCATGATTATTCCTTTTATAAAGAGGCATGTGGGGAGGCAAAGGCTACAGTGCCTGCTCCTGCTGCAGTCGGAACCTTTTCTCGGTGATCAGTCTCAAACTGAAATGAGTTTATGTTGTTTTGACAGGTATCTGACCCGCTGGTCCATCAGATCTGCAAAGCCCATCTGGAAGAGGGGCCCGAAGTGGTGCAAAAAAACCATGCCAGTTGGACACCCTTTGCTGAAGGATAATGTCTTATATGCACAGAAGCCTCTCTGTTTAAACCACTAGTGGCCAGAACTGGCATAGTCAGTAAGCACAGCTGCTTTCCACTGTTCTGCTTTTTTGCAAGTTTGTCAGTATCTCCAATTTTCCTATTCCAAAACTGTCATTAGTACACCATATTGTCTCCAGAGAATGAGCTGCGATCTGCTGCTCTATGAGAATGTAAGATCCAGCAAAGTGAAGTTCAATGTGCAGAATGACTTGGACCAAGCAGGGGGCAAAGACTTTTACATTAAAGCCAGAAAGGATCTGAAGGCTTTTGTTTCATTATGGTCCATGACTGGGTTTTGAAAAAGTTGTTTCCATCTTCTTCCAGCAATGAATGGTGATTCCCCATTAACATGTTTGAACTCAGCTTTGCCTCATTTGGGCTTTTGTACCTGTGGCACTGATGGAAGAAAAAGTCTCCTGCAGCACTATGCTTCCTTGGCAGTAACAGAAATTGTTAATGACTGCTGAAATTAATTTTTTTTATAATTTGTACTATCCATAATTTGCAGCAGAACACCTGTGGCAGGACAGACAGGCATGCGTGCATCTTACATGTCCCCTTAAGGATTCCTGGCTTGTGCTTCACTCCTAGATCTAGCAAATACAGAAAGTTGACATCCTTAATGACTCGGCCAGTTTTTTCCCCTTGCAAACACATTTGCTGCAAGTCTTCGATGCCAGTGATACGGCTGCTTCCTGGGCTGGTTTGGGGCTGTTAGGTGTGCGCAGTTTTCCATGCTGTAACTAAAAGGTGGCACCATTTCTCTCCCTGTACAGTACATGTATGCACCTTCCACCTACTGACCACTGCTACTTGAGATGTGCTACTTATGGGCCTGGTATGACAGGCTCAGTAAATTTATCAGGGTCGTTATTGCTTGGCTCCATTTCTTTGATATTTATCTGGGGGCTACAAATCAACACAGCTTCTTTATGTACTGCTATGCCACTTAACCTTGTTCTGCTTTCATCAGAATCACCTAGTAATACCTATTGGCACAGACAGGAACAAAGGGTAAGGATAAACCCATATTACCCAGGAAATCAGATTATAATGGGGTTTTTTTAGCCTTTGTGAAATGGTAGTCCTATGTTCAGCCTGTTGAGCTGGCAAAGATCTTTTTGCTTTGGGAGACAGAGCCAAGACTTCATTAACTATACTGAGATAAAATCTCTGGCTGACCATCTCTATTTTATGAAGCTTTGAAACCTACAGTCCTTCAGAAAGGAGAAGATTTTTCTTTCTTCTCCTACGTACAGAAGTTACTATGTCTTCTAGCTCAGGTAGCTCTGCTCAATGAACTTTACTGATGGAAGAGTCACTGGATTAAACCATTGCCTTGAGATGAACCTGAATGAGCATATTTTGCAAAAGACCAGGTGATGCCCACAGTTAATTTTTTTCTACAGTTTAGTCCCAGTAGCTGGAAAGAGCCCTCTAATTTTGGTGAAACCTCATGTCTGATAAACAAAATACTCTCCTCTCTTCAGTACGCCTTTCTGGAGTTCAGGGTTCAGCGGAGATCCCTTACAGTATGCATCAGCTTTCTACTCTGACTCCAAGGCAGAAACTCTATTTTCATTTGTTATTCATGGGTGACAGCAGGCATTCATTTGTGTTGTCTCCAAGTGAGTTTTTGTGTAAGCAGGGTGCCTTTGTAATCAGACAGATGGCCTAGGTTTGATTTCTGACCTAGGGCTTCACCCATCATGGAAAAAAATGCCATTTTGATCTGCAGTGAGACTACAGGGAATTCAGTCTGGAGTTAAGGGAGGATTGCACACAGTGAAGTTCGAGGAGAAGAATCAGAAGAATCAGGACCAGAGTCCAGGCACAAAATAATCCTTCTCAAAGTGCAGAGGTTTCACACATTTATTAGAATAAGCAGTAAATAAAAATCTCCTGCATAAAAAATCTGTATGTTCTCGAGAGCTCATCCCAGACAGGAGAGTCACAGCATGAAGGGCAGATCTAAGTTCTTCTCGCCAGTGCCAAAGTAGATGTAGCCGTATTGCTTGGTCATTGGGACATGGTAGAATGTCAGTCCCAGCCACAGCAGGCTCCGCAGCACCACCACGGTGCCTCCCTTCTCTAGCTGGACAGTCCAGGAGCCTGCACGAGAACATGTGCTAATGAGTCACTGGGAAGGAGAAAGAGGCAGCCTTCCTGGAGCAAGCTGTCCCTAAGGCAGGAGAAGGATTGCAGTGGGTTCTGCCTGACCAGTTAACAGTGCCCAAGGCTGCACTGGAGTTTATGACCACTGAAAAGAGGGAGTCAGGGAGATCAGAAACCTTGATGCCCTTTCTTCTTCTTCTGTCAGGTCAGCATTACAGGTTGCCCCCACTTCCAGATATCTGCACCTAGTTTCACACAGTGGCGTATTCCCATGGCTATGATGGTAATGTCATTTGCGTCACAGGAAGGGGCCCCTGGAGCTCCAGACTTGTATACTTGGTCCCTAGGAGAGGCTACAGCTATTCTTGGCTGCTTCTGAGTGGGCAGCAGTTACTCTAACAAGCTCTGCCACCTACTTGGTCTAGCCAGTAGCTATAGAGAGCCAAGACTAGCTATAGCAGTACTGCGTAGGTATGAAATTTCTTCTTAAAATAAACTCATAGCATTAATAGTGTAGTGTAGTGGTGGGAAGAAGGTGGCAGTGCTTTCCTGCTCCAAGGAAACCAGTCTTCCCTGGTGCAGTGACTGGGAAAGAGGAAGAACAGAAAGTGGAAAGCAGGGTATTTCCTATCTCAGATAAATTTACAGAAAAGGTTAATTCTCTTCAGTCTTTCTTGGCTCCATGATTTAAGAGGATGTGTGTGGTAGGGGCAAAGGGATTAGTTTCCGCATTAATTTTGCTTTGGCTCTGCAGAGGAGGTTCAGAGCCAGTGTGAAAATGCAATTTCTCCTGGATGCAAGGAGCTCTGAGCCACTGAGTATTTGTTTTGTGTCTGACACAACAGCCTGGGAACAAGGCCGGAGGGGAGGGGCCTGGAACATCAGCTTGGATTCAATGCCGGAGGGCGAGGAGCTGCCAGGAGAAGAAAATACCAGCTTCAGCACCAGATCAGTAATGCCTAGAGGCTACAGTGTAGGGAAGAAGGTTCCTTAAATCTCCATCTAAAAGCAAAAGCAGCAGGCTCAAATAAAAAAAAAAAATGCAGTTGGAGCTGTCAGGCTACTACTGGCCTAGAGTCAAGCAGTCAGCCTATCTGTACCCAAAGCCAAAATCTGCCAATTCCAGAGTAAGCAAAAGGTCCATAATGTGTTGGGCCAGTTAGACGGTATTCATCCCTGTAGATAATTTTAGGCTCATCAATTTATGCTATGACTCATGCTTACTCATGTCATGGTTAGCCTGGGGAAGGGCTTCTGTGATTGCTGTCAGCTGCCGGTCCTCCCCCTCCCACTAACTGCTGACTCTTGGCCAATTTTAGTCACATCAAAGGGTTGAAGGGCTTTAACACCACAAGTTCCTACACCAGGTCTCCATAGGATGTGGCCCAGGGGTTGACTGCAGCTCCTGAAGCTATTTGGTCTGCCAGCAGCTGCGAGGAAGCACAGGCTGTTCGGCTTGCCTGGCAGCCAAGAAGCAGCAGCTAGCTGGGCAATCGGTGTTGGCGTAGCTTTGGGCTCTTGCACGCTCGCTCGCAGTACATGTAGTCTCTTTCACAGGTTATGGCAAACTACAGTAGTTGAGGGAGGAGGGAATTTGAGGGGAAATTTGTATATGGTGGCAGAAAGGAACAACACGGTTCAAAGCCCTGTAAAACCAGGTGTCACGAGTTGTGCTGCTCACCTGCTACGTATCTCTTTTCTTTGTATTTCTGTTCAAAAGTTTCTTGGACACCAGTGTTTCCCCTGTCTTCTCCAGTAGCAAGTTCCACAGGTTTGTTATACATTAATATGCACAACAGAAGTCCTGTGTCATTTGATCTGTTACCTTTCAAAGTACCCTCTGCAGTTTTGTGTGAACACATGAAATGAACAGCAAGAACAGCTACCTTCCATGACAGTCACTGAGTTTTCTGACAAACTGCCTCTGGCTGCAGGACAGAAGTATAGAGGAGACATTCACAGTCTTTAAAGACTCAGGAGATTTCTGCGCTGGAGAGTCCTTCTGACTCCATCAGCTCCATGTTTCCACTAAAGACAAACAGCTGGAATTGCAGTAAAACAAAACACTACCTAATATAGTGCAGAATCACACACAGGTGTGTGCCATCTTTTCACTGTCTTTGCACTGTGACATTCTTTGCCCAAGTCCTAGCTAAAACATGAGCTAGTGTCTTCACCAGGAGTGGTTTCATGGACAAGGCAACCCCAATCTCTTATGCAGTGGCTCCAGCGCCACTTAATACGGACAAAAACTGGACTGGATCTTTGTCATACCTGGAATAAATGCACATACTATGGTTCAGCCACTGGGATTACAAATTCTGATTGATTGGGTCTCTGACAAAATCTGCGTGTTCTTAAGAAACCACTACTTGACTAGCAGGGAAACCCAGATGAAAAACACTTCACTACAAGGCAGACCATCCAGTGGCTGTAGCACTACAGCCATCTGCTGTCACAGGACAAGCTTTCAAACCATTTCTTGAACTTTGCCTCCACAAATTTTCAGCATTTGCTAGTAGCAGTAGCTAGATTATGTGAAGGGGTGTTGAGCAAGAAGTGGGAAGCAAATAGGTTCTGAATGTAATTGGGACAAATAACTTTTTCATTCTCCTTTGAACACATAACTGACTTTGCTTTCAGTGCAGGATTCTTGCAGCTTGAACTTGCAGAAATGATCTACAAGCCCTTCATCCAAACACTGGTGGTTCTTGCTGCAGCTTTACACATTGGTTTGCAGGGGAAACGAATTTTTTGGAAGACTTTGCCTGACAAAAATATAATGGAATGAGGAACTCTCATTGTCTTTGGTTTAGGACCAGTCCTTTGAGAAGAAAGTCTGTCAAGGATAGGATTGTGCCTTGCCTCGCTGAGTGGTGAAAGCCTTCAGGGATTATCTAGTTTACTAATGCCTCCAAACACACTGGAAGCATACAGCAGCCTGGGTACATGTGATGGCTTGTATATATATGTTCACATACACAGATGAACCCTCGGCCCCAAACTATTTACGAAGAACAAAAAGAAATGCCTGGAGCATGACAAGTGGGAAAGGTGACAGGGAAAACAGGGACATTAATGCTCTCAGGAACTACAGCTGGATTCAAACTTCTTTTTGTTGGACGCATTTGCAGAGAAGGTAGAGTAAATCAAGTTCAACTTGATTAAATCCCCACATCTATGCCCTGGGGCAATACAGTATATGGATCCATGATCTCCTGAGAATATTTGCCCAGCGTCACACAGGCTTATCAATCTCTGCGGAGTATTCATCAGTAGTTAACTGCTGATCAAAGGAACTTCCCATGCACCTTCACACCTGGCAGAAATGGACAAATATAACTGAAGACAGCTCCATTCACTTTTATGCTAGGTCTCTGAAGGCTGTGATGTGCAGCTGCTTCATTTCCCTACCATCTGCCCAATCTGCAAACTCTCAAAGGGCTCAAATTTTTCATTTCATAAATGTGAGACCTTTAGGGAATATTAAGTTGTTATACTTTCCAGCTCTCCTCTGATCCTTGATTCTGCATCTAGTTCTATGCAGATAGGGGCAATAAAGTTTTGCTGATGCTGCATAAGTCTTCCAATGAAATGAGAACCTGAATAAAACAAGCAGGTTACTTAAGGGCATTCCCAACTGGACCAACGCAACATAGGCAGAGGACAGGAAAAATGAGAATCTGCGTGAAACTGTAATATCATTTTCAGTCAGATCCTGTTTTCAGCCAGAATGGTGATTAGTCATAGAGCTGCTCTTTATTCTGCAGAGCCAAAGAGCAGCAGCAGTACAACCTTCCATCTTCTACTAACCAGGTCTCTGGGGACATTTTTCTAATTCAGCTATCAAAGGTGATTTATTCACTATACTTTTCCAGGCTGAACTTTTGCAACACACAAAACCAATTCAGAAACTGCATTTGATACACAAGGCTGGTGTATATCTTCTAAGAAGACATCATATTAAAGTTCTGGAACCCATCTGCTTACTTTGGTCCTTTTCTTTAAAGGAAGAAATTAGGGCTCATTATCTCACTGCTTACTTTTCTCCATACCTCATCACATTAGCAGCGTTTGTGGAAATGGTCCAGAAAACGAAATTATTTGAACTCATGAGACATGGAGAAAGTTGTTCTCCTTGAAAGATCCAAGACAATTGTATTCTCTACCATCACAGCTCAAATCTCACAATCTTCAAACAACAAGATGCTTCTTCAGGCCCACCTTTCTTGGAGGAGTTTGAAATAATGATGTCATAAATCACTAAAAGTACTTTAATCTGTAGCTAATGAATAGCATAAAATAGTAGCTTAAAATTAATATGCCTTCTTTCCTCCTTCAAGAGAAAGCCTTAGAAATGCATTTAATTATACAATATAAAAAGGAATGGGGAGAATTATGGAAATTAAATGCTTACTTTTATCCTCTTTTTTCCTTTTTTTTTCTATTTTAACTCCCCTGCTATTACAAATGGTCCTTGGAGTAAAATCATTGCATAGGTAGGTGTAGGTCTGTATTAATACAAAAATGCAGAAGCAGGATGCTGGGTTCAAATCCTTTCTAACATTGGCTCAGAATATCCCATGGCAGTCCCTGTGCTTGTCATTGCCCGTGTGTTGGACAAGGCATCCCTTACTTGGGAGGCTGGGAAGCTCAGAGCATCACTCCGTAAGGTACACCAGGACTTGTAGATAAAAGTTGTCAGGCAAAAAAAAAAAAATTATTATTACTTGCATTGGAAGGAATACAACTAGAATTAGGAGACAGCAAGTAAAAGCTGGCTTTGCTAAATACCAATTTTAACTTGCATCTACGTGCGAGCTGTAGCCTGTATTGTCCCTGAATCAGGCAGCAGAGTTAACGTCACTCATCATGTAAAGCTCGCTGAGGCACAGGGAACTGGAGGTCATTGCTCTCACGGTAGAGATTTCTTACAGTAACACTGCTCTGGTGAGGTTTCCATTCTTCAAAATACATTTTTTTAAAAGAGCAAGTTAATTCTTAAGCTGCACCCAGCAAACCTAAGGAAGCCAAGCACTGTCTGTGCTGAAACTATGGCCTGTTGCTGCTCCAGAAGGGAAGGGAGGGAGCTGTTGTGTGGGAGGAAAGAGCATGGGAAAAATATCCGCTGGATGAAGATCTGGAGCTTCCTATTCCCTCTTTGGATCAGGCTGCAGCCTCCACCCCTCCAAAAACAGGCAGGAATTCTGAGGAGTTCCTTACATCTTTCCCAAACAAGAAAGTGCTTTGAAGATCCTGATGCTCACCCAGTGTTAAACCACTGCCTTTTTTATGGCCCTTCAACAGCTGCCAGGACACCAGGGCTGAATTTCAAAAGTCAACCTCCTTCTCAGCTTCTTCTTCCTTTCCAGTCGCCAATAGAAATCCCTGTCTCATACCCCATGTCTGTCTCAGCTACAGGCCGAATCTTGTAATTCACAGAGGCAATAGGGTGCATGAGACATTAGCTTTTAGACAAAAGCCTTTTAAGAGGGCTGTTTGCAGAAGAACTTTCCTGCCGTAACTGGTCCACTTTCAGTATGACCTCTCATAACATTGCTTCTTTGGAGGTGATTCAGCAATGCCTCATTTCAGTGCAAGCTTGAGAAGAAACAGCTTTAAGAGCTAGACAGGCTGATACAGAGGCTTCATGTCGCAAAACTCACAGAGGGTCGTAAAAGTGACATTATCAGTTCCTCTTCAAAGGAGGAAATGTCTCAAGGGAAAAGCAGCTACAGCATGGTTGCACTTACCATTAACACAATATGCTGCCACGAGAGCGGGTTGTAACATATCTTGCTGCAGCCAGTCCCAAGTGAGAGTGAAGCACTGAGTTACAGGGCAAATATTAACACCCAGAGAGGGGGAACGTAACCGTTTCCCTTTGCCAGAGCAGCCACTGCTTGGCTGCGTGACCCCAGGCACTTAGCTCTCACACAGCGACGCTACACCCATGGGATTTATCTTCCACTTCCCTACAACAGAAAATCCTACACTGGGAAGAGCTTCCTACTTCTAATTTGCTGCCTGTAGGGAACAAAGACAAATTGCAAAGCAGAGCAGCTGTAAGGAAAGGTCACTGTGCTCTGGCTCTCAACAAATTTCGCCACACGGACATTTCACACACAGCCTACCAGCCATAAGGACACATCCAAACACTCTTATGTGGGGCTCAAACTCCCTCATGCCACTTACTGGCTGCAAACGAAATCTCTTTCATTTGCTTGACACACCACCTGCACCCCATATGTTAACACTGCTGTCAATATTTCCAATTCCCCATATAACTATTTAATAATAATTAAATAAAAACACAGACTGGTTGCAGGTTCACTACTATTTTAAAAACCCACCAGAGCCAGGAAAGCACAGCTTACAAACAGTCAGATGCTTCCAAACGGCTCTTGCGTGGTCCTAATGCCTGCCACGTCTTTGACACATAAATACAACCATGCCCAAACCTCAAAGTAAAATGATCTTTCTTTAGAGGCTTTTTCTCTCCATTATCCTCTCCCACTGGGGACACTTCTGAAGCACAAATGGTTAAGACAGGCCTGAGCCTTCCGTTTACATACAAAGTACCTGTTCCCTGCTGATGAGGAAGACTCAGGGATAGCAATGTTGTCCCAGACGCACAGTATTCAGGTGCCTCCGAGTACTGGGTGAAATTCAGGCCATACTTGGACATCTGACAGCAGTGCTGCTTAATCCAGTTGAAGCAGCTTCTGCCCTCAAACCCTTACTCTCCCCCTCATCACTCTTCCATCATAGAGACCACAAAAGTGTTTATTTACTGCTCAGTGAACCAGGTCGTGGAAGCGATCTGGCTGAAAAATAGTCTAGCCAAAAATAAAGTGATTTTTCCAGCTGGAATCTGGCTGCACAGCCAGCAATGCCAACACAAAAGAAGGGACAATACACAGACATAAATGAGCAGCAGAGGATGGGAAGGACTGAAAAAGCTAGCACAGAAGTAATACACATCTCCTTTATAATAAAAATACACATCTCCCTTATATCCCAGTTAGTTTGCCGTTTAGTCCTAAATCTACTTGATAATTAGAACAGAGCTAGAATCCTTTTTACTTATTGTTATGAAAAAGATGCAGACTTTGCACAAAAAGCATCCAGAACAAAGATCTGGAATGCGGCTGTGCACTAGTGGAAACAGCAAGACAATATGCAATCTAAACTTGTAAGGAGTAGGAACACCTGATTAAAATCCCTGCTATTTGGATTCTGACAACTACAATACAGACCATTGTATCTTGGGTCTTCCACAGTAAATTAGAAATCTCTCAGAGTGGCAAAGCACCCTCCTTCCAAAGCACAGGTTTATGCTGGATCCCGTCACACTCCATATTTCTTGTTCAGCTGGTCGCTGTGGAAACGTTTTTGGAGCGTGCCAGGAGTCACGTAGCATCTACCTGGGGAGCCCCTGCATTAATCCGTCACCTTCGTGGGCTCCTCTGAGCCCATTGGTTGGTAGGAAGAAAAAGAAGGAGTCTGTCGCCCCTCCCTGCTCTGAATGAAAGACACTTCCTCTAAATCTTGCTACAGGATTTCAGGCTCAATTCAGCTTCTTTGGGGCTTTTGTCACCAAACAAATGTGATGTCTTTGAAAGAAAGATTAACAGTTTGATGAAAGGATGCAATGGACAGCTTTGTTCTAGCCTGCTTCCCCCTAGAGCTTTCGGTCACTGTCACTTTCTTACCCACGGGAGAATATCTGTCTGACTCTCAGAGGAGATTATGGCCACCTTGTAAGATTTTGCCTCTCCTGATAACAAAGCACTGGCCACTTCGAGGAGGTGGTAATGATGAACAGGGGCTGGATTAGGGGCAAAGAACCTCACATTGATCTCTGAATTCTGAGAGAACACAAAGCAGATGCTGGGATTCAAAACGCAACGAATGCTTAGAGCACTTCCAATTCACTCTCCTGCAGGAGGGGCAAGGCTACAAGCCCTGTCAGCCCCCTTCTTACCTCATCATCAGATGAGCAGGACTAGTTAAAAGGGCTTAGGACAAGGAACAGATGGCAGGGATTATAAACTGTTCATGTTTTCATACTAAACAAGATATGAATTCTGGCCCAAATTACCTGAAGAGTTTACCAGTTTCCGAGAAGACTGTAACACTGAGCATGTCCCCACAGCACAGTGCAGTTGTGTTGATATTCAAGCTAATTCTGAACACTAAGGATGGCTAAGCATTTTCTAGTCCCTGGGACAGCCTAGCTATCTCTGCACAGCACAGCTGCTGTACAAATACACCCATAGATCAACTGTCCCTTGTCCTTTTCACTCTACACATAGCCACACACCCCTTCAGCATGCAGAATTTCAATCCATATATTTGTGTACAGTAAAACAAGACAACGCCCGCTGACTTCCTCCCTGCAAAAGTTCTGTGGCCAAAGAGGCAGCAAAGAGCAAAGCAAAGCTATACACAGGGCTGGCACCAATGCCAACTGCTGCGCAGGCAGAAGCTGCCACTACTCACGTGGAGCCCTTTCAGAAACAGATCACTCCTAGCAAAAGCTGACCTCGCTCTGACTTCAGTGACACACAGACTGCTCTGGGCTTTCCCCTGCAAGTAATTTTTCATCATTCCCTAGAGAAAGGGTTAGGCCAAGGCTGACTGATGTGGTGATAAAACTACGACTTCTGATTCTAAGAGGCTTTACCAGCATTTCCCATCAGTTCAGCAAGAAGTTCATCTCCTTTTCATGTCCAATGAACCAGGAGCTGAAACGGGGACAGGGTGGGCAATGATTTCTTTTACTGAGGAGGAAAAACTTTAAATACAATCCCTGGAAAGTTGCTATGAAGACTCTGCTTCCGTCCTCATTCTTTCACTGCAGCAGTCAGGAGGGCAAAGGACTCCACCACAGCTCTCAGCTGATGGGCAGCCCTGCTCCAGTATAAATTCATCCAAGGCCTCTGACTAAACAAGACCCCTGAGGTGATATAGACCTAGGACCCAAAAGCAGTGAATGCACTGCTTTATTACCCATAGCCACAAAGCCCACGGAAAACAGACTCCTTTCCAGAAATTAAGGCAGACCATGGACAGCCAGGCAAAAGCTATAATACTAGCTGTCTCTGGAGTCCTCCTGCTGTGCTGCCACGTGAGAGGTTCCAGTCCGATCTTGAACTCCTGAGCAGGCAGTGCCCCAGCTGTAGGAGGAACAGCATCTCCTATTGCTCCTAGGCAACGCTCTTGGGTCACTGCAGGAGTGGCCTTAACAGCCTCTAAGGCTCCCCAGTCCATACATCACTAGCAAAAATGAAGAGTGTCTCTAATTTTGAAAGATGTAGACATGCTTATGTATTTTGTGTATGTCCAGTGCATGCCTGTGATCGTTAAGGATGCTAAGAAAGCTATTGAAAAGTCCAGTGACCATTCCAGAAATTGCATAAGCTTGGAAGGGAAAGAGTCTCTTCTCCATACCCACAGTTCAGGAGGTCAGTATACCACACACAGTCTGGAAACTCAGGCCATACCTTCTCCTCAGTTTGATGCTGCTCTTAGTGCTTTTCTTTCTCATTTTACTTTTCCGTGGTTTCCTTTTCTGTGCTCAGCACCGACAATGCTGGCACCATAGTGCGCCCTGCTGGAAGGCAGCAGCTACGGCCATCCTAATTATTTCTAGGATCGGCTGACTTCAGTTTTAAGAGTTCAGGTACCAATGCTTGAACTAATAACCCACTGAGCCAGCTGTTCGGTTCGATCCCCACATCTGCAACCGACTATTCTGATGCACACTGATCTGTTTTACTCCTTCTGTACCACTATGTTATAAAGCTTGTTGGTCACAACCACTTGTATAAATGTCAGGTAACTCCATGGGATACTGCAGCTCAGTTTCACACATTCAACGAGCCTACTGTTCACCTCTCCTAACCAGGAATGGGGATAGCTGTGAGCCACACCAGCTATTTCAGTTTACATTTTGGCTACCTCTTTTTCTCCTTGCTAACACGAAGCACTGCCCTCTCATTCATTATGGGTCTTTTAGTTTGGATTTCAGCGAGACAGCTTGAAAAGCCTTGTCCCCGTGTGGCTCTTGGCAGGCTAAGAAGTAAAGTGCTCTTGGTCTCAGCTTTCACAGAGATGGGGAGGTGCTGCTTATTGTTAAGCAATGAAAGAGGAGGGCTCAGGTCACATCTGTGAAATGTTAGTGGAGAAGGGAGGCTGGGTGAAAGTAGGTGGCCAGCACAGCATAGCACTTTGCTGGATTTTGCAAGGCCACTGGGGAGATAGGCAGCCATTTGTCTTAGAGCCCTGATAACAGGCCGACTTGCTCTCTGCTGGCTAGCTGGGGGCTGTAAATACCTCTGCAGACACAGACCCTTCAAATGGCTGGAGACAGGCTCATAGCAGATTAATCGCCTGGAGGGGGGTCGAAAGGGAGTTAATTAGCTCTGTTAACGCATGGAGATAAAGCAGGTTCGTGTCTCCTGGCCTTCTTCCTTCCAGCACCTGGGCTTTTTGGGCAGCCAAGATGGGGCTACCAAAATGGCCCTTGAGAGTGGCCAAAGGAAACTGTCTCCCACTTAGCAATGCAACCTCTCCATTTTCAAGGGCCCATTAAGCACCAGCTTTTGCTAAACCAATAAAGAGCGTGCTAATGAAGCTCAGAGGACAGGAGGTTAGAGTACTAAGCCAGGCTACTGTTCAGCAAGTTACTTCTGTAACATTTTTTTTTTTTTTTT
>Ga0181612_114144_pt1 | contig 15295 bp, 19 predicted proteins | sample HoacroProtozoa21_FD_119630 | JGI IMG/M metagenome (GOLD analysis project Ga0181612, IMG submission 119630) | Hoatzin crop microbial communities from Cojedes, Venezuel. Combined Assembly of Gp0051906, Gp0051904, Gp0051908 | reverse complement strand
TGTTCAGCGATCATCTTTATTCACCAGATTCGTTTGCCTGTGGAGATGGTTGGGAGGGAGACTCTGAGCCACCAGGCAAGGGAGCTGTTCCGCTTCCTGAACATGTGCTGGGTGTACTGGTTAGCTCGTAGCTGAGGTTGCTGTATGCATGTGTGGTGGTGGACAGCTTTGTGGGTTTGGGTAGGAGAGGAGCACAGAATCCAATACGTGCCTTTCCTTTTGGAGCACAAGAGCCTGCTCAGCATACACTGCTTGCAGGTGTGGGCCCCTGTTCTTGTCTGCTACCCTTGGTTAATGTGGTTTTTGCATGTTGTGCCTGGGCGTGAAGCAGGAGCCCCCCCCATGGGAGAAGGGCCTTCCAGAGCAGTGTGTTTGAGCATGTCTGAGCATGAGGTGACCCTAGCCACCCTCTGCCTTGCTGGTGGAAGGACAGTGGGAAGGTTTTTAATGACTAGCAACCACATGAACCAGTGATTCTGCTTAGACTGGACTTGAAGTTCCTGATTTCCAGCCTTGTGCTTGCGCTGGTGAAACATGCTCCTGCCCGGTTTGGCAAACATCGCTACTCCTTTGGTGATGTCTGGGGAGGTGGGGGGTATTTCTGCCTTCCTATCCTCTTTACTGCCAGCAACAGGAATGTTGCTACCTATCCGCTGAGCTACTGCTGCTCCTTGTGCTGATTTCAGCCCTTTGCTGGTGTCTGACAGTGCGTGCTGTGTTGTTGGGATTGCAGGAGAGCTTCACTTTCCAGATCTCCCCAAAGGAGTTCCCCATCACATTAATGAGCTACGCTATCAAGAAGCAGGCTACTGTCTTCCGCCATGAGACAGTGGAGAACCCAGAGGACTACACCCTGCAGGTGAATGGGAAATGTGAATATCTCTATGGGAACTACCCCCTGTACCAGTTCCAGGTGAGCCGTGTGTCTTGCTTTATCAATGAGTCTGTTTCCATGTGGCCTCCTCTTGCAGGGTGGATTGAGACATGTTGTCCTCCATCGAGGAGGCAACGGTGTTTACAGGAATGCAACACATCAGTGGCAGGACCTGGGTGCTGCTTAGGGCAAGGGATACTTCTAGCAACCGAACAGATCCTTATGGTTTTGGGGGCTGGTGATCTAAGCCAGTCCCTGGGTACCAAGTGCTGTGTAAATGCCTTTATAGATTATGGTTCTGGAAATATCTGTTTATTTGCATGATGGGCTGGGAGTTCTCTTCCTGAAAGTTGGGCAAGTAATCCTGTATCTGTGTTCCCCTGGCAGGGCCAACTGCTGCTGGGAGTGCTGAATCCTTCTTGGTGTTTTCCCTTAATGCAGCCATTTGAGTCAGTTGATGAAATGCCAGCTATAAAAGGCACTTCATATTCTCAGTTCTGGCAACGTGACTCCAGTGAGCTGCAGGTTCATACAGCAAGAGAAGATAAATTAAAACTGAATTTTGATTGTTGCTGTGTCCTTTCCTTACTCCTTCCACCTGTTTCTGCTTCCGCCTGTTCTGATTCACTTGACTGCTCTTGCCTGCCCGGCTCCGTTTCACCCGTGCTGACTCTGTCCTCTCTCTGCAGTATATTCGCAGCTGCCTGCACCGAGGCCTAACGCCCCACCTGACCATGGTACACTCCTCCATGATCATAGCTATGAGAGATGAGCAAACCAACTGCATCGCCAGCCCCCCAAAGATGGTTGCCAAGCCTCCCCCGCTCCCTAAGAAAAAGGTAAAAGGGGACAGTGACCCAGCGGGGTCACCCTCAACTCAGCTGTTGAGGGAGATGCAGATGTTGTCTGGGAACAGCAGCTGGTTCTCCCTGCCCCTTTCGGGACGGGTTCCTCACCAGGGTCTAAGAGCTGGGAATTTCCAGTCAGCCTTCCAGCTCCCTCCACGGCTTCCCTGGCTGTCGCCGACTTCGTGCTCCCTGCCTGCAATGCAACGCTCTTTTCTGTTGGAGCAAAAAGCGTGCGATGAGAGATGGGGCCTGGCACTGGCTTGAGAAGCGTTTGTTGCATCTGTTTCTGATGGGAACCCTTTTCTCTTTCCAGCCAAACTATGGTTCTCTCTGGTCCTTAGAGCAGCCTTTCTACATTGAGCTGGTGCAAGGCAGCAAGGTCAATGCTGATGAGAGAATGAAGGTAGGTACTGACTCACTTCGGGGTTTTGGTTTTGTATTTTGGCTTCCCCAGTAGCGTCTGTCTTGTTTGTGTGGTGAGGAGAGCAGGGGCTGACAGCTTGATCTCACGTGATCCTCCATCATGCTTCATTCAGCCTTTGGGCAGTTTCTAAACTGCAGCACAACAGGAAGGGGAACTTGCTAGCCAGCAGCCCAGCAACGGAGAACGCCTTCTTAGAAACACTCCCCTGCAAAGGTTTCCGAGTAGCACAGCCACTGCCCTGCGGTGATGCTGCTTGGCGGCGGTGCGGAGGGGCAGGGAAGGCTGCAAAAAGCAGAGGAGGGGAAATTCAGCTCTGAGAAGAGAGCCTGATGGGAGAGGTGGTGACTGGTAACGTTGAGACAGAAAGCATGATGCAGCGAAGCCCTGGGATTGGCAAGGGGTTTGCCATGAGAAGAAGGGGAATGGGAAAGGAAGGAAACTGGGCAAGAGCGTATCACACATACAGGTGTTCTGCAGGGCAAGGCTCTATAAAGAAACGGGCAATGAAATAGTTATTTTTTTCTGCCCAGTGCCCTGTCATTTGCAGGGAGCCTCTCCTGGGGAGGACTCCTGTGGCTCAGACTAGCCAGCAATACTGTAACAAGAGGCAGAGTTGGGGACAGGCTTGGCTGGTGGGCTGTGCAGCCATCTGGCAGACTGCAAGAGCAGTGCAGGTTTGCCACAGCTCGCCATCGACACTGCGCTGCAGGCCTGGCTGGGGGCTTGGCTGCTTGCCCATGCCCTTCTGCTGTGGCGTTGATTTGCCTCCTCGCTGGCATAAGGCCTTGCCCACCTCTTGGTGTCTGCCCTGCTTTCTCAGCGTGATGGGTTCCTGAGCTTTTGCAGCACCTTGGTGGGCAAGGTTTGGTGAATATTTATGTTGCCTGACTTTACAGGGTGAAAACTAATACTCTTACCAATGGGTTACCTAAGCATTTTGCAATGATTAAGCAGCTCTTGCAAGACCACATGAAGTAAAAAGATAACAATGCCCTTGCTGAAGTTGAGCAAGGAGGAAGACTTAGGAACTAATGTCTCAGTGAATCAGGAAAGAAATAGGAGTCGGGCATCCTGTTCAGGGGAGCGGATGCCCTGCCCCATTCCTCTTCTAATCACCCGTCTTCAGCAAACAGCTCGAGTCCCGGTGGGTTCATGGTGTTCTCTTCTCCTTCCCTCAGCTGGTGGTGCAAGCAGGTCTCTTTCATGGCAATGAGATGCTGTGCAAGACAGTGTCAAGCTCGGAAGTGAACGTGTGCTCGGAGCCAGTGTGGAAGCAGAGGCTGGACTTCGATATTAACATCTGTGATCTTCCCCGTATGGCGCGGCTCTGCTTTGCCCTCTATGCTGTCATCGAGAAGGCCAAGAAGGCACGTTCCACCAAGAAGAAGTCCAAGAAAGCTGTAAGTAAAGCCAGTGTGGAACTGAGCCAGGCTTGCCAGTGCTGGAGGGCACAGGAGACCCTTCTGACCCAAATGCCCTTTGCTTTCAGAAGACATTGTTAGTAAAAGAGCTCACAGAATGATGGGCAGTAACTTCAACAGGAACAGGAAACTGAGGAGTGGCTGCCTGTAGGGAAGTTTGTTTAAATGTAATTTCTTTTCCAGACAGACTGTTAAGAAACATACCCAGCATCTGAATGCACGTACAGAGGAATCATTTGTGTCAGTGGCTCCGTTTTGCTGTCCCGCAACTTCCTTGTTTCGTAGTTGAGGTTAAACCATCTTCTGTGTTGCATCTTCTTTCTAGTAAGGTCTGTCATGCAAATCCCCCATGGAGCAAATTAACAGCTAAGAAGGGGGAAGAAAGTGAGGGATGTAAACACTGGTTACAGCAAAGCTTTAGGTGAGGTAACGCGAAAGCGCAGAATCTTCAGGGTTACTGTTCAGATGCTGCAAACTGAGGATGGAAAGGGTGGAATCACTTTGGAAGCTCTTGAGCTTCTGAATCAGAGGTGTAGTGATACTTCTCACTTTCCTCTCCTCTATTCCAAAACTTCCAGCCCATTAATAGTTCAGTAGCTAAAAGCAGACCTAAGTGCCGCCTGTTACTGAATTGGTGGTATCCCAGTGTTGCAGCCTAAGCATGGTGCCTCTAGCTCTTTGCGTGTGAAGAGTTTTCTTTGTGAGCAAGAAATATATTTGGCCCTCTGCAAATCATTGTTTCTGCAGGCACAAAAACGTTGTTACCATGCTTTAAAGAGAGAATTAGTCATGCCGTCTTTACTAGAGTGCAGAGAAATGAGGGGCTGACAAGTGTGATCGCAGAAGACTTTAGTCTCAGTCCTGCTAGCTCCTTTTCACTGCTGGGAGGTTCACTGAGCTTTATTGGCTTGACATCTCAGGGCTACAGTGCCTGAACGTCTGGGGAGCAACAGGCAGCTCCCGAGTCCTGCTCGTGTGGACCAGTTTCTGGGTTGGAGACTTCAGACTAGAAACGCTTTGAGGCCAGGACCAGGATCAACCTTTTTATCGTCGTATTTTTCACTTTGGGATAGCAGAACTCCAGCTCCTGCTGGAGGCTTTTATCGAGCAGAATATCTGATTCATCCACAGGCTGCATTTTTGTGGTCACACTGGAACAATTTTCAGTTTTGAAGCAGTCAGAAGGAAATCTTGCTATTCTGATTGACAAAACCAAACCAGCCTGGTTAGTTGAGTTGTTAAGAGGATCTTGTTCACATGTGTTCTGGTACAGGGGAAAGGTGGATGTGTTCTGGTGAGCTCTTAATATAAAATCACAGTATTTGCTGGAGGTGAGCTCTGCAGAAATGGATTTTTCCACATGGTCAGCTGCAGCTCTGAGCAAGGCGCTCAGATCTCATTTAAAATGATTGGTGAGAGGACGTTACAGTCAGAGTGCACCCTGATTTTTGTTTTTTATTAATAATCATTTTGCTTGCTTTGCTTACCATACTCGGAGATTAATTACGTGCATGTTGTTTGTCTGTGCAGACTGTCCAGAGCAGATAGGTGGGACTAAATCATTTACTGCCACAAAAACAGGCATGTTTGCAGGCTGATGGGGATGAGTCAGAGGGTTAATGTCACCCAGAGGGTTGGCTTTCAGCGTTTCTGTAAGTCACGCCGGAGACATTTCTGTCCTTAGAATGCTGAATCGTTGCTTTGCTGGACCTTATCCACCAAAATCTTGCCTTGCGTTTTGGCAGGCTCTGTGCTGTGGTTCGATGTCATTTACTCTGCTAGAAAAGGTTGTTGCTGGTGGTGGTGTTTTGTTTGGCTCTCCCCTGTGATCTAGAAGCCGATGTCTCAAATGGGATTTTGCCCAGGATAGTTACTCTAATCAAATCAACTCAAAAGTTTGTGAGGAGCCGCTTGGAAGTGATTCATTTTGTCACATTAGGCAAAAACGCTGGCTTTGCTACCTCCACCATGTCCTTTGGTGTACCTTTGGGGTAAGCCTGATACGTTTGCTAGAATGTCTCCGTGGAACACGATGATGTCTCACTGCGGTTCCCTTCAAATATTACGCTGTTTGTGGGCACATCTCGCTAGAGTTTTGCCTCGCAGCCTTTTTGCAAGTCAGTTTCTTGAGCGTATGCTTAAGCCTTGGTGTTTTCTGAGCAGCTGAGTGAAACGCTGGCATTGCTGAAACTGTTACATGAAGTAAACTGTTCCATTTGGGGAACCTGAGTGCAGGAAGCCTTAGGTCACTTGTGGAATATGTCTGTCTGCTCTGGTGGCGGGGAACTGGGTTAGAGCAGGGAGACGGGTTCTCTTTCTTGGCCGTGTCCCAGTCGCATTACTTGCTGCAGTCTCCCACCTCCAAAATGAGACTGGTGTGTGTGACTGGGTGGGGCTTGTGGGTTTGATTTTGGGGGGGATGTGAGGGGGGATTGGCAGTGTAAAGTTTGATTTCCATATATAGTGTTCCTTATTGTACTAAGGAGGCAGGCTTTTTCTTTCCATTGTCAGATATATCTAGCATTCCTTGCCTAGTTTTTGAAGTCATGCTAACTCTGTGTTCCCTGTTTCCAAATTAAGGTTTTTCTCCCTCCATTCAAACTGTTAAATATATGAAGTACATATGTCATGGCTCCTTCAGATCTCACTGAGTGTAGAGTTGCAAGGCCTTACGGGAAACTTAGAGATTCTTCAGCTATGCGAAATCCTGGATGATGAAATTATAGACACGTTTGTGAGGAGTGTTTGGTGCTGTTCAGCACTACACAAAAGACCCCAGGTTTTGGCAAATACCTGAATTTGCTGCCATCTTGTACTCTGATTTTAGGAGAACTGAAAAGGCAAGGAGACAGGCATGGCTGCCTGGAGTGGTGTGTTCTTTACAGTAGCTCTTTGGTGGGAGGGTGCCTGCGTACTCTTGAGTGGGAAGTTACCTGCCTGTAGCATTCAGTGTAGCAATTTGCCGACTTGGAAAAGATCAAGATTCCATAACTTCCTATTCCTGGCTGTTGCGAGGGGTTTGCTTACCTTGGGGATATCTCAGTTTCTTGTTAGTTCTTTTACCTTCATCCAGCTTTTACAGTTACAGCACCCAAATGAGCTTCCTCCTCTGCTTTGCAGGACTGCCCGATCGCCTGGGTGAACGTCATGCTCTTTGACTATAAGGACCAGCTGAAAACGGGGGAATGCTGCTTGCACATGTGGTCCTCCTTTCCAGGTACGTCAGGAGACAGAGCCACTGTATTGGTTTGTCTGGCATCTCCACCACAAAGACTGGAGGTCCCTGCATTCTGCATTGCTGTCCAGTGGTCGCAGGAGGGGCCGCAATAGCTCAGACTGGCAGACCCCAGTACAATTACCGCTCCGTCTTGGGATGGCATCTAGAGCCCTGCCAAGATGGAGGCCTTGTTTTGCTTGGCATTGCACGTATGACATGAGAGGTTGCCGCTGTCCTAAAGATGTCATGCGTGCTTCGCTTGCGAGAGGTCGGGAAAAACAAGTGAGCTGCTAGGGCCAGGCAGTGTCCAGTGACAGAGCTGGAAGCGGTCTGTGCTCTGCTTTCTGGACCAAAGCTGCAGAAGATGAGGGTTCATGGGTTTATGTACTTTGCTTTTCAGATGAGAAAGGGGAACTTCTGAACCCCATGGGCACGGTACAATGCAACCCCAACACAGAAAGTGCAGCAGCCTTGGTCATCTGCTTCCCCAGCGTCGCATCGCATCCGGTGTATTACCCGTCGTTTGAGCAGGTAGGGGACGCGGGCGCTTTTCTGGGAGGCGCAGAAATTCCCGAGCGTTGCTGGTGCAGGAGCAGGCAGTGCCACCGTCTCTTGGGCGGCTGTCGACAGCGGCCGGGTACAAGCAAACTTGATGAATAGATATTGTTAATTGAAAAATTGACTTTTTCTCTTAACTAATGGACCTTTGAGTGAATACTTTTCCAAGCTGTGAATTCCTGAGGTAAAGCTGCTCTCATAGATGAGCATTTGTTTAAAAAAACGGGTTCAACTGAGCCACCTTTAAATTGCAGGCAGCATTAGACTCTATAGGAAGGAAGAGGAATAAAAGGGGAAATGAGTGAAAATAGATAGCTCCCTCCCTTTCAGCACAGAGTGATAACACGCCGGGTGGTGTGGGGATTCTCCATCTGGCACTGCAACTGGCCAAACACTTGAAGTGGAAGAAGAAATGTGCCCGTTACAGGAAGGAAAGGGGATCTGCTCTGCCAGGAACATGCGCACGTGCTCCCCCATGACGCATGTTCTGGTTCAGGAGATTTAATAGATTGTACCAGTGTGCAGGGGGCCTTGGGCAGCGCTGTCTGCTTGGCAGATGCACACCCGTTCTAAGATCCTGGAATGACTGGTGTTAGCATGGAGCTTGGTGAGCCAGAGCCCCCATTCCTGAAGTGTCTGGGTGTGCAGGTGTGCCCTTGTGGGGGGCAGGACTCATCCCTTCATTCCTGTTACCACCAGGGAAGGGGCTCTGTGGGCAGTTAGGTGAGACCTCTGAGTAGAGGGGTCCTGCGGAGTACATTACCTACACCTGGGCTGTGAGAGGTGGGATTCCCTTTGCCAGAGGTGGCAAGATCTCTGATGCAGCATAAATGCCTGAAGTGATGGTGAGCTAGAAGTACAGAGGAAATAAGGAGCCTTTCTCAGACTCTTTATTTGTGTCCCAGCTGCTGGAGTTGGGGAGGAATGGAGAACAACCCCGCGCTGGACCAGAAGATCCTGAGGAGGTGAGTCTTCTGGCATCAGTCTTTCAGCTGTGTGCAAGGCTGGTTTCAGAGATCAAGTTATATGTTTCCACCTTAGCCCCAACTAGCATTTTTCACCGCAGGGAGTCATACCCCAGAGTCTCTCTGGGCTGAGAAAGTCCTTGGGGTTGAGACTGAGCCCTGTGTGTGCTCTTTCCTGTGATTCCCATGAGCAGAAGCTGCAATTGAAGGAGATACTGGAGAGGAGGAGCCACACTGAGCTCTATGAGCATGAGAAAGACCTGGTGTGGAAGATGAGGTATGATATCCGTGACCAGTACCCTCAGGCTTTGGCAAAGCTGCTTATCATCACCAAATGGAACAAGCATGAAGACGTTGCCCAGGTGAGGATGCTGGGGGGTGGCTGCCAGGGCTCCCGTTTTGACCCATCTTTCAGTGTCTGCCTTCCTGTGTTGTGTTTGGGAGGCCAGCTTAGCGGGGGACGGGTGTGTTCGCAGTGCCCCTGTGCAAGTGGGTTTGGCATCACTGAGGCTCAGGAAGATTTTCTGTTCGCAACCAGTCACTGCGAACGTACGCCGAGTGGTACCCAGCTGAGTTGAGCTCTGGCCCTTCTGGGCTCCATTTGGCTTTGTGTGCTGTCTCAGACTCATTACTGATCACCAAGGTCTTGCTTATTCACTCTAGAATCTGGAGGCAAGAAAAAAATACCTGTTTAATTCCTGGCAGAAATAGGATCTGGATTGGATATTCTTAACTGATGATAGCGAGAGACCAGCACAAGCTACCTCAGGGGGGGCAGTGAATCTCTTCCACTGAGAACCTCAGACATCAGTTAGGGATGGCGTCTGTGCTGCTCATCCCTCCTTGCTTCAAGAGCTTTGACAGGACCTTCGAAAGGTCTCTTTCTAGTCTACGTTATAATGCTGCAGAAAAGTGCTTTTCCCAAAGAGCTTATTCCACTAATTGTGGTACAGCAAATGTAACCCTGCTGCGGGCTTGGATGTCTCCTCCTGCCAGCCTGGCTAGAAAGTTTGGACTGATGGGTTTTGACCTGGTGTCTGCAAACTTGCTCTAAGGCATCTATAAATAGTGACATATCCCTCCACTTCCACCCCCCCGCCAAGGAGCTTCTCTGCCATCAGTAGAATTTTAGATTTATACTCGTTGTTATAAAAACCTTGTTCCTTTTTCTTTTTTTTGCTATTTTCTTTTTTCCCTTACAGATGATTTTCCTGCTCCAGACCTGGCCGGAGCTGCCTGTCCTGAATGCCTTGGAGCTGCTGGATTTTAGCTTTCCTGACTGTTATGTTGGTTTCTTTGCTATCAACTCATTAAAGAAGCTGACGTAAGTGTTATCCACAAGGGATATGCAGAGCTTCTTCCTATTTATGTTCAGGGCTGCTGAGGGGGGCTGTGAACAAGGCTGACAGGCTTGTCTTTGCAGTGTTTGCAAGTACGCTTGTTGCAGTAAAGATAAGGTTGTCTTTTATTTTTCTTTTCTGTCCACAGAGATCACGAATTGTTCCAATACTTGCTACAGCTTGTCCAGGTGCTGAAGTATGAATCCTACTTAGACTGTGAATTAACCAAGTTCCTGCTGGACAGGGCGTTATCCAACCGCAAGATCGGCCACTTCCTCTTCTGGCATCTGAGGTAAAGAGCAAATGTTTAGGGCTTTTTCTCAGTAATCAAGTGAAACCAGCATTTGCTGGTTTCCTCCTTGCTCTGTGAAGTGAGACAGCACGCACTTCTGTATGTATAGATGCCAGGGTAGCTATTTAAAGGCTATTTGGCTGTCCTTTAGCTAGTGTTTTTCATCAAAGCATTGGTGGGATTTCCTTGCTGTGATTACCAAAACCCAGGAGCTGCTGCTTTTTATACTTTCTGAGACTGAATAAGAATTATTGCAGGAGGTCCCAATCTTTTGTTTGGCTGTGTGTTTTTTCTTTTGTTGTGGTGGTGGTGTTTGGCTTAGGTTCCCTTTTCAGCATTTGTACATACACACATGCCTGTGAGTTGAAATTTACTTTGGCCATCCATGGCCACCTGCCAGTTCTGAACCCCCGGCTCTGAACTGGCCTTGCTCCTTAAGTAACCTTCTTAAAGGAGTGGTTAGTAATTTAGTCATCCAGAAAGATGTCTCATCACTTCAAGCAATGTTTTTTTTCTACATCACCTTCTGGGGTGCATTTTTTTCCATCCCCAGTACACAGAAGGAATCTAAACAGCAGCTAATAGTCTGCACCCTCCTCCCCCCTCTCCTTGTGCTGGCATGAATGGGAGAATTACTCACTCACTGGAGTGAGTCAGAATTGCTTTAACCTCCCTTCTTCCCCAAGGTCAGAAATGCACGTTCCTGCAGTTGCCTTGAGGTTTGGCCTGATCCTGGAAGCGTACCGCAGAGGCAGCACCCACCATATGAAAGTTTTGATGAAACAGGTAAAAATTGCTTTTAGCTGCAAGGTTGACTTCCCTCTTGCTTGGAGTTGGTTCTCAGCTGTTAGCTTTTACAACTTAACATTACCAGTAATACAAAAAAAGCCTTTTAACTGCTATATTGGTTTTGGCATATCCTGCTAAGAGTCTGGAGTTCCCCATCACATGTGACTTTCCTCATCTCTTACTTACCCGCACACATCCCAAACTACACTGTGTGTCTACAACGGCTTGAAAAGTTCAGAGACTGCTGCTGTTATGAGATGAGTTGAATGAGTTACCATTTAGTAGGAGCTAATCACAACTGGCTGTCCAGCTCAGAGCAGTGCACTCTTCCCTTCAGTTGTTGTGTGGAGGTAATCCTGCTATGTACCCACTCTCCAAAACTTCTCTGTTCTCTGTCAAGGATCGCTGTACCTAATTCAGAAGTGAGGGACTCCTGTACACATGAAGTCAGATCTAAGATGTGCCCACAAACCAGTGCTGCTGCAATTTTCAAGACCGAGTGGCACTTCTGCATAACCAGAACTCCCTAAAAGCATTCCAGGGCAGGGGCTGTAGGTCTCATCCTCACTTTTCAAGTCAGTGCACCTCACTTCTTCCTTTGGTGCTTGACAATGTGCGTTATTCCTGGTATTTTGGACTGCAGTCATTACCTCGCAATACGTTTGTACTCATCAGAATCTCCATAACTGATTATGGATCTCCCTAAAGCAGATACTAATAACTGTGTGAAATTGCCACCAGTTGAAGAGAACAGATACAACCCAGGTTCACATTTCACAGTAGATTTTAATAGTTTTTAAACTTTCTCTGGGAATTTCCCATTTGTTAACCATGTTCCATCCCTCCCCTTTTTCAGGGAGAAGCACTCAACAAGATGAAATCTCTGAATGACTTTGTTAAAGCGAGTTCTCAGAAGGCCACCAAGCCTCAAACCAAGGAGATGATGCACGTGTGCATGAAGCAGGAAACTTACCTTGAAGCACTTTCCCACCTCCAGTCCCCCCTGAACCCCAACATTATCCTCGCTGAAGTTTGGTAAGCGAGATAGCTGCATCTCTTGGTTTGTGCAGCAGTGGAGCCAGGCTTCTGGTTACCCCGAGGCCCTCTTTTCTCATGGAACTCACCAGTCCATCAGTGTTTGTGGATGCTGCTGAATTTGCAGCTTAGATGGCTGCTTTTTTAATAGATGGAGACTGTGATGGTAATGTTCTGGTTTCCTCTAGTGTGGATCAGTGCACCTTCATGGACTCCAAAATGAAACCTTTATGGATTGTGTTTAATAACGAAGAGACTGGTGGAGATGGAGTGGGTATTATTTTTAAAAATGGAGATGGTAAGTCTTTAAAGGATATATCTCCACAAGCATACATAGTCTCAAATATTTATTGTGGTGAGCGGGCCTAAATATGGACCTTTAAGAGGTTGTCTAAATGGGCACCATCAGTGTGTTTGAGTTGTTTGACAGTAAGCTGGAGCTATAATAAATTCTCCTCTGTATTTCCTTGCTGCCCCCTTCATTAAGATTTTAGCACAGTAGTAGCCGGATAGCCTTGCACAGTAAAAAAGAACCAGGCACGAGGTCTGAAAGAGCTACAGCAGGCCAGGCTTTGTGGGGTTGGAGTGGCTGCTGCTCGCTGCTGTGTCCAGACAGATGTCTTCTACAGTGCTACACTGGCTGCTCTGGGAAGAGCTCTGGCAGAGTCAAGTAGCATATACCTCCATTAGAATAATTGTGTCTGAGTTAAGGCTTTACATGATTACTGCGCTAATAAACACTGGTCTGTGCTGATGTTCTTTACTAGCTAGACCTAGCAAGTGTCAAACATGGCAAAGGCCCCTCTAGCAGTCTGCTCCAGGGGCAGAACAAGTGCCACGTGCAAGAACACAAGAGGAGGGGAGAATGGGCAGGTTCTTATGACCCTCTTTTCCTTTTTAATGCTGCACAGATCTTCGTCAGGACATGCTGACTCTGCAGATGATCCAGCTGATGGACATCCTGTGGAAGCAGGAGGGCCTGGACCTGAGGTGAGTGATGTGCATGGAGTTGTCCTACTGCAGTGATAGAGCATGTGTGGTGAGGCCATTTTGTCTGCAAGCTTGTTTTGTCTTGTTATTCTGTGAGCAGTTACTCAGGTTTTGTGGTACTGAGGAGTAGAAATGCAGAGTAGGTATGGAGTGGATACGGCAGACAAGGGAAAGCTTAAAAGTCAACACAACCCAATTCTGGGCAAGCTTTCAGTGGAAGGGTTTCTTTCATCTTTGCAGGATGACCCCTTATGGCTGCCTCTCCACAGGAGACAAGACGGGGCTGATAGAAGTAGTCATGCATTCAGACACCATTGCCAACATCCAGCTGAACAAGAGCAACATGGTGGCCACTGCAGCCTTCAACAAGGACGCGCTGCTCAACTGGCTGAAATCCAAGAACCCGGGGTAAGCAGGCTTACCTGTTAGTGCTGTTTTACTGCTTCCTCTTATCTGGGGACGTTTCTTCTGCTGTGCTCCATTTTTTTCCTTCAGTCGTGCATAGTTCCAAGCTGTCCCACAGTATCTATGGCTGCTTCTCTGCCTGGCACGCCAGCAGGCATCCTGTGGATCTGTGGAGGTCTTGAGCAGAAATGGAGGCATCTGGGTTACTGTTTTAAGCTATCAAAGATGAAAAAAGCTTGCAGGTAGCACTGTGCACGGGCTGGATCCAAACCTTGATCTTCCCATTGGTCCTGTTACTTTCTCCAGAGATAGATGGTCAGCATGGTGGCAGCTGGAAAAACGGCAGGAGGAGTAATGCCAGACTGGGAGGTGAAAAAAGCAAGCATCACAGAAGCTATGTAACTGGGGGTTTTACTAGATACAGAAACAGACAGCAGGACTCCATCAGTGCTGCTCTGATGTAGCAGGGCACCAAATTACAGGGCACCAACAGAAATCATTCTAGGAGCCCTCTTCATCTGGATCTGTGGAGATCCAGAAAAGAGTTAATTTAGCTGAGGCTAAACCCTTTTCCTTGAGACTGCGGACACAACCTTAGCCAGCCTGTCTGGTTGCAGACAGTTGTTACTGCAGCTGATTTTTGTGAAGTGTGGATGGGAGCACTACAGAAATTCAGACGCGTGATTCCTTTATTTTCTGCTGCAGGTTTGTGGGGGGGAAGCTATAAAATCAGCTTTCCCAGTGGTGAAGTACTGCTATGCAATGTAAAATTCTCTTTTAATCTTTTTCTTACCCTCTTTAGCGACGCGTTAGAACAAGCTATAGAGGAGTTCACTCTCTCCTGTGCTGGGTACTGCGTGGCAACATATGTGCTGGGGATAGGGGACCGGCACAGTGATAACATCATGATCCGGGAAACTGGACAGGTATGGGGATTCACTGCTGCTGTTGAAGTACTGGAAGAGGGGCGTGAATGCTACTTAGCAATGGACAGATACATCCCAGTGCAATCCTACTGCTAAGGAATGTACCGCACCTTCCAGCCGAGAGGCAGACTGGACAAATATTCTCAATAGCTTCTATCACTAAGAGGGTAAATACAAGTTTTACCATTTGAATTACAATTCTGTAAGCATCACTGCCATCAGCTGCCGCTGTTAATACCCACTTTGAAACTACAGTGGACCAATTCATACCTCTCAGACCTAAAATTGTCTGCAGATGCAAACTCAAGCACTGTGCTATCAGTCTGAAGACTTACTCCGCTTCAGCAGAGTCACAAATCGCTTGTAGTTGTTAGGTAAGACCCTGTTGCTTACCCAAGCCGATATATTTACAGTCTTCCTCCTAGGAAAAATGTTTGGGTGTTGTGGTGTTTTGTTTTTTTTTTTAACTGAATGCAAGCGATCAGCATGGTTTTAATTTTGCGTTGATACCTCTACTGATTCCTTTATTCCACAGGAATAGCTACCAGAGTGGGTGTCTTCTCATACATTGTTTGGCAAAACTAGGAAAAAGAAAATCCCTTTGGTAACAGGACATGTACTAAACTACATCAGTAATATTTTGGTAAAGGGACAAGTCTAAGCTATCTTTCTTGTTTAATTGTGAATTCTACAAAGCCTAAACTGACCCTGTGCGAGACAGTACAAGGCGAGTCTCCTGCAGGTCCAGGGAAGTCAGCTAGTTAGTATTTGAAAGCAAGAAATTGGCTGCTGCTCTTTAAAGACTCGTGTCTCTCAGGTGGGCGCAGCTGCCTGCCTGCCCTGCCTGCACTGTTTCTGTGTAGCTCCCACTCCTCTAAATTCCCCTAAATCAAGCAGTCGTGGTCAAAGAAGCCCAGCAGTGACACGGAATAGCGACAGAGGCAAGACACTGACCTCCCTCCCTGGGCTGCGACTAGAGCAGCCCTTAGCTAGAGCTGCCTCCCCATCAAAAAATCCAGGGCAGGGAGCTTACAAACCTCTTTCCGCAACGCAGAGGCCGCTCGGTTATTTGCCCGCTCCAGGGAGCCGATGCCCTGCGGTCTGCAGCCGTGGGCTTTGCAGGTCCAGGGTTTGCGGCAGCTCTGCGACGCTGCTGTAGCGTGCGGGGGTCTGCACGGGGTCCTCCCTCCCCTCCCCGCGTAGTGGTGCGG
>Ga0181612_162457_pt1 | contig 15296 bp, 7 predicted proteins | sample HoacroProtozoa21_FD_119630 | JGI IMG/M metagenome (GOLD analysis project Ga0181612, IMG submission 119630) | Hoatzin crop microbial communities from Cojedes, Venezuel. Combined Assembly of Gp0051906, Gp0051904, Gp0051908 | reverse complement strand
TTATCCTCCTTAACCTCTGCTCATGTCCAGGCGGGTTCTGTGGTCCTTTTGATTGCCATCAGCCTGGCGTTTTATAGCATTGGCCCACAAAGGAAATGAGATGACTACAGTTCTTGTTACCACTAAAATAAAGTGCAAAACAACCACCACAGAGCCACTGAAGTACTTGCTAAGCTCTAGCACCTGCAGGACTCATTGCATGCAACCTCTTTGTCTGAAAGTTGTTTATTTAGACTACAGTACAGAATATTGGTCTTCAGACCAGTCTGTAAAATGCCTTCAGTGACTGTCAGTACCATATCACAAAACCGTAAAATTAAATTGTACTTACGTAGGCCCCAACTATCATTCTGCCTGCTTGACCTTTTTTTCTCCTTGCCTCTTCACTTGATTCCTAATTTATACAGTTCATCTATTCTTGTTGAGCAAACCAGATCCTAACACAAATTAGGGAGGTCCAAATGTATTTGCTATTTAGTTTCCAATGCTTACTATAGCCTTTATGAGAAATGTAATACTGTCATTAATCCTTATCCTGTACTTTTAACAATCATCTTTTTTGGATAGAATAGAAACAGGAAGATAAGACTCCTGAAGTATTTAAATCAGTGTTTTACTGACCATGAAAGACACTATCTGCAAAACAATCAGCTCACATATCTCACTCCACACAAGAAAAATTAGCTGTAGGTGATAAACATGAACTGTACAACTGTTTAAGCTTTGAATTTGATTTGCTGAGATACGTCTGCAGCTCTTGGTCGAAGTACTTCCTCTGGCTTAGGATTCAGGACACTTATGCTATATACTTAGCATCACCCAAAATAAGTAGGTCACCACTGCAGGACTACGCAGGTGCATTCACTGTTACAAAGTCTTTTGCCAACTTTCAATTTCATTATAATTATTCTTAAAATACATGATAAATTGTATGAGTAGCAATGGTACCTAATTTAGTTTGAGGTTGAGAAGCACAAGAGCAAAGGTTCCCACTTAGATCAAATCAGAAGCAAGGGAGAGAGAAGTTCATCTTTATTACAGACACTTGTGAGACAATTTTCTTCTGTCTTTTACTGTTCCTGCTGCAGTCTTCCCACCTCCTCCCCAGTAAGGGAGCTGCATGCAGCACGGCTGAAGACAGTGCTAGAGAATTAATTTTTACCACTGCTGCTTCCCTGTCTCCACTGGGTGTTCCCATGATTGTATTGCAGTGAGGAAAGCATCTCAAAGCTTCCTTAATTCTTAAGTCAGGTCCCTCAGTACCGGGGTAATTCTTGTCTTTTCTTTATACTTTCAAAGAAAGAAGCTTACAAGGAAACCTTAAAATTCATAAAACGCTATGTGTGGAGAGTACTGTTTCAGGAACTTGCAATGCTTTCTATAAAGGCAAATCACCATGTCATATATTGCCTATGACAATTCTAAAAAATCAACTTAGAAAGGTTTGGAGAAGGTGGTGACAGCTCTTCTACATATTCTGTTACCACCACATGTCTTGTCTTTCAGTTTGCTTCTACTATGTTTCTGGATTCAGGTGTACACCCTGATGAGCTGCCACCGCTTATCTTGCACCTCAGTCTGCAGGTCCCGTTCCACCTATGCAAGTGCTAATGAATGTGGCTTTGATAGGAATCACACTGCCATGGACAAGAACTGGGGGAAAAGATGAAAGATACATAGGAAACTCCACATAATTTATAATTTTCATTTCCATATGGTTCCCTAAAGGAAAGGTTTCCATTTGAAATTCATAACAAAAACCTAAACTTTTGGATGAGTGAAGGCATTTCAGCTAAAACGTGTATTTTTTAGGACATCTGTGGATCTAGCTAGCTCAGTAATGCATTCTTATGAGACAGACAGTGCATGACTTCATAAAGCAATTTACTTTAGAAATACTGGCTAAAATATCTTCTGGATATTGACTACTGATCAAACAATGTGCAAAACAATTAGAATTCAGTGGTGGAAAAAGGACAGAGCTACGGACTTGCTTTTCTTTCAATTTCTAGAATGGCTGTTGTTAGTTATCACATAGGTTTGGAAATTATGTACAACCATGATAACATAAACATAACATTAACTGACCGAAAAACATGAGCAGTCTTATGGTGTATTACTCTTGAGATTTTATCACACCTACAGTTTAGCAGTTTCTTTTTTTCAAAGACCAGATAAAGTCTCCACCAAAATGCAGACCACAGACTCATGTCTGTAAATCAGCGTTTCACTGCTGGGAAAGTAAGGAAAAAATTGGCATCCGAGTGCCAGAAATGAGAGCATAGCATATGACAAAGAACAGGGAGCAACAACACAAGCCAGTACAGTAAAGAAGAAAGGAAGGATTATGCTGACCATAAGCAGATGGTCTACACTTGCCTCTTTTATCAGATTCATAAATCTGGGTCCAAAACGCCACGGTTTGTGTCTGTGGCACTGCAGAGAGCTGACAGTCATTTGGGAGGCACGCTGGGAGGCCACTGCTACCATGTAAACAGCATCGTACATCAGAGCTGCTTCAGTCTGCACGAAAAAACAGAAACAGTTTATTTAATGTATGTCTTTGTGGCTGGTCCCTCCTTTTCTCCACTAAGAACCATTCCCTCAGGCTACTGTTATGGAAAAGGCCACTACTGGGCTTTCCGTAGTTATCTGAGGTGCAAAACCCCCCATTTTCTTGCAGCTTATATTAATTTCAGAGTATTTTCAGGTGGGCATTGGGAAGAAAACTACGTTGGGCTGCTACAGGAAGAGAAGGGTAGGTGGGTCCAGTGCAGGAAAAAACACACAAGTAGCTCTGTGGAACGAAGAGGAGTTTTAAGAAGTCTCAGGTGGTACAGCAGCCCAGGTCTCACCCTCCAGGCATGTCTTAGGGCCAAGCCCTTTGCAGTATCCAGTCTTCCATAACTTCCTCATGGAATTTGCCAAAGACTCTCAGCACCTCAAGCGGTGTCATTTGAAAGGACCATGCAGGTGCTTAAGCCTGTCTCTGCCCAGCCTGCCGTTTGGTGTGGCATGGTGGCATGGCATGGGGGTGTGTGGGAGGGCTGCCCATGTAAGGCCCGTGCTAGCTCTCCATCGCCATGTTTCTCGTGGCACTTGTGGGACTTCTTTCTTCCCCAAGGTAGGCAGGGCCTGCTTGCCAGGGAAATCAGTCCCACCGAGCACCTGGCAGGTATCCTACCAGAAAGGTATCCACTGTCTCTAAGTGTCTACTCCCCTCAAGGATCTTGGCTTTTGGCACAAATGTGTGAAATGGTCCCACTGAGACTTGGCCAGGGCTGTTTCCCAGCCATACCTCCCATGCCATCTTGGAGAGAGGTGAACTGTCCTTTTGAGGTGCCTTTTTTGATGATTAAGTTGGACTTGTACATTGAATTTCTACCTCTCTAAGACCGCACAGATTAATACAGCCCTTAGATACCTAAATATTACTAAAACTACTTGATGTTCATTGTGCATCAGTGTTTCTTTTGAGAATGAGTTTATTGGTTTATAAACATGTCCAGTAAGCCTCAAACTGAGATCGCACACCCTGTCACCCTTTGTCATTGGGAAGTTTTAGACAAATCTCGCCTTCACCTTCACTGTGCTTCACTGGTCTCATGTGCGAGGTGGGAATGGTCGTGTTTCGCTTAATGAACAGGGATGCTGTAAAAATGAAGTGCTTACCTTTCTTGTAAAGCTACTGAATAATTAAATAGGGGCCTTAAAAAAAAGTACTAACTCTGCAGACGAGAAACTGGACTCATTTATATGAACTGCAAAACTAATCCATTTTTTATTCCTTTCCCATGCAGTTCCTTTGGGAAATTCATAGATTTGATTCTTTGTTTCATTTACCTAAGCAAATTAAAACAACATCAGTCTTATCAGCATTGGAGGTTTTTGCTGGCAATCAAATGTGATCTGAATTTATCAGCTAATCTTAATACACCGCAGATGAAGAATCGCTCTTTACACACCAGTCAGCATCTGCACAAAACAATGCTCCCACAATCAGAGCAAATTAAAAACATTATAAACGGTGAAGCAAGCAGGAGGAGACAACAACAGCTGTTCTCAGTGTGGAGTGACTTAAAACAGATACTTGTTCCAAGTGGACCTGGAGACTAAAGGCCTGATCCAAAATCCCTCAAAATCAATGGAAAGGTTCCCATCAAAGTCAGTGTACTTCAGTTTTTACATTAGACTGGGGACACATGCATCCATGATTGAATTTTACTTGATCACTGGAATCCCAGTCTGCCTATGTCCCAGGCCTAGAGATTCTGGAGATACTTGTTGAAAAGGCTTTAATGTATACCTCACTTTGCACTCCTACCTGGGACCACTGATGCTTTTACTTGATAAAATGGTGTATCCCACATTGTTTGTGTGTTGGCAGCATTGACAGCCTTGGTTATTTGAATCTCATGCTTGCGTAACTTGTTACTCATCCATCCTGCCATGCAGCAACTGAGAGTTGGTATTACCTCCCTTAGCCTTTCATTTTGCCCTCACTGTTGTTCTGTTTTAGGGCTTGGGGCTGTATGGAGGAACGAAAGGTCTCCTCATCTTCTGAAGTAAACTACCTTATTGTCAATGTCTGTATTTGTACATAAGAAGAAAGTGACTAAGAGTTAGTCCTGGAACTTGTCTTTCTCATTTTCGTATTCTATTTAAATTACTGCAAAGAAACCCAAAGATCTCATGAGAACTACGCCTCTCTGTGCATTCTGGGCACAAAGTGGGAAGTAAACTCAAAACTGTCTTGGTCATGTCCTACTGACTTCCCACAAGCTGGCATCAGGGCAAACAATATAGCATGAACCAGAAGGGAGAAATCCTGAGTTAATGATAAGACATGTAATCCTGATCTCCTTATACTGTGCAGCTTGTCGTAGCCTTATTGTCTAATGAAATATAGCAATATTGCAGCTCTCCATCAAACTGAATTAGCAGTACTTGCTATGAATGTTTAAATGATCACAGCCAACTAGAAATATGCTTTCTTTCGTGCTCATGCTGTTTCAGAGTATCAAGGACACTAAGAGATTATAGAGATGCAAAGGAGAGGTTAAGAGTTTGGGATAAAAAAGAGAGCATAAGGATGTAGTAAGAACTTTGTTTTTCCTCGTTTTACAGTTGGGTGAATGCAGCTGAATAGCTATGTGTGAATAGCTACCCTTGCAGGTGTTCTGTAGTCACATCAGAAGTTCCCAGAGACAGCTTTTCCCCCTGCTTTGCGTATGAGTGAGCACAATAGCATTGCCCAAATAAGTAACATTGTTTTGAAATGCGAGTAGTAGCACACATACTGCATTTCTCGTCAGGATGTTAGGATGTTTCAAAATTTTCCCTGCAATCATCTGCAATAAAGTCTGTTTCATATGGCTTCGAACTCCACTCAGCACATAAGATTTATTATCTTACATTGCAATAAGATGGCAACCCTTCACCCTGCAAAACTGAATGGAGTCACACCATCCATGTAATTGTTCCTAGTCTTTCGTTTCCTTCTTGGGGGAGTGGTAGGGAGGAAATCCTAATTTCCTGGCTTGATGATACCTTTCATTTATCTTTAAATTATATCTTAAAAGTTAGAGTTGCTGCAGATGACGGAAATGAAGAGAAAGGACACTTTTCCAATTTAAAAATGCTATTACCTGTCCAGATGTACAATATATTTCCCTGCAGGTCATAAATTGTATACTTGCTCTGAAAGTTTTTATTTCCTGCTATGTTCTTCAACCCATCCAGAACATTATTAGAGAAATGAGGCAGCAGTGTATACATTTGACAACAATAAGATGAATTATGTTAGCTGGATGGCACCGTGGTGGAGAATTGTCACTCATCTCTGGAGCTGCCTGGCAGTGCTTTGTGACACAGATAAGTAAAACACTGGTTCATGGGGCAAGTGCACTTCTGGCTACAAGTGGGTAAAAGCAAGTCTGTTTTGGGGATGCTGCTTCAGCATTTGCACTGAGAAATAAAGCAGTAATGGGATCGGATCACATCCGCTAGAACAGCGTTTTGAAGCCACTGTAGATGCCCCTGCATCATTGTGGTTGTTCACTTACTGTCATCATGCCATCGAGGAGGCCAGTCTCTGGTTTCGGGGGTGCCTGCAGACGCTCCATTGACCATTTCTCAATGACTGACGAAACTTGCGGGTTCTCAATGTTGAGCAGGCGAAACCCTGTCATATTTACTCCGCTGTATCTGTAGGGTTCCAGGTCTAATGCAAATAGATCCTAAATCACCATTAAGAAAACAAACAAAACCAGATGTAGTATTTTTAAAGCAAAATGCTCAGAAGGCACAATTAGGCCAAAACTTTATTTGATTTTTAATCCAAAGCACAATCAAAGTGCTGGGGTTTTTTTCCCTATGAATGCTCTGTTTGGCCTCAAAGACTAGTCATGACCACCTCAGTTATAAATCTGAATAAACCAAAGCTGTGTGAAGTTTATGACAAACCACATATCTGCTTTGTTGGAATGTAAAAATCAGTGCCCCACAACAACACTATTTCGCAACAAACCTGCACAAGAGTATCAAATTTTAATTTATAGCAATCTTCTAACAGCGTTACAGCTCTGACAAACCAACATGAGAAAATAGACGGCCAGTGTCAAGCTTGTTTCTCAACTCAGAGAACAAAAATTCCAGGAGATGTCAAGAGTGATACACTTTTACTGCTTATGAATCCCATTTTTCTCCTGCCTTGCTTCCTTCAGGTGACTTGCTGCCAGTATGTCTAATGGACACATCAGGTCAGTGCACAGTAAGTCCATGTGCTTCAGTGCTTGGTGTTTACAGGGCAAGAAAATAATGGATATTCTAAGTGATATAATTGTGTGTCACTTTCCACAGCTGGAACTATCAGGGAGTTGAAATAATAAGAAATAACTGATTTTCAAAGCCTGAAGGCTGTTTTTCAAAACAACTTTTTGCTGATCCCGGCAGGCCAGTAAAATCACAAATGCATTGGTCGTGGTTTAATACCACAGTAACCATCAAAATGTCAACTTTTACAATACCACAATGTCGAGATATCACCAGCACTGCTTACTGCTGGTTCTGATATGTGCTGTATACTATCTCACGCATATTGTTGCTGATGGTTACCATTTTATGTTAGATTCACTGCTATTGTATAAAACCATAAGATCCAAAGTAAATCCTAAATTTTCACATTTTTCTTGATGTTAAAATGGCCTTGAAGAGAAATATTTCAAGCTACTACTACAAGTTCCCAACAGCTAGAGAGTCTTTTCTGACTAATGAATTGACTATTGGATTCAAAATTATATTTCACTTCCACATAATATTTTATACGGAAAGGAAATAATGAATAATCTGATGCATATGAACAGATATAACCCAGTCCTCTAGGATTGTTTTAGCAATATTGATTCTTTGCTTTCTTTCTAGTCTACAATGCAAATGGACATCAAGCATGGATTGAGTTATACTTATATATAGCATATAACTTAAAATATAGGAAAAATGTGCTGAAATAATTTTTTACAGATTTGTACCATATAAGAAAATTTAGGGGTTTTCTTCTACTATAAAATTTCCCACTGACACTTATGTCATTTTATACATATGTGATTTTGTGTTCTTCCAAGTAAATTAAATATTTTAGTGATGAGCCGCACTGCCCACAGTGCTTGCCCTTGGCTCTGCTGCAAAGCAATTCATTCATTATTTTGTTTCACTCTGATCCACCTGCACCAATGGCTCCTCCTTAAATACAATACTGCAATTAACTTTCATTGTATTAGAGTTAGACAGCCCCACAGATACTGCAAAATATCTTCCTTACAAACTTATGACTCCTGATATTACTAAGGAGTGTCAGTACTCATTCTCCAGGGATTTCCTTGAATAATGGCAACAAAGATCTTCTAGAAAAAGTGTAAATTTTTAGCTGTCTTTTCTGCAACAGAGAATATTCACCCCCAAATCTTCAGTGTTCCTTACCAGTGTTGTAAAAAAGTAGTGGTAGTATTCAGTCATCATTCCCATGGAGAGAATCTGTTGAAAGAGGTTGAAAGGTGAATGTACTTTACATTGAAAGGGTGCTTTCAGTGTACTGCACTGTCTTTTGAAAAGCATTGGTTAATCTGGAACAACACGTTACAGGTCATGAAAACTTGATTACAATACAACCTACATTTTTCTTCAGGAGCAAAAAATATCCTACTGTGTTTAAATTATATTTTTGTCAGCCACTTGTGCTCAGGAAAGAGACTAAAGATTGCAAAACTTCTGGGACAAGAAAAATTACTAGCAATAACAAGAAGCTGATTTTTTAAAAGTCAAATTCTTTAGTCTGCAGTTTAGAAGTGCTAAAAAGGCAATCGCTAGCAGACAACTGAATTTGTAGGGAAAATGCTTAGGTGCAGGTTTTTTTATTCTGCATTACCATGTGAGAACAAGACACTTGGTGAGTGCTCACTGAAGTAAACACAAAAAAAAGCAAAAGGAAGAAAGCTTCTGCAAATGCCTTTTGTTCCACCTGTGGAATGCCTGTCTGCAGGAGGTTGTCAAAACAACTGGTACGAAAGGATTTCTGGTCTGGATTAATTTTCCAGAGTCAGACCTTTTGAAGGCCTGCGAGGTAAGGATGGCATTTCAATGCATACTGACTGGCTTCTCAGGGCACAAGAGGATGAAATTTTTCTTCCCAGCCCTCAGGTTGCAGGAAATTTCGAGAGAGAAATGTTTTGTTCCCTCAGCCCCTCTCCAAAAATCGTTGGGAATGGTAGTGTAAAACACCCCTGATGGCGTATAACAGGATGCTCTGCGGTTTCAGCCCAGCATCTCCTCTGTGTGTCATTGCATCCATGCACGCTATTACCATGATGCAAGCACTGGGCCCTCTAGGATCTTGTGAGGAGGAGGAGGAGGAGGAGTTACAAGCTAGGAAAATACTGAAGAATTCATTATCATGACAGTAACACAGACAAAGGTTAATTGTTATTCGGTCTTCATCACAGTAAGGTAAGCATCGGCTATTAATAGTATTTTAGGACACTTTTAGCGGTTCCTGAATAGCTGTCCGAAAGACAGGGGAAAATAGTGTGATTCAGCTTGCCAAAATCCTTTTTATGGCAAAAGCTTCTCAAAAATCTGTTGTATGACTGTGTATGCCAATTCCTCACATACAAAAAAAAGAAAAACCCTGAACTTTCTAAGCTGCAGTAGATAATAAAAACAGCTCAGTGTTAATCACAAACAACCAATCCATTTCCAGCCACTGAAAACCAAGCCAGAAGGCAAGTATTTTATTGAAATGCTCCACTGAATTTACTCGTCAAAATTGCCTTTTTTATTTCTTATTTTATTAATCCTCTTCTATTCCATTTCTTACAGTTATTTTATTACCTGTAGAAATGAGCAATCTAGCAATTCTGGAGATTGATGTTCCTTCCCTGTTTACAGACAGAAAATGATCTATGCTACCATAGATCAACATCAACAGAAACTTTTGCATGCTGTGTTTCCCAGCTGACCTGGCTGGAGTGAGCTTTGCTCACCAGAGCCATTGGATTTCTGTGTCTAAGGTCCCTGCTATGGGAAGGAGGTGCCTGTCAGGATTGTTATGATGCAGGTCTCTTTTCAGTTGGAAATCACCCAATTACTTCACACAGGGCACAGACCAGGCGCTGGGTTATGCAAAGGTAGTTTGGGCCCAGGTAAACATCTGTATGCCTAAAGTTATTTGGTCCTCTACAGGAAGTTTGCTGTTAGTCCATGGTGTTACATTAGTATGAAAGCGAGTTCATACTAATAAGGGTAAATAGGAGGATACAAATACCCATATTTAAATTATTGATTCATTACAGTTCTAATTGTAACTTGAGATAGAAAGGCTGACATCAAGTCATTGCAATTCTGTTATCTGAAGATATAATCTGCAATTTGCCTGTGTAGAAATTGTAAGACAATGGAGAACCAGGACAATGCTGCGCTATATAATGCCTTAAAATACAAATTTACGTGAACTAGACAGATAGCTTAAATTGAATGATTACAAAGTTTGTAGCCTGGATGCTCAGTAAGCGTTACCCAGCTTGTGCTGCTGCAGCTACACTGCTACTGGGTATCCAGCTAGTTAATTCAAGGTAGCCCCATTATGGCTTTCCATATAAATCCAAGGGTACTAGCCTGAGAGCAGTGTTTGCCTCCTGAACACATATTTTATTAAAAGTTTTTATGAGAATATTGATTCCCAAGTAATGCACTATAAACAGAGCTGGCAGGACACACATAATAATGATTTCAAAAGTCAAGATACAGGATTGTCTTTGCAAAAATCCCAGAACCAAAACCCCTGAAAACCAAAGGCAATTGAATGCAAAAAGTGAGGTTCAGCCAGCAATGTTATCTGCCCTAACCAATATACATGTTCATGATGGCAGTTGCTGGAAGGGTGCCATGGATTTGCCAAGGACCATGCTCCCAAGGGCCCTATCAGAGATGCTCGCTGAAATTCTCTCTAAGAAAGTATTGCAGCAACCTTGAAAAGTTTAATCAGCATGTCACTTTTGTATTTTCTGTATGAACAATGACTTAATTAAGAAATGAAGATGCCAACAGCCAGAAGGGAGCTTGGAAGTAACACACACACCTTAATAATGCCCTTGTCTGGTTAAGGAATAAGGGTTGCTGTTGGATCTGTCCCAGGCTGGGCCCCGCTCTGCCACTGAGCTCTGCCCTCTTACTTCGCGCTGGACACAAGAACAGCCTTAACTGGTTGTCCTCCCCTCTAACAGTCATGAAGGATGATAATTAGTTAACAGTTATATAGCACTTAGACGTCACTGCGACATGTGAGTTAGATCTGTAGATTGACCTAAATAGGGTGGGTTTCATTTATCATAAAGTCTTCGTAATAATCACTTATTTATGTTTTAGTGTAAGATGGTTGCTAAGTAAAATTCCCAATGAATAATGATTTAATGACGGTACCAAATGTCCACTCTGATGGATGCTATTAGGAAAACAGAAGATGAAGACAAGTTAAAGCAAAAGCAGGAGGAATGCTGAGTATCATGCTAGAGGCCCCAAAGTCTTAATGACTTGGATGTTGCTATTAATGTAAATAGGAGAGTTGCAAGGACTCATCTTCTGCTGTGTGTTTGCAACACAGCAGATACAGGGAAAGCAGCTTCCAGGAACTACCAGGAGCAAGACAATAATAAAAGCATGTTAGGAGCAAAGACTTGTCTCAGTTTGGGACACCTCTGAAGTACCTTACAAAGTAGCTGCACAGGCTCTTCCCACAGAGCAAGTGTCCTCCCCACTGGAGAAAATAAGCACAGCAGCCCAGAAGAGAGAAGGGAAGGCAACAAGATTGATTTGTGTATATACAGCTGCCCATAAGCAACTAGAATGAGATTTCATTACACACTTCTATTTAAATAAATTTGCATGTAATTATTTAAATAATTATGCATCTGATATAAATGTCCTATTTAAATAATAACAGCTTTTACTTACTGTGGAACTTAGATGAATATAAACTAGTGAAACCAGGCTAAAATATTCTCCATTCTTCTTTTCGATCTCCTACCCATCCTACCCTGTACAAAATCTGTTCCTCGGTCAAACTCAGATATGGTTGGATTGTGGATTATCTTGGCAAAAAACATGAAGAGACTTCCATCTCTAATTATCCATTTCAGATGAGAAGGTTGTAGGTCTTTCACAGACCTATACTTTTAGCTGTGGGTCATGAACTATAACGTGAATCTGAAAAAGTATCTGTTGTTAAACTATATATGGCAAGCTGACAGAAACTGGATAAAAATATTCTCTCTCATGTCTACAGATCTGTTTGGGTGCCCTGTTCCTGGCTTTCATCATATCCCAGCTCCAACCTGCATTTGTTCATCTTGTAAAAAAATCACCACCTCATTTAGATCTAGTGTCAGTCTTCATTCAAGGTGGGCTGAAAGCAGAATGATAGTGAGGCATATTAGTGGGAACTGCATCAAATACTTGGCTTGCTTTCACTTTGCATTTTTTCTCTCATGCTATTATTTAATCTCGTGACCATTAAATGAACGCATTTCATTATCCAATTAATTAGTACCACCACTATTTTCTAAGATCAGCAAGACACACCATAATGAGTAAAAGCCCCTCTTCTGCCTCCTTGCCTCTTAAGTGTTCAATATAAAAGGTTTATATTGTGTTTACAGTCCTTCCCTGGACTCTCTAGACAGCTTTACTTGGACATAACGCAATGGAAATCTGCATCCCACTCTGTCACAGCAGTGGTCCAGGGGGAGTGGTATAGAGTTCCTCCAACATGGACATGAGCCATGTCAAGAAACAAGATATATTCTGTAAATACTTTGCCAGTATTGGAGTTCTGCTGGAAGCAAGGGCCACAGCAATAGGGCAGGACATGTGCTGGCCCAGGGTCCCAGTCAGCTGTGGTTGGATCCTTCTGCTTCCTGAAGACATCCCAGGGAGCTAGGGCAGCAGCATTACCTTTCAAACACCAGCACGGACATCACCTCACAGAACCATGACTGAAAGCACTCCCTAAGTTTGAAAGTCTGCTTGCATTTGCACCACCCAGTGAATCTTCCAAGGAAGCAAAGAACAACTACATGTGCAAGATGTACCATGTATGACACTGCACTGAGTTTATGTAACTGGTTTAGCTTTCATCTAGACAGCACAGCTAACAAGAACAGAGAAGCAGAGGTCTCAGCACAGTGCAGCTATGATGTTACACAGCAAGGGTCCCAAAAGACTGTACTCTGATTTGTAGCCTGTACTGCTGTATCTTTGAATCTCAGAATAAAGCTTCCAAGGCAATGGCTACATTTACTTGTACAGAGACCCACAAGTACGTTTAGGAACTGAAGTGCACTGCCAAATTTCAGGATGAATTACCCCTGCCACACCATTTCTGTGCCCATGGTCTTTATTGATGTCTTAGCCCATGTATGTTCTAGGGACCAATACTCTCTCTTGCCTTCTGATGCCATCCAGCAGTAACCAGATGTCCAGAAGAGGATGAGCTCCCATCAGCAAACCCTTTATAAAATCAATAAGAGAAAAGACAACCAGCGAAGTCAGTATGTCTCCGCTTCTCACCCTGGGGCTTGGGGGCATCTGGGGTGATCTGCCACTGGTATTTCTCCAGCATCAGTGAGAACAGACCTAATCCTGCCTTTTCTTAGCAGACAGTGGGCTTGAGCCTACCTGTCAAGTTACTAGAAGCAGTATACTCAGGAACTGAAGTTTTATATTCTTACATATATTATTGTACTTGGAATGTATTCTAAGGTGACACTTAGTTTTCATACTTCTGTAGGAAATGAATCAATTATTTTGCTCTTTGTCTGTCACACAGTGAAAGAGAACATAGAAGCCTTTAAAAAATGCTCTGTGAGAGTCTTAAACCTGATTAAATATACAGTACATTTCATAAAATCTGTTTTAGAGGTGTGGAGGAACGAGTAGATAACTAAAGGCTAGTAGCAACATAATTTATGAGAGATAAGTTTGCCTAGCAGTAAAATCTATGTCAACTATTGGTGTGTTGGAAGAATATATTGAAGGTTAACCATAACAACTTAACCTCTTGAACTAAGTTCCTCATACAAAAAGGCAATATCAGACTAAATGCAGTATGTGCAGGATATATTGCAAGATTCATGTATAAAACAGATTCCAATTTGCAATATCTAGATTTAACTGACTTGTGGGATTGTTTACCTAGTCTAGACAGAACACTAAATCTGTCTGCAAAATATTTCAGGTGAATGTTGTAACCATAACATTTTTTCCTTAAGAAAGTGTTTCCAACTTCTTTGTGTAAGGGACTCCGTCCTGCTGGTCTTTGGCCAGTTTGGAAGGTGCCTTATTATCTCACACTCTGTCAGGGATATCTATTTTTAGGCTTAGAAAGGAGAGAGATGCTAGGCACCCTCGGACCAGAGCAGGACAGGCAATTCTGAAGTCAAACAGGGAGGTTCCTGCCAAGCTTAAGGAGATCCTGGGTGAAACTTTGGAGATCACAATTAAGAAACCACAGCTGCATTTGGCATCTGCTTTTGGCATGTAATTCTCTACTAGTCTCGCTCCTTGTCAGATGATTTGTTCGGTCTTCATGAGCTTTAAAGCTCCAGCAGCCAAGATTTTCAAGTAGACTTTAGGATTGACAGACCAGCTGCAACTTTTTTCATCAGTTCTGCTGGTGTCGTACATCTTGTTTGAAAACCCTGCTGGCATAACCTCCCAGTTCAAGTAATTTCAGCATATCCTGAACCCTGCAGAGCGGGTCACTTTGGGAAGCAGAGCTGCCAGTTTGGGTGGTTACTGGTACCGGCAACAGAACTGGAAAACTCCCTTAGCTGATGTGTGTCAGTTACATGAGGTTACCAACTCTTCTGAGGGAATATGGAGAGAAAACACAAAGTGACTATTGAAAAGGCAGCAATTAATAATCACAATATCCTCTTGCTCCTTCCAGATCTGGGTGATAAGAGGGCCTGGCCTCATTAAGCTGGCTGGGGACTGTGAAAGCCTGTGCCCTCTTCAGCATTTCAGAGAAAAGGGGAAATGGGTAAGCTTAGGGAGTAGGTTACTCAGCTGTGTGCAAGCTTTGTATTTTGTTTAAATTGGGTTATTGATTCTCCTGTTCTTGTTGTGCACAAGGAAGAAGCGTGGCTCAATGGTATTTTAGTTGAAGCTATAAATAAGCAAAAGACAGTCTCATTTAAGAGAAGAAATCTGTCTTTTGTGCTGTTTTGTAAACAACAGGTTGAAGGAGGGAAGTGCAGAGGTCACCTCCCCTAGTCCCACAGCCCAGTAATGTGGCTGGGTCAGGTAGCTCTGCACTCCCAAAAACAGCTCCATGTGCTCACTCTTTCAGGACAGAATTTCAGATGTGCTAATCCTTTTGCTCCCAGAAAGAGCTTTCAGGCATCCTTTGCCCTCCCTCCCTGGGAAACAAGATGTGCTCCTGCTTGCAGAGCCATTGCTGCCCCCACTGACCCCGGTGGCAAGGGCACCACTGGAACCAGGGCAGCAACTTTCCTGCCCTGCCTGTGCTTGTGTCTCGGAGCCAGGCTGGTGGATAGCAGCAGAAATGCCTCTTTCCCAGAGGTGTAGAGGACATGAGGGATGCTGCCTACCTTGGCTGGGGATTGTCCAAGGGAGACGGAGCATGTCCTGGTGCAGAGGGGGCACCCCTCGGGCTTGGAAGGGAGGAAGTGAAGAGCCTCGTGTAAAGCTTTTGGGGGGAAACCTGTGCAGGCTCAGAGGGTGGA